>Ga0209949_1000416_pt1 | contig 22831 bp, 18 predicted proteins | sample SalPonC_black_MG_FD_185711 | JGI IMG/M metagenome (GOLD analysis project Ga0209949, IMG submission 185711) | Salt pond soil microbial communities from South San Francisco under conditions of wetland restoration - Salt Pond MetaG... | ecosystem: Environmental > Aquatic > Marine > Intertidal zone... | reverse complement strand
TTTAGCTCCATAGCTAAGGCTATGAAGCTCAAAAAAGCCTGCCCCGTACCCAAAGGGTCGGGGAGCTTCGCCTGACAAAAAAAAATAGCCTATAATAAATTCTGAACACTTAAATGAAACAGCCTCTAAATACTTGACAATTTTCGCGGCCTCTTTTGGCGGTATCCTGCGTTGCTCCCCGACCCTTCGGGTACGGGGCAGGCCGTTGGTCAGGTAGCTACGGCTGAATGTCGTCAGGTTAAGGATTTTGGCCCGGTGTATTCAGGGGGCCGCCCCAAAGCGACCCCCTGAATTTCCTGACCTTCCGAAAGAAACCAGGGTTTGTGTTTTAACAACAGATAGCTTAACCTGACGACATTCAGCTACGGCTATCTTCCCGCCTCGCGCCTTGGCTACCGCCAAAATAGCCTCCCGAAAAATTATCAATTACTTAATGCCGAAGCCACTAAGTGCAGGGAATTTAATCTTGTCGGATCAAAAAGACGTCAGAAACCAGATAGCAGACGCCAGACCTTCCAATAGTGAGTATCCGGTCGTCAAAACTTCGTTCCTTGTACTTAGGTTCTTGAGTGCTTGCCCGCCCTCCATCGTCGGAACGGGTAAAAGCGTCTGAGTGACTGAATTCAAATCTTTTCTTATCTTCCAATCTGTAAACAACTATCTCAGGTATGAGTCCAGATGAAAAAAAAACCGGGAAAGGCCCTGCTGACGAGCCCGGCTTCGCCTTTTTATATGTTCCCGATTCCGATCAGGAACTCGCCGGCGGCGTACCGGAAGAAAAATACGCTATTGCAAAAGAAGTTTACGAGGAGTTACTGCGGGCCCGTGGCGACCGCCGCAGCCAGCCGCCGCCTTTCGTGATGGACCGGCGGGAAGGCTTTGTGGCCTGGATGAATCCTGGCGGCCCGGAGATCGGACTGGAGGAAAAAGCCTACGATGTATGTGCCTCTTTTGGTGACGATACGCGCAATGCCATCGCCGCTTTGCTGGGCCATGAATTGACGCATTACTACGAGAAGCACGACTGGCGGCGCCACTTCGTCAGCCAGTACTCCGACCTGGAGGTGGGCAAAGACCTGGGCGCCCTCGACGACGCCAAGCGCAACGAGGCCCAGGCTGATTACCTGGGCGGGCTGCTCGCTTATTCGGCGGGATATGAGGTGCAGGATCGCATGCCGCAGCTTTGCGAAAAGCTCTATGCCGCCTACGGATTGAAAGAGGAATTGCGGGGATATCCTACGCTGGAAGAGCGCAAGACGATTGCTCTGCGCGCCCAGAGGCGCCTGCAGGAACTGACCAAAGCCCTGGATATGGCGAACTACCTGGTCGCCATCGGGGAGTACGGCGAAGCTTTTGATTATTACAATTACATCCTTAAGGAGTATCAGAGCCGCGAGATATACAACAACGCCGGGGTCTGCGCCCTGCTGGCCGCCCTGGAGCACCTGGAGCCCGGTGCTTTCCGCTACCGCCTGCCGATTGAACTGGACCTCAGCGGCCGTCGCGCCGGCAAAGGCGTGGAGGAGGATAAGACCAAGGTAAGGCAGCAACTCATCGACCAGGCCATCGATCATTTCAAATCCGCCATCGCACTGGATGAGCATTACGCGCCGGCCTACCTCAATCTGGGCTGCGCCTACACCCTGCAAGGGGACTACCGCCGCGCCCGCTACATGGCGGAGGTGGAAGCTACCGATTGGGCAAAGACCGCGAAACAGGAAAAAGTGCTGACGGACTGCCTGGTACTTTCCGGCATCCTCGATGCATTGGAAGGCGAAGAAGCGGCAGCGCAGAAAAAACTTCAGAATGCCGCCGACCAGGGAAATACGCTCGCTGTGCAAAACCTGGACATTTTAAAAGGAAAAACACCCCAATCCTCCACCGGTATGACCATGCCGCTTCAGGAGCAGATTGACGGCGTCTCGCTGCTCTCCTTCGCCCAGGAGCCTGAAGCCGATGAGGATAGCGAACAGATCGTCAACGCCCAACGGACGCTGTATCACAAAACCTGGCCGGACAAAAACAGCCGCCTGCTCATCAGCATGTCGAACGACGGCGACCGGATGGTCTTTATTCACACGACCAATCCCGGCTTCGAAGGGCAGACCGGGAAGGGATTATCCGCCGGTGCTACGCTAAAAGAAGTTACGAATGCCTACGGTTCTCCTGACCGCAGCGTTGAACTGACCGACGGCCGGCTGCTCGTCTACCCGGGGCTGCTGCTGGTCATGGACCGGGCAGGCAAACTGAAGCGCTGGGTGACGTACCTGGTGGATGAACTGGAGTGAGGAGCGTTTAGAAGTTTAGTCACCCGCGACACTGCGTGTCGGGGCTGGTTTAGGAGTTTAGCAGATCTGAAAATGAAACTTCCGGTTTCAGACCTTCTAAACTCTTAAACAGCGAGCCCGACCGGACGGTCCGCAGGAAAGGCTTGCCCTGTGGAATAGTCGCTCCGCGAATTCCATAGGGCGAAGCGCTAATCCGCCCAAGTGTGGCCGGGCAAGCCTTTTAAACTGTTGTCGACTGGTCTGGTAAACCACGCTTGATACATACGATTTTTGAAACCTGGCTGTTCTGCACATCACGGACGGGGTGGAAAATCACAGCACGTCAAATGAAATATATCTCTATCAGCCTGTATCGGAAAATGATCCATCATGCCTTGAGCGAAGGGATGACCGCAGAAGATTTCAAAGATCTTCCTATCCCGGTCGAATCCATAAAGGATATACAGGCGGTTCCCGCTGATATATTTTTTGAACTGCATGAAAGGCTAGATCAGAGGCTGGGTCCGGTTTTTTCCGTAAGGGTAGGGCAAAAGATGAAGATGGATGACTACGGGGTACTGGGACTTTCCTGGAAGACCTGTTCAAAAGCCGGGGAAATATTCGAACGTTGCGAACGCTATTTTCACCTTCTGTCAAACACCTATGCCTTTAAAGTGGAAAAGGAAGGTGAAATATCAAAAGTTCACCTGTTCCGCGATGCCTACCGAAGGGGCGTGGAGCTTTCCAACGAGGCTACCTTTTCCGCCACGGTAGTGGTACTGCAGGCGATGACCGAAACCGGTATCGCACCGCTTGGCGTATCCTTTAAACACGGAACACCTGAAGATCTTAAAAGCTACCAGCAAGCCTTTAAGTGTCCTGTTCTGTTTAATCAGGCGCATAACTTTATGGCCTATAAGACGAGCGACCTGGACACCCGAACGGCGAAAGCGGATATCAGTATAAATAAGTTCCTCGTAGAAAGAGTTGAAGAGAAAACCAAGGGGATAGAAGCCAGTTCTATTAAAATTGTATCTGATGTTGAAAGTCTGATAAGAGATGCCCTCCCCAGTGGAATCCCCAGCATAAGCCAGACAGGACAGTATATGGGAATGAGTAGCCGAACCCTGACAAGAAGATTGTCAGAAAGTGGAATTACCTTTAGAGATCTCGTCAGGCAAACCCAGGAAAAAATCTCGAAAGACTTACTCCTGAATTCCTCCTGCACGGTGAGCGAAATTGCCTTCCAAACCGGCTTCTCGGAGCAAAGCGCCTTCAGTCGTGCCTTTAAACGGTGGACGGGGCAGTCTCCGCTGGAATATCGTACTTCCATATAGAAAAATGCCTTTGGCTTAAAGTGTCATAACATTGGCCGGCAGGGTCAAGCAAACCCCGCCGTTTACCCTCATTTTTGCTTCTGTAATTAGAGCATGAAGCTATTTAAACAGAAGTAAAATGGACATTTCAATCAAATCTATTACGTTGTTTTCCGCTGTGCTGCTGACCGGGCTTTCAGCGGGTTTATTTTACGCATGGACGGTTTCGGTAATCCCCGGCACGAAGCGGGTACCCGATCACGTATACCTGGAGACCATGCAATCCATCAACCGGGCCATATTGAATCCGGCCTTCTTCCTGGTGTTTTTTGGAAGCCTCATCCTGCTTGCCATTAGTACGGTTCAGCATTATCAACAGGGGTTGACTTTCTGGCTGCTCCTGGCTGCCTCGCTGACTTACCTGATAGGGACATTTGGCGTCACGAGCCTGGGTAATGTTCCGCTCAACGATTCACTGGATGTCCTCGAGCTGAGCGAACTCAGTCTTGACCTGAAGACCAGGACCAGACAGCAGTACGAATCAAAATGGAACCGGCTCCATATGATCAGAACCGTCTTTGCGATGCTTTCCTTCCTGATCTCCTTGCTGGGAATAGTGATCCATTTTAGAATTTCATAATTATTTAATCAGATGTCAGATGTCAGATCCAAAACCCAAATTTTTAAAACTTTAAAATCAAAAAACGATGACAGAGCAGAGTAACATCTTAGTAATCGGCGGCACGGGCAAGACCGGCCGCAAAGTGGTGGAAGGATTGAAACAACAAAATCAAAACGTTAGAATCGGCTCGCGAAATGCGACGCCATCCTTCGAATGGAGTGATCCCGCTTCCTGGCCGAAAGCGCTGGAAGGAATGGATAAGGTGTATATCGTTTACTATCCGGACCTCGCAGTTCCCGGTGCCTACGAAGCGATCAAGGGCCTCACCGAAGCAGCCAGAAAAGCCGGGGTGAAGAAAGCCGTTTTGCTCTCCGGCAAAGGGGAAAAAGAAGCGGAACGCTGCGAGCAGCTAGTGGCGAACTCCGGCCTGGATTATACGCTGGTAAGGGCTTCCTGGTTCAATCAGAATTTTAGCGAAAGCTTCTTACTGGAACCCGTCCTGGCAGGCCACGTGGCCTTGCCTATGCCGCAGGCTAAAATTCCCTTTGTCGATACCGGTGACATCGCTGAGGTGGTCGTGAAGGTGCTGCTGGATGACGCACATAACGGGAAGACCTATGAAATCACTGGCCCCAAAGCCCTGACCTTCGAAGAAGTGGTTAAGGAAATCGCCACCGGCACGGGAAAAAATATAGCCTATCAAGCCGTATCATTGGAAGCGTATAATTCCATGATGCAGGCGGCCGGTGTTCCATCCGATTACATCTGGCTTTTCGACTACCTGTTCAGAGAAGTGCTGAGCAAAGAAGAGAATCAGGTGGTGAGCACTGATGTGGAAAAGGTGCTCGGCAGAAAAGCGACCGGATTCAGAGAATACGTGCAGCGTACCGTGCGCACAGGAATTTGGAATCAGACGATACCCCAATCGATCTAGTGATTGGGCGCTTTTCGGTTCGATATTCATCTGTTTTACGGTTCTTTAAAGGCTCACATGCACTGAACCGTAGGACAGATGAACAATAGAACCGCAGAAGTAACCGAAAATACTATGAACTGATTTAAACTTTTAGAACCTGCCAAATTTATAGTGATATCTTTAATGGATTGATTTAGGTCGATGATTATACAATTACTCAAGAAATCTTTAATTATGGAGTGCTCCTCATTGGCAACTTTCCTTGCTCCTAAAATTAGACGATCTGCAAGTGCGTTAGAACGTGTGTTTGGATGGGGCATAGAAATTTATTTAGTTGATTTTATTGAGAAATTGAAAACATCGGGCCGGGAGTAGTGCCCTACAACATCGAACAAACGTTTGGCTTCTGTAATTGTATCTAGGTTGATTTCTGCATATAGAATGCCTTCTTCAGCTTCCAGCGGTCCCGCGATAATTTGCCCTTTTGGATTTATGATACAACTATTTCCAGTGTTGATCCATTCTCTTCCTTCGGGATAAAGAGTTTTGAAATTATATTCTTTCGGGATATCGTCCATACGGAGTGCCATGCATGTGCTGATTACAAACAGACCTCCTTCACGAGCATTGTGTTGCATAGACTGTAACCAGTTTGGACTCTTGTCCCATGTTGGTGCTGCTAATATCTGCGCACCTGTTTCATAAACAGCATTTCGTGCTAAAGGCATGTAATTTTCCCAGCATATCAAACCTGCTATTTTACCTGCGGATGTATCATAGGATTGGAACGATGATCCATCTCCTTGCGCCCAAACAAGACGTTCGCCACCTGTCGGTACTAGCTTGCGGTGCTTGCCTAGTATTTCACCCTCGTCATTAATGAATAGCAGACTATTAAATAAACTTGTTCCACTTGTTTCTGTATTCCGCTCATGCATACCCATAACTACACTAATTCCAGCTTGTTTTGCTGCATTACACAGTTTTCTTGTGGAATCATCCGGAATAGAAATAGCATTATCTACTAATTTTACATATAGTTCATTTAATTCTGCTCCTTTACTGTTTGGGATTAACCATACCCAATCCGGATAACCGGAAATGAAGGCTTCAGGGAAAACGATTAGCTTGGCTTCTTTTTCTCCCGCTTCCAAAATTGCATTACATGCTTTTTCAATTGTTTTTTCTCTGTCCAAGAAAACAGGGGTCAGTTGGGCAGAGGCTATTTTAAAAATTTTAGCCATACTCTTTGGTTTTAAATTGCCTATAACTACATGCAAGATAGGAAGCTTGGCGGCTGGAAGGCCAATAAAATCAGCACTTTTTACTCACATTTACGCATTTTTTCTGTGGATAAGTGGCCCCTGAAAATGGATTTCATAAGCTGGAGAACAGACCGTTCAGGTAACTTTGTGGCGGTAGCCGGTGGAAGCGCAGTAAGGCGCCACCGGGCAGCTGAACCTCCAGGGCAATGCGGTGGGAGCCGGGAGCGGTCTCGAACTACAGAGGAATAAACCCGGGAGCGGCTTCGCCTTTATGATCAAACTCGTTATCTGAATCGGAGAGCTCCCGGTATTTGCGCAGCCAGTATCCAAAGACTGCGAGGCTGATGCCTTGTTCTTGACAGAAGCGTTGCTGTGTCTGACCACTGGATTACCACCTTTCTATCAGGGGAAACATATTTTCACGACTGCGGTAAGCTCGCTTGCCTTGGTGAGTGTGCCTCATCTTTCGTAGCTTTAATCAGGTCGGCAAGCTACGGCATTATTGCTGGGTACGAAAGATGAGGTTTATCGGATGCTTACCAATTAACTAATGATAGAGTCTCAAATTTCAAACTTTTCTTTAATCGTTTTTTCTGAAAAACTCCAGAGCGTTTCAGCCATTTCTGCGTCATTCCCGTTGCCACCTATCTTGTCCTTTTTGGGAGCTCCTGTCATGCCGTTTTCCGGCCCCAAATAATCACCATTTTCAATGTTTTTCCCTACTGCTGCCATGAGAAGCGGAAGACTTCCGTCTGCTGCCGACTGTCCTTTCTGCGGATTATTTTTTAAATATTTACCTAATCTTCCTGTTGAAGTGTTTGGTAGATTGGTGTCTGCCCAACCCGGATGGCAAGACAGACTGATAATCTTATCCTCCATATTTTTGCTTGAAATTTTGTGTTGCAACTCACGCATAAAAAGTACATTGGCAAGTTTACTAACGCTGTACCGTTTCCAATTGGCTGTTAATCCCATAAACCGTCCTATTGTATTCATGTATAGATAATTGCTCCCAAGAAAGCCGGGGTTATAGTCGGGGTTTTTTAGTCGGTTAGGGTTGAATCTGAGTTTACCCATTTTATGGCCTGCAGACGCGTGTTGTACCACTCTGGTTTGCCCCGGGGTGTTCACCAATTTGTCCCAAAGTAACTTTGTGAGCAAAAAATGCGACAAGTGATTTGTTTGTAATTGTATATCGTATCCGTCGTTAGTGATAGTCCACGGTTTACCCATGATGCCCGCATTGTTGAGAAGCATATCGAGCCTTTCAAATTTTTCTTGAAATACCTTTGCAAAAGCTCTAACCGATTCGAAGGAGGTATTATCCAACGGAATAAAAGTCAGTTTCGCCTGCGGGAATCTTTTGAGGATTTTATTGAAAACTATTTCCATTGCCAGACACGGTCAAAACTTTTAGGGGGTGTCTGTAAGTTAGGATGTTCTATTACATAGCGTACGCGTTTAGCGTCCGCTATATTCCGGTCAAAGACGGGTTGATACAACATCGAGGTCTTCCAGACTTCGACGAATATCCGCTCGCTGCTTAGAAGTGAAGAAGGTCTGAAAATGAGATTCCCGGCTTCGGATCTTCTAAACCAGCCACGCCCGCAGGGCCGTGGTGACTAAACTTCTAAACTGTATCGATTACCCAGATCTTTAGTTGGAGCTGACTTCTGCGGTTCTACGGTTCCTCTGTTCTTCTGTTCCTCTGTTCTGCGGTTTTGAACTGTTTTAAGTCATTTTTCACTGCTTTCGAGATCATCAGAACCGCAGAACAGTAAAACAGATGAATATTGAACCGAAGAAGTAGCCAAAATCCGACTTATGGGTAATCAGTACACTTCTAAACTCCCTTACCCCTCCTCCAAATAATCCACCACCAGCTTACGGAAGCGCCGCGAATCCCGGATGTTGTTCAGATCCGGATCCTCGCGCAGCAGGTCCGTATTGCGGAAGCCGCGCTGCAGCGCCTTTTCCAGCCACTCGTAGGCCTCCTTCTTTTCCTCCTGATAGCTGTAAAAAGCCGCCATGCTGTAGTAGTGGCGCGGATTGTCCGGCTCCTGCTGCAGGAGCTGCTCAAAGTGCTGCCGGGCGCGTTGCGGCTGCCCGTCGTAGAGGATGGCGTAGCCGAGCATGCGGCGGGCTTCCACATCTTTCGGATCCTGACGCAAAATAGTCTGGGCCCTGTCTTCCGCCTTATCATACCGCTTCAGGTCGTATAGATAGAGCCTGGTCAGGTCATTCAGCATCTCCTCATCGCCGGGAGACCCTTCCAGCGCCTTTTCCCAGGCTTCGGCAGCTTCGGGGTATTTCGACTGCTGCTGATAGACGATGCCCAGCTGATAGAAGTTATCGGGATTGTCAGCGTCGAGTTCGGTAGCGCGGGACAGCAGTTCGGCGGCTTGGGACAAGTCGCCTTCCTGCCGGTAAAGGACGCCCAGGTTGTAGTGGGCGGGCGCGTGATCCGGCTCCAGGTCGAGGACCCGTTGGTACAACTCTTTGGCTTTGGCCGCATTGTTCAGCCGCATATAGACCGCACCGGCCAGGTTGAGGGCCTCGACATGATTCGGCTCGTTGGCCAGAATGCGCTGCAGGTGAGGTACGGCCTCGCGGTCTTTGCCTTGCTGATAGTAGAGCAGGGCCAGGGCATAGCGCACCTGGGTGGCTTCGGGCTGTCGCTGCAGGAGCGCTTGAAAGAGATTCTCTGCTTTTTCTGGTTGCCCCAAGTGCTGATAAAGGGCGCCGAGTTCGTAGAAAGCGGGGGCGAAATCATCGTCCAGCTCCGTGGCCCGTTGCAGCAGGCGGGCGGCTTCCCCCTGCGCGCCTTGCTGCCGCAGGAGTTTGCCCAGCTGATAGTGGGCTCGCGGATTGGCGGGCTCCACTTCGAGGACCTGCCGGAAAAAGGACTCGGCTTCTGCCGTGTTGCCTGAGGTCAGGGCGGTGATGCCGGCGTTGTAGAGCGTTCTAGCGTCGGATAATCCCAGTTCAATGGCTTGCTGCAACTGGGCGTTGGCAGCCTCCTCGCGGCCCATTTCCCGATACAGTTGGCTCAGCGCGCTGTGGTAGGCCGGGTTGAGCGGAGCGATATTCAGGGCTTGTCGATATTGCTGTTCGGCATCGGAATATCGCTGGAGATTTTCATGGTATAAGAGGCCCAGATTGTAGAAGGCCGTGGGATCATTCGGCGCCTCCTGAATAATTTGTTTGAACTGCGCTTCGGCGCGCTGGTATTGTCCCTGCCGGCGATAGACCAACCCTAATCCGTTCTGCGCCGCCAGATATCCCGGTTCAATCTCCAGCGCCCGCTGAAACTGCCGGGCGGCGTCGTCCAGCTGCCCCTGCTCCCGCAGCAGCCGGCCGAGGTAAACGTAGCCCTCCGGGCGTTGCGGCGCCACGTCGATAGCGCGCCGGTAGAGGTTTTCGGCTACTTCCGGCTGCTTTTTCGAATACTCGTAAAGGGAACCCATCCACAGGTAAGTGAGCGGGTCTTCCTCATCCGCCTCGATAGCCTGTTCGTAGTAGCCGAGGGCCTGCTCCGGCTTTTCCTGTTCCTGGTAAAGTCTGCCCAGGTAGCGCAGGACGGCGCTGCCGGAAGGCTCCAGGCTCAGCGCCTGGAGCAACTGCTGTTCGGCTTCTTCATAACGGCTGTTTTCCATGTACAATCGCCCCAGGAGGAGCTGTGCCGGCAGATATTCCGGCGCGATCTGAATCAGCTGCCGGGCCGTTTGAATGCCTTTCTCCGGTTTGTTCCACTGCCGGTACAGCTCGGCGAGGCGAAGGTGGGCTTCGAGGTGCTGCCGGTCGATGGAGATCGCTTTTTGCAGGGCGGTTTCGGCCTTACCGTATTGTCCCTGTTCGGCGTAGAGCGCGCCGAGTTGGGTTTGTGCCGGAGCGGAACGGGGATCGAGCTCCAGGGCTTTTTGATAAACCTGTTCCGCTTCCTCAAAGCGGCGCAGTTTCTGATAAAGCTGACCGAGGACGAGGTAGCCACCGGGGTTTTCCGGCGCCATTTCGATAGCCTGTTGGCCGATGAGCAAGCCGTCGGCAGCCCGGTTCATCAGCAGGTAGCAGCGGGCGGCGTTGAGATAGGGCGGCGTCCACTTTGGCGACATATTCATCCCTTTGCGGAAATGCAGCAGGGCGCGGTCGTAGGCTTCCTGGCCCAGGTAGGCATTGCCAATCTCGTTGTACACATGCGCGCCCTCCTCGGTGGTCATCGCCTGGTTGAGGCGGGCGAGGCTTTCGTTGTAGTCGCTTTCGGCTGCCTCTCCGCCGGCTTCCAGTCGCAGGGCCAGCCCTTCCAGGAAGGCCTCGCGGCCGCCGGCGAGGTTAGCGACGATAGCGTTACCCGACAGCAGTTGCACCGCCGTTTCGGCGTAGCGGGCCAGGCTGCGGAAGGACTCGCCGGGCTGTGAGCCGCGATAACCGGCCACCGGATTATGATTCAGGTAGTCGGGAATGCCTTCCTGCGCCCGCGCAAGCAGGGCGCCGGCGAGCTGCTGCCGGGCCCGTTGCAGCGTTTCGGGTTTAAGTCCTGCCGCCTGCCGGAGGAAATCGTAGGCCGACTGCCCGGCGGGTTCCAGCAGCTGCCCCGCGCTGAGGGCGCGCTGGAAAGCGGCTAGTCTGGGATCAGCGTCTGCCCCGGCGGGGGGCGCATAACTTTGCAGGGCTACCCCCGGAGGCGCGGTCATCCCCTGAGGATGGCTCAGCCGTAGGCGGGCATCGCCCTCGACGATGGCTGGTTGCGGAGCGGCTCCTCCGCTCATCTGTAGCTGCAGATAGTCTTGGATTTCGGGTAAAAGCACCTCCCCGTTCCCGTCGCTGTCTGCCGCGCCGTACAGGCCTTGCAACAGACTGTAGGTAAAGCGGCTGTGGCCGTTGCCCCACTGATTCCCTTCCGCGGCGACCTGCCCGGGGCCGCAGGCCAGCATCTTCACCGTTACCGGAAAAGCGCCGGCGAGGTCGCGGACCGGGCTGGGTGCATTGTCCTCCTCCGCGGGCAGCGCTTCCACATGCGGCGCGTCGAGGATAAACCACACTTCGGCCTGGCGGATATCTTTAATATGCGAAAAAATGCGACGCAGATCCCCTTGTCCGATCCCGCCCGCCGGATACACCATGCCGGGGGCGTCGTAAGGCAACAGATACCCCGGCTGCGGATTGGCCACCGATTCCAGTCCGGCGTGCCCGCTGAAGTACACGACGGCGCGGTCGCCTTTCCGGCTCTCCGTCAGCAGCCAGTGCAGGCCGGCCAGGATGGCGCCGCCGGTAGCCTGCTCACCGGTCAGCAGCCGCAGGTTTTCGGCCGGCACTTCGCCGCCCGCGGGCGAGCGAAGCCAACCGGCGAAGGCGGGTGCATCGCGGTGGGCGTACTGCAGATCGGGAATCTCATCACTCCGGTAATCGGAGATACCGACAACCAAAGCGCGGATGGCGCCGCCGTCGGCCGTGGTGTCTGCAAACGTGCCGGCGGACAGAAAACAGGTAGTCGCTAGGATGATCAGGGTTGTTAGAATCGCTCTCATGAGTGGAGGGTTTTAGTGATTTGACTCTCTATTGAGAAACGCCCTTAAAATAGGTAAAGGTTCGAAAAGTAAGGAATAAAGCGGACCGGTTTACAGCATAAGTTAATTCTTGAATTTTAGTAAATGAAACCTATCCGGAAACTAATAATCTGGATTAAATATCAAGTTAGCAACAGAGCATATTCAAGTTGTTACTGAAAAGACTGGGGACATGAAGACAAGGTGACCGGTAAAACGACAAAATGGACATCTTCCAGTCAACTTGTCATCTTGGATTTTTACAAAATGACGCTGCGTACTTATTAATTTCCGGAAATTGTTTTGACTTTTTGAAAAAAAGTATATATATTTATAAAACCAACCCAACTACTTTCCATTTAGCACTCAATTTCATCAATAGTGTTCCCTGCACATAAAATATTTATTGCTTCTGCTATCCAGTAGATATTATACGCGACGTAAATCGTTTTGAGAACGGTGATATTCTTGATCGACTACGATCAGTAGTCGTATCAATACCCTCTCAAATAATTTCGACGACAGTATAGTTGGTTATTGCTGAGTTCTCCCTAGTAAAGAATGGGTCAAATGATTTATCAAAGAATATACAATTCAAACCTCGAATTGTACCTGGTAATTTATTGTTCACCTTAAAAGTATAAAGCTATGAAGAGGTTTAAAATTATTTTTTTCAGCTTAATTCTGGCGCTGGCTTTTTCTTCCTGCGAAAAGGTTGAAACTGCCGAATTGATAGAGGATCACGCCGTTGAAGAAGAATTGATTTTCCAGTTTAAATCCTTAGAACGTGAAATTTCGGAGCGGTTGAATAGCGAGGATTTCGAAAAGGAAATAGAAAAATTTGAGAGCGGTAAGCGTTCATCTGTAGAATTTCTTGCGGAGATTGGAATTGATCAAAAGACCTTGAACAAAAGACTTTTGACGATGGAGGAGAATGTTAAAAGCTTAGGCTGCTCTCCCGATCTTGAAAGGGTCCGTCAATCGATTACAGCCGCCTTTGAGAAAGACATCGTGACAAGTCGCCACCTTGGTACTCCCTGCTATGACGCCTATCAAGAGGGCATGATTGAAGCGGCTCTTCAGTTCGGGGTCTGTTCTGTTGTATCGGCCGAATCATTATTAGGACCTTTCTTAGCTTGTGCTACAAGCTATACAGTAACGGTTACCATTAAGAGGAGAGCGTTTTTTCGTTGTCTTGATGAAAATTATTAGTCCCGTCTATAACATTATTATTTAACCTTAAAACTTAGCAAAAATGAAGAGCTATTATTTTTTGGTCATGCTTCTATTTCTCCTTTCGGGAACGCTTTCCTGTCAGCAAGACGGACAGGAAAAATATGATAACTCCCTGCTACAACAGATCGCTGAGGATCCTGATTATGATCAGTGGCGTGAAGTGTGTGATGAGCGCGCCTATCACGTAGCTAGGGGTGCCTTCGATTATGAAAAGTTGACAGAAATATTGGAAAGGAATCCCGCGAAAAATACTTGCGAAATCGATAAGGGTATTTTTAGTGCCATCCGTGGAGGAGTACTTTACCAAGAAATTGATTGCAAAATGGTAACCCTCCTAAGAAAACTGGAGACCAAATACAGCCTTTCGGTAATGTCCGATGACCAATTGGATGAAATTAGAAATTTATATCGTTCGGCACATCCTGAAAGAGAGGCCGAATTGCGTGATAAGATTATTCAACTTAAAACCAATAAGTAATGAGGGACAAAATTATTTTGACCGTGATTTTTATAATCATGATAAACAGCCTTTCCTTTGCCATTGATTGCTACGGTAATTGGCTAACATCTTTCGATGTCGCAACAAATGAATATAATGAGAATCAGGAAAGGTGTCGTAGAGCATTATGGCCTAGCCCTTCCTTCTGTTTTAAAGAAGCTGATATGATCTACACCCATGCTTTAGATGCCGCATCTTCCCGGTACAACGATTGTGTGATGAATGGAAAACTTGAAGCAAGCCAGGATGGATCAATTGAAGATAAGTTAATTCCGAATTAACAGGACTCAAAGGAAATTATCGAGCGTGCGCAGGGAACGTGATTAACTGGCGTTCCCTGCGTCCTACGGTAATTACATGGAGAATAACTGCAAAATGAAAACCCTCCGGAAAAAATTAGAGGTCAAATACAAATTTTCGGAACTATCCGGAGAGCAAATGGAAGAGATCAGAAAGATGTATTACGCGGCGCATCCCGGAAGGGAGTTCGAACTGCGGAAAAAGATTTTCAGGTTACCACCCAGCAGTAATAATTAAACGTTTATCCCCATATCCCGCATCAGCTGCGTCGCATTAAAGCTCTGGCTGACGCCCGGCTTGATTTTGTAGTCGAAGAACAGTTTGCCGTCGCGGATATCCACTTCGATGCACAGGTTTTCGATGGCGCCGCCGTACTGTTCCGCCAGCTGTCCCAGTTCCAGGTCGTGGGTGGCGATGAGGCCGCCGCCGCCCGAGCGGATGAGCTGCCGGATGAGGGCTTTGGAGCCCGTGTGGCGGTCGCGCGAATTGGTGCCTTTGAGGATTTCGTCGAGCAGGAAGAAGACGTTTTCGCGCCGCTCCACCGCCTCGATGATAAATTTAAGCCTTTTTAGTTCGGCGTAAAAAGAGGAGGTGCTTTCGTGCAGTGCGTCCTGTGTGCGCATGCTGGAGTAGACGCGCAGGCGCGGCAGCTGCAGGCGGCGGGCGCAGACGGGCGCGCCGGCCATGGCCAGTACGATGTTGAGGCCGACGGTGCGCAGGAAGGTGCTCTTGCCCGCCATATTGGAGCCGGTGATCAGCTTGATGTGTCCCCGGGTAGGCATGTGCAGGTCGTTGGGCACCCGCTCGCGGGGGTGGATGAGGGGGTGGCCGAGGGCTTCGCCTTCCAGGTTTTCATTCCCGGTCAGTTCGGGGAAGGTCCATTCGGGGTTGTTGTACAACAGCGTACCTACACTGCTCAGCGCCTCGAATTCCGACAGGGCGTCAAACCAGACGGGCAGCAGGTCGCGGTGGCGGACTTTCCATTTCTCCAGTCGGTATACCCATTGCAGGTCCCAGAGGGCGTAGAGGTTGAGGAAAATGGCGAAGGCGTTGTAGCGCACATTGAGCTGATTGATGATGTACGACAGGCGCTGGATGCGCCGGGAAGCCTGCTCGTCTTGCAGCCTAAACTGCGCCTGCATATGCGCGAGCTTGTCCGATTGAAACTCCCCGGTTTCGATGTGGCGGATCAGGCGGGCGTAGTGGTCCAGCACCTTGGCGGCGTGGGTGGTGCGCAGGTGCGTCTTGTCGACCCGCTCGCGGGTGTGCGACATAATCCAGGCCGGCGGCAGCAGAAAGAGGATGCCCAGGTACCAGGGCAGGTAGAGAAACCAGATGACCAGCCCCATCGTCACCCAGATAGGAGTGAGCACCAGCGCGACGCGCAGCCAGCGGTGCGTCAGCATAAAGGGCTCGTCCAGCAGCCACTGCTGCAGCAGCTCCACGTGCTCGATGTCGTCTTCCGTTTCCAGACCGTAGGCCTGCAGGTGCTGGCGCCAGTCGAGCTTTTCGCTCAGCTCCCGGATGGCGCCCTGCCGCTCTTCGATATCCTGCGGCTCCGCCGGGTGCTTCAGGTAATCGGCCAGCCGATGCCGGCCGATGGCGGTGCTGCAGCGGTTGGTGTACAGAAAAAAGGAGTACGGACCGAAGAGGTCGAGGTCGAAGGAGTAGGGATGCTCCGGGTCGCGGAAGCTTTCCCCGTCGGACCAGGGGCCGCCAGGGACGAAGAGCTGTTCCAGACTTTCCGCCTCGTGCCGGTTGATGCGCGCCAGCCGCTTATCGTGCCGGCTCCCTTCCTGGATGCGCTGGTGCCATAGGATGAAGCGGTAAAAAGCGGCGATGAAGACGAGGATAAAGCCCACCGCCGCCAGCCAGTGGACGGACCAGAGAAAAATCGCCGCCAAGATCGCCGCCACGAAGGCGATAAGGCGCACGAAGGCCAGGCGGTTGTAGCGGGAGCGCCTGGCTTCCGAGGATTGGCGGTAGCGGGCCGTGCGGTCTTTGTAATTCTTTAGCTTTTCTTTCATATATGTCGTTGCGTCAGGAGGGCAAAGATAATCAGGATTGCGGAGTTAGTCGGAAAAGCCGGGAGGGGGTGCGAAATCACTGCCACGGGAAAAGGACGCGCAGAGCGGAGGCGCCCTGGAAGGCGCCGCCTCTCGCCTGTCAGGCGGCGCCTTTAAGGGCGCCCCCTGACTTTGCGCCTGGGATGGACAGGCTAGCCGAAAGGAGTGCGAAGTCTACCCCGATGCAGAAGCCCTGGCGAAGGTTGCTGCATGGCGTTTGTCAGGATGGCTGTTTAAGGCGGGTGATGGATCACAATCACTTTCCTGGGAAAAAGCGACGCGAAGAGAGGAGGCGCCCTGGAAGGCGCCGCCTCTCATGTCAGGCGGCGCCTTTAAGGGCGCCCCCTGACTTTGCGCCTGGGATGGACAGGCTAGCCAAAAGGAGTGCGAAGCCTACCCCGATGCAGAAGCCATGGCGAAGGTTGCTGCATCGCAGTCGTCAGGATGGCCGTTTAAGGTGGGGTGATGGATCACAATCACTCCCCGGGAGAAAGAACGCAGTTAGAAGATTGAGAAATCTTAATGATATTCCCGTTAAATCTCCACCCGACCAAAGGATGAATACATTTCAACATGACCATCAAAAGATCAATCACTTCTATCCATTTAACCTTGTAGGAAGGGACGAAATCGAAATGTTAAAATTAAGCATGTGATTTGATTTTTATAGGAATAATTTGCATATTGTCTTGTGTAATCGCAATGTTATAACCTGCATTCTAACCTGCATTAGGGGGGCTGTAGGATAATCAACTACCCCAGGTTAATTTAATTACTGCAAAACAGCAAGCATTACTGCCTATTCAAAAAGCTTGTATTCAATGATATGCCGGAGGAGTGAAAACGCTATGGTTTTCACCCATTACGACGGGACATTCATTGAAGTCAAAATAAGGTCCACGCTGAATAGAGCTATTCACCACGCCCGGTAAGCAGGATGACCATTCATCAATATGGATGGGGTGGTCCGATTTTGTCCGGTCCTTTGAAGCGCCGGAAAGCTCAGGGAGTATTCGTTCATTCCTTGAAATGGGAACGGTATACTCCCTTGTGATCAACCGAAAATCAATTGCCATTATTTTTTAACGCCCCTTGCCCGGCCGCCGGTCCGGTAAGGCCTAAAATCCTATTGTCATGATCAAAAAGTGTTTGCACGGAATCATTGTATTAATGCTCCTAATGCTGGGCAGTCAATGCGCCAAAGAAGAATTGACCCCGGTAATTTCCGAACCGGTTGCGGAGGAATTCAGCCTCGAAAACATCGAGGATGAAACGATCCGGAATTTTCTGGACTACTCGTACGTATCGGCCCTCAATCCCAACCTCATCCAAGGCGTGGATTCCCGAGATGAAGAAGCGCTTATCCACCGCGCCATCGAGGAAATCTACGAAATGGATAAACAAAAGGGCTTCATCAAGAACATGGTCAGGAAGTACGGCTATCCTATCTGGGATAAGTCAACTATTCTCCCCGCCCACGACGGACGAGCAGTATTGTTTACTCCTCTGGCTTTTACCGATGGAGATGAAATTACGTCTTTTCTAACGGGCATTCCGCTTCCTCACTCCTTTCATTTCCGGCTGATCAAAAAAGAGAAGATTGACAAATACATTGGGAAAGATGAGCCGAAGGAGCCGTGGGATAATCTTCGTTTTTCGGTATTAACCTGCGTGGTGGTGGATCAGGATTTATTTGATAATCCCAGACAGGAATATATTGATTGGCTACTGAAGAACGGAGATGACGAATTGCAAAGGGAAGAAACGGAAGTTCAACCACGAAGTTGTGATTGGGTAGAGGTGACGAGGTGTGAGACGATTTACGCACTCACTGCGGATGATGAAGTGATGCCGAGAGCGGAGGAGTGCAGTACTTATTACGAATATGTCTGTGATGGAGACAGTAGTTGTCAGGAATGTGATGGTGGCGGTGATGGCGGAGGTTCCGGTGGTGGCAGTTCGGGAACTGGATCTACCACTGACTCAGAATTAGACGAAATCTACGAAAATGATCAGTACTATGCTAATTTGCTTGAACTGGAACAGATCCTGACGGATAATCCAGATTTCTTGCTTGAGAATTGTAATATTTCATCGTGGTTGTCCTTAATTGGTTTTAAGCCTCCAGCAAGTACAATTAGTTACCTTAACCAGTTATCCCAACAGGAAAACAGGAATTGGGACATCCAGGCCATCGAAGATGCCAGTGGTACTGTAATTAATTTGGATTATTTTGCAGTGAAGATCAATAGACTGCCTAACAATGCGAACGGAGTTCAAATGACACCGGCTGAATTCTTTGACGAGTTGAGCGCGAATTTTATGAACTTGATTGATAAGGAAAATGCAGATTTCCAATTTTATAGTCCTCAAGACCAGCAAAGGTGGTATAGTCAAGATCCGATCAACACAGTCTTTACAATAGTTATTCCCGGCGATGACGGATCAGTTGTTGCAAGTGATTTTAAGACTAGTGATTATTATGGAGGAAATTGGATCTTTTCTACTTTGAAAGCTCCGTTTGTAGAAGATGGCTATCATCCTGTAAGTGGTAATAGGCAATTTGGGTTAAAAAGAAACCGTGATGGAACATTTGAAGTTTACACAAGGGGAGCTGATCGCGTTACGAATTTTTATCATAAATGGTTCCAAAGTGCAGCCTTTGACGGTGCTGATAAGACTTGGCGATCCTTTCAGGCAGGTGTAATGAATTATGTTAATCAAAGAGGCGGTGACGCTGGTACACCAAGTGATTTGATTGAAGAGATAAAGAGGCCAAATTGGAACAGCGTTCATGAAGCTATTAAAACAGGTTACTATCAAAATATTAACTGCAATGATTAAAAAGATAGCAGTGTTTTTACTCTTATTCATGCTTGTAATTAGCATAAACACAACCATCGAGATCATAGAGGATTTCAATTCAACCATTCGGGAAAGCCCCTTCCAATGGTTCCTATACATTTATGTAGTCTTGTTTTTTTCTCAATGGCCTTTTTACCTATACGGCGCTCTCCTAAATGCGACGCTTTGGGTGGCGCTACGGAAGCAGCCTTATCACCAGGTAGTTGTTACTCTTTTGGTTATTTCTGTAGTGAGTGTTTGCATTCTCTCAATTTTGGCGCGTAATGACATTTTTAGTATGTACACGCTGAAAGCCATGGTTCATCTCCTTGTGCCAAGTCTGCTGCTTCAATTCCTTTTGAGGAAAGTGGATGGTGGAAGTTTTTAAATGGGGCCACCATTCATTAAGGTCTTAAGTCTAAAAGCCGCTCGCGTCAGGCGGCGCCTTTAGAAGGCGCCTCCTGACTTTGTGGGCGATTTGATCAATAGTTTAACCCGGCAAGAAGTCATTTTGTAAGCGAGACAATCGGAGCCGAAAACGGAATAAGCGTGCCCTTGATTTTTCCGCCGGGCAAACAGCGCTGAGGTGATGCGTTTTCGGGTTTTCTGATCAGGTTAGCGCTCCCATATTTTGAACATGGAGAAAAGACGAAATTAAAATGTTGAAATTTAGCATGTGATTTGTTTTTATAAAAATAATTTAATATATTACCACTGCAAGTGTAATGCTCTAACCTGCATTCTAACCTGCATTCTAACCTGCATTCTAACCTGCATTCTAACCTGCATTCTAACCTGCATTTGTTAGAAGGCGAAGGACTTTTACTACCCCACGGTACGTACCAAGGCTAAGATTAGTATTTAACATTTTGGGAACGCTATTCAGTCCAAGACCGAATGGTGGAAGACATTATTTTCTCGGTTTTTGAAATATTGTCTTCAACCACATGCTCAGTCTTTTAGACAGCGAAGGTGGGAAAGGGTAATTTGTGCCTTAAGGTGAGAAATAGGATTAGGTTATCTATGATTTGTTTGGGTTTAGTTCATTGCAGCTTTGTTATTTATTCATTTTACCAAAAACGATTTAACTATGAAATCTTCCTCAGCCCTAACCAGTATTTCAAATGTGCTAAAGCGTTTTTGCCATCTTAGTTGTATATTGTTATTATTCCTCCCAATTGCAATTACGGCACAGGAGGAGTGCGGTACGACTGACGACGGGTCCTCAGCAATAACTCCGAGATCCGGCGATACATCATGCGGAAAACTCGTATCTGTAAATATTCATTTCGTGCTCAGAGACGACGGAACCGGCAACTATACGGAAACAACCGATCCCGGCGGCGGTACTTCTGAAAATGGGTATACCAAAGCTCAGGATATTGTCGACAGGATAAATCAGGAGTGGATGGATAATCAAGAGCTATGGAGACCAACTGGTAATACTACCCCTGTAGAAAACATTAATATTCAATACGACTTGAAAGGGGTTTACTTTGATAGAAGCACCACCCTTTATAATGAACCCTCCTGGGATTTTAGCGAATTTGCGAATTATGCGGTGAATTCTGATAAGGAGATAAATATTTTCTTTATCGGAAACCAGCAGTACAGTGGAATAGCAAACGGAATTGGTGATGTCCCACCATTAATAGCTAAGGTGATGGATGTGCCTGCTCTTTACGATAAAGAATGGGGGTTGAAATCATTTGCAAGAACAATGGCTCATGAGATAGGGCATTTATTAGGTTTATCTCATCCAAGTATAGGAGATGGATGTGCCGACACTTGGGATAATCCTCATGAATGTTATCAATACGACGCAGGAGATCCGATCTGTGGGGATTGGGATAATTTATCAAATACTTTTATGGACCAACACGCTTACCAGGTAGCAGTTTCTCCTTGTCAAATTGAAAGGATGCACGGTACGCTGGAAGATGAATATCAAAACTTTTATACTTGTCTCAATTGTCCCACCAGTGATTTTCTAATTCCAACATCGGTCAGTGGCTGTCAAGGTTGGGCTTCTAGTGGAGTGACTTTTACCAATCAAAGTGAAAATGTAGACTCCTGGCGGATCGAGATTTGGAAAACCTCCTCTTTTTGCACTGAAAATAAGCTGGATAATTACTACAACCACGGCTGGAACACGGGGCCGACTCCCAGTGATCTTACCTCTATTTACCCTTTCGCTACGGGCAATACCTATAGGGTTACCTTTTCAACAAAAGATGACTGTGGTTACGAAAGTCAATCTTTTCATTGTGTTTATATTCAGGAAACTTGTGGTGGATTCAGTTATAGTTTGATGCCCAATCCCGTTGAAAATGAATTGACAATTGATTACGAATTGAAAGAAGAGCAAGACCTAAGTTTTTCAATAGTTTCTGCATTTACTCCTGGACCGGAGCGGGAAATTTTCATGGAAAAGAGGCATCCCAGGGGAAAATTTCAACACCGGGTCGATGTTTCCAGGCTCAGGCCCGGGATACACTATGTAAGGGCTAAGGTTGGTAAATATTATTACATGAAGGAATTCGTTATTTCCAGGAATTAACAGAAAGATGGGGAGGTGGAAAGATCTATGTGGTTCTACCTCCCTGCCGATTTTAAATCTTTTCCATTATGAGAATTTACGTTTCCATATTTCTGTTTGTCTGCATCATAAACTCTATCCTCGCCCAAAAAACACCTGATTTTGCCACCACCTTCCACTTTGAAGATGCAAGAGGGAACCGGGATTCGATAACCATCGGATATGATTCGGAGAAAGTACCCAGGATGTTGGATACTGCTTACGGAGAATACCCAATCCCACAAGAAGAAATACGGTTTGACAGTATTTTTGAAGTAAGAATTAGAAGGGGTTCTGATTATACTAAGACCTATTTTAAATCTTCTCCAAGTTGTGGAAAGTACGCTATTTCGGAAAATAGCAATTTACTGGAGACCTTTGCTTTGTTTGAAATTAACATCAGAATAAGGTATCCTCCCTTAAAGGTAAGCTGGGAACGAGATGATTTCAGCGATTATTGCCGGAAGGGAAGTTTCATCCAGGGACATATGTTAGGGCCGTTGCAGGGGGAGTATTCTGATGTCACTCATTTTATCGAACAGGATAGTGTCATTTATTCTGATGAAGAAATGCTATGGCATAGCACTTTTCATCGGTTTAACTATGGGGATACTGTAAGGGTCATGAATGTTCAGTTTTACACAGGTACTTCAGCCGTGGAGGAGATACTTCATAACGGTACTTTTTCGATACATCCTAATCCTGTACTAGCGGATTTCACCATATCTTTCCAGAACTGGCGCCCCCGGCTGCTGAGCATCTATAGTCAAAGCGGCGTATTGGTAAAGGAAATGGAAATACCAGCCGCCGGCGAGCAGGTAGAAGCTTCGCTGCGTGGCTATCCGGCCGGAACGTATTTCTGTGTGTTGCGGGATCGGGAGGGCAGGAGCCGGGTTAAGAAGTTGGTGAAGGGGTAGTGAGGATGATCTGAGGAACGCGCAGAGAGCAGGCGCCTTAAAGGGCGCCTCCCCTCGCCTGTCAGGCGGCGCCTTCGAGGGCGCCTCCTGACTTTGAGGGAGATTTGAGGAATCTATAGTCTGACAACCCAAAATTTGTGAATTCTGACTCGCTCTTTTTAGCTGCGCTGATCGTCGCAAGCTCCTCAGAGTTCCGGCTCGCGGCGTTAAAAAGCCTCGCCGTAGCTCCGGCTATGCCTACGTTTTTTGCCTTGCGAGCCAAAAAAATAGCTTCGTCATATTTTCACAAATCTTAAGTTGTCAGACTATAACTGATTTTCAATACAAAAAAGAACGAAATCAAAATGTTAAAATTTAGCATGTGATTTGATTTTTATAGAAATAATTTGCATATCAGCCTGTGTAAGCGCAATGTTTTAACCTGCATTCTAACCTGCATTCTAACCTGCATTAGGGGGGCTG
>Ga0209949_1000414_pt1 | contig 22843 bp, 18 predicted proteins | sample SalPonC_black_MG_FD_185711 | JGI IMG/M metagenome (GOLD analysis project Ga0209949, IMG submission 185711) | Salt pond soil microbial communities from South San Francisco under conditions of wetland restoration - Salt Pond MetaG... | ecosystem: Environmental > Aquatic > Marine > Intertidal zone... | reverse complement strand
TATTGGAATCGTCATTGGAGTAGTTATTATTGCTATGTACCTACCCATTTTTGAGCTGATGAATGTGGTCCAGTGATGGTAAAAGTGAAGATTTAGCACGAAATATTAGAAAACTCTCGACTTACTAGATTATTTTACTTTTATATAGTTAGTTGAATTTGTCATCATTGGAGAGACGTACCCGGTGACATTTCGAGAGTTTTACTTGGCTTTTTTCGGGCGGCAACTACTGTAATCATTTCATCTGGTAGTCACTTCCTTTTCTATATGTAAATTTGGTTGAACTCCATGTTGATTAACAATCTTTCATCACGAAAATATTTAGTCGAATATGAAATTATATCACATTATTATTTTTTCTGGGGTTTCAATGAATGTTGTTCCCCCCTATTCTCAAGATATAGGACAGGTTGAGAACTGCATTTGGATGATCAGTCGGGTCTTCCAAAAGAAAATCAGTTTTTGGAGTAACACCCCTGAGTGCATGAAAAACCGCTGATCAATACCGCCTTTTCGACTTATTAAGTGAATTTGATTGCCTGTTTCCCATATATAAAACTGAATATTGCCCTGTTTCACCTATCATTTGAATACGGCATCTAAATAATGAACTATGAAAAGCGAGGAAATTCAATTGAGTTATAAAACGAATAAAATAGAAACCCAAAGAAATTATAACCACAGGTTAATAGTACAGATTACATACTGTCTCATACTTAGCTTCAACTTCTTAGATGTAGCATTAGGACAGCAAAGTATAAAAGAAGTTGATATAACAATAGGGTCTCCTGCCGCGGCCGAAATAATAAAATATGGAAATCTTGATGTAAGTATGTATAAAGGTGTTCCTAATGTAACTGTGCCAATATATAATATTGATCTAAAAAGTTTTTCTTTACCAGTTTATCTTTCTTACGATGCCTCAGGGGTTAAATTGGATCAAATTGCATCAGAAGTGGGGCTAAATTGGACTTTAATGGCTGGCGGTGCCATTACCTCAGCTATCTATTCAGAAAATGACGTAGTTTTTGATTCTGATGTACCTGATTCAGCAAATTTTGTAAGTTTTGATCCTGAATATAATTCTGCTGACTATGAATTTGCATATTCTATGTTTAGAAATTCGTTAGAAGGAGCTACTGAGCGAAAGAATCTGAAAAATGATATTTTTTACTATAAGGCAGGTCAACTGAATGGAAAATTTGTCATTGATAAGCCCTTAGTTAATAATCCCACAGCTTTACCTATCCCGTATTCGAATAACAGGATCATTCCGCTTGGAGGTATTTATGAAGGATTCAAAATTTTAGATGAAAGCGGTAACGCTTATTTTTTTACTGAGGTTGAGATTTCGGCAACCGAAAGACTAGCCTGCTCAGGGGGGCTAGGTGATAGTGGTTTTAGTGGAAGCGTTAATGAATTAATATACAATGATGCTACCAACTATACATGGCACTTATCCAAAATAGAGACTGTATTTGGTGATAGTTTAAATTTCGAATATACAACGTTTCCAAGCTTTGAGTACCTAGACGGTGAGACCAATAGAATGTATAAATATCTTGGCGGCCTTCCCACCAGTTGTCCTAATAATCCAAGTCAACACTTGGTTTGTAAATCTGAGAAAACGATTACACCAAAGTTGTTAAATAAAATTACACACACCCGATCTCAATTAACAATTGAATTTACTTATACAAATATAAGAACTGATTTTGGAATGAACTTCAAATCATTAGATGCTGTAACAATAAATAAAGATGGAGAACAAGTTGAAAATTATGAGCTTACACAATCATATTTTGGAAGTGGAGCATCTCAACGGTTACGTTTAGATGAAGTTCGACAGACAGGTTACCCTCCATATGAGTTTACCTACAACCTAAATGGCGATTTGCCACAGCGAGGATCTTATGCACAAGACATTTGGGGTTTTTATAATGGGCAAAATTCAAATTTTGGTCTAGTTCCTAATGTTTCAGGATTCTCTTCTGGTAACGATCGAAGTACTGATCCCTTAAAGATATTATACTGGACATTAAACAAGGTGAAATACCCAACAGGAGGAAGTACTATTTTTAAATTAGAGGCTGATCCTAATGGAGGAGGAGTTAGAATAAAAACGATCGAAGATTTGGATGGAATGGGTAATGTTACAAATAAAAGAACTTACTCTTATATAAGGCATGATTTTTTTACCCATGATTTTTCTGACGATTATAACATTTGGATAGATATTAACGGGACTCCATATATATGTAATTATGAAACATATAGCTCAACTTCTGTTCAGATACCCAATGTGATTGATACACCGGATTATGGATACACTAAAGTAATGGTGGAATTCGAAGAAGGTGATGGGGGTAAAAGTGAGTATGAATTTTCCACAGGGATAGGAAGAAATCGTCTTGGAAGTGGACAAGGAGATTTACTGCAAGAAAAGCATTACGAAAAAGTAGGTTCTCAATATAATTTGATACAAAAGATTGAAAATAACTATGACGACGAGGATAATTACTCAGGAATTAGTTCCATTGAAGATCATCATACCGAAAAATATTACCCTCAATTACATATACAATTAGAATCACCTAAATATATTCCGCCACCCGGATCTGGCGGATCTTCTACAAAGGATGCGACATTCAGAATTGATAAATACAATTTGATAAGTTCATGGAGTTATCCCCAATCTACCATAACTACGATTTATGACCCTTTAGATAATACTAAGTATATCACCAATGAACTTAGATATTTTTATTCGGACAATGTAGATGCTACTTTTGATGATAAAGTGATCTTACGTTCAAAGACGTATATTAATTCAGATTCTACTCAAAAAACGGAATCATATATTTATGCTTTTGAAGAGTATTCAGCTATGAAAAGTTTAAATATGATTTCCCAACCCTATTCTGTAGAACTTATTGATCCTTCTGTATCTACCGCAGATAGCGTTTTAAGCAAGAATTGGATGTTATGGAACCAGTTTGGCGGGAAATGGCATCCGTGCGGTACATGGCTTTGGGATGGTACTATGGATAATGGTGAGCCTAAGGCACCGACAAGCTGTTCATCAAATTAATCTATTAAAACCTATCATTATGAAACTACAGAAGCTAACTACACTGGGAGAAGAGTGCCTGCGTCTATGCTGCGCTGTGATTGTATTAACGGTTTTTACATACACTAATAGCTACAGCCAAGTCAACCAGCAAAAAATCCTTGACTATGATGACTATGGAAATCCAATTGAAGTTCAGGATGCGAATGGCAATAAAACTAAATATTACTATGGCAGTAATACTGCTCCCTTCCAAAATGCAACGACTACAGGGAGTGCAGTGAATGGAGTGTTAGGGGTGTACTTAACAGGCATTCAAAAAGTTCAAGGAACGGATGACTGTGCTTCTAACTGTGGTGTACGCCCGGTTAGTGGAGATGATCTGTTTACTGAGGCGGTATATGATGATCTTGGACGGCTTATTACAATAATTGATGAAAATAATCAAACCAGTGGATTTGGGTACGACGCTTTTAACCGACTCCATCTATCATTTTCACCGGGAGGTACCCAATCAATGCATGAGTACTATTACTCAGAGTTGGGCAATGGTGGCTCTTACAATAATACCGATCCTAACTCTGTTCGCCAAGTTACTCTTGGAGCAAATACTTCATCAGCTAATGTAACTTCGCATCCAGAATTCACCTCATTTAATGGAAACAATGACGTGGTTAATTTAGGAGACGTAGATTATATGGATAACGCCTCACAATTTTCAATATCTATGTGGTTCATGCGCAGTGAAGACCACGCAGGTGGCAGCAATGACACTAATCATGGGGTAAATAACGTATTAATAGCTCAATCTTCTAGTGCAACAAATGACAATTTAGAAATCGGTAGTGAGGGGCAGAATTTAGAGTTATATATGGACACTGGCAGTGGTACTGAAGATACAAAGCGATCTGTGGATGCAGACATCACTAATGATGTCTGGTACCATTTGGTGCTTACCTACAGCGCAAGCACAGATCAAACAAAATTGTATCTTGATGGACAAAACATTAAGACATGGACTGAGTGGCAAAGCAGTCTTGCCAACAGTGGAAGTTCACCTATAACCTTGGGTCTCGCACGACCTAACGTTGAGAGTTGGGGGGATTTTGAAGGTAATATAGCCGATGTCCGTATTTTTGACCATGTAGTGAACGCAGGTGAAGTATCGGAACTTTATGGTGGTATAGAATCTGTTACCTACTTTGATGGTTTAGGTCGTCCAATACAAACCCAGCAGTCGACGGGTGGTGATGCTATTGTCCAACATACCTTTTATGATGCCATGGGCCGGAAGGCCGGAGTCACCAAGCCTATTGAATGGGGAACTGCGTTAAATTATGTTCCCGTTTCGACCTTAATGGGTAGCGAATGGACGATGGGTGACCCAGTAGATTATGAGAATGGCATTCAGTTTTTATATTATTATCAGAAGACTAGCTCTCAAGATGCCATGTACTCTTACAGCCAAACTGCTTACGAAGCCAGTCCGTTAGGGCGCGTCATCAAGCAAGCTGCTCCGGGGAATACATATAAGCTATCTGGTTCTCGAACCATTGATTTTGAATATGATTTAAACACACTAAATAACGAAGACTTTGGAGATCCTGGTGAATTAGGGTTTGGCAACAATATGCTCCAAAAACAAGAAGTAACGGACGAAAATGGCAACAAATCCTGGCAGTTTACGGACGGCTGGGGGCGCACCATTATGGAAGTGGTTGATCACGACGGGAATAATTTAGTTTCATCGTCAGCTGCTGATGATATCTTTACCGGTTATGAGTATGACCTGTTGGGAAATCTGCTAAAAGTGCATGAGCCAAAAGGATGGGGAAGTTCCAATTACAAACGAGAGTATAGGTATGATCGTTTGGGACGAATGACAAGCGAAAATTCTCCCGATCTGGCAGATTCAACTGAGTATAAATACGATAATGCGGGTAATCTTCGGTTTGTGCGTAATGCCGAGCATAAAAAACCGGAGAACTGCAGTAGCTTCAATTTGTCCTTATACTATGAGGATATTATTGGGCCATTCTCATGCAATAAACGTGGAATAGTAGACTATGATATTACTGTCGGTACACAAGACGACATATCCATGATATTTGAATTCCAAAAAAATGCGTCAGTATGGACAACAATTGATAGCTATACTTTTGATGAATATGATTTTTATTATGGTGCGTCTGGAAGTGAAATAATATCTGATGGGACTTATCGGTTGAAGCCAGAAATTACATATGACGCCTCTCACCAGCAATGGGGTGGCAGTGTCAGTGGTAGCTTTAAGCCTTTTCGATTTACATATAATAAATATGATGAGCTGGGTCGCATTATCGAAACAGGAGAATACTATGGGAGCAGTTCTAATTTTACTGATGCAAATGCGGAGTCGGCGTCATTTCCGAACTCGTCAAAGCAGCCTTTTGCAAAGTATTATTACGATAATAACGGGTATAGCGGCGCCCGAAATTTAAAAGGCCGCTTAGTTAGAGCTGAGTATTTTGATCCAAATTCGTGGGTGTGGGGCAAAACATGGTATTCTTATAATGACGCCGGTCAGATAGAATGGATCCGTCAGGACACACCCAGTTTATCAACCAAACTTATTGAGTATAGCTACAACCGCCAGGGTCAAATCACGGAAATGAATTATCAACCTAACTCAAGCTCTGATAAGCTTAATATATGGTACGATTACGACGCTGCCGGACGGTTATATCAAGTATGGAGTGGTAAATACAGTTTTAAAACCTTAGGTAAGCTCGAAGCGACGTATTCTTATAACGCGGACGGCCAAGTCGCCCAGCAGTCCTTAGGTGGCGATCTATCAAGTGGCGCTCAACTGATCGAAAACGAGTATCACATCCGTGGGTGGCTTAGCCAAATTAACGATCCGAACGATCTAAGCACGCCATCTGGATTTCCATCCAACCGGTTTGCCCTTGATCTGAACTACGAGGCATCATCAAATAATTCTGTAAACTGGCAGGCTCAGTATAATGGGAACATATCGCAGGCGTGGTGGACCGTTTCACCGCCGAACACGGTTGCCAATAATTCACCGGTTTACAATTACCAGTACGATGAGGCGAATCAACTTACGATGGCAGACTACCACCATCCCAATGCTGGTACTTATGATTATGATGTTCGCTCCATTGGTTATGACAAAAGCGGGAATTTTACGGCTCTGAGGCGCTATCAGAATTCATCCTCGAGCGATTATTATTCTTATCGTTATTATTCGAATACGAATCGCCTGATGAACGTCGCCGGCAGTTCGACTGCCCAGCATTATACCTACGATCGCCTCGGGAATATGGTGGCCAATCAGGACCGTGATATTACAAGCATCGCATATAACGGGAGCAACCTTCCTACCCGGCTTGTACAGAAAGTAAACAGCAGCACGGCGAATCTACACGAGTACAGCTATGACAGCGAGGGAAATCGGGTGGGCAAGCGATTTAACCGGAGTTATTCTAATACAACTAATTACGTGCGGGGTGCAAACGGGCAGGTGATTGCGGTCTATCAAGGTTCCACTCTACAATTCTGGAATCTGCCGGGAGGCATCGGCCGGGTTACCAAATAACAACTATCATCAAACGGGGAAAACCAATGCATACATACAGAAATTCGGTCGTTTTAAACGGACTTGGAACGTTCATTTTTTTAGTGTTCCTGCCAGTCCTTCTATTTTCGCAGCCTGTCACCGTCTCTGTGGAGGTGCCCGAGCATATCCCTCAGCCAGAGGATATTGTGGAGCTTCGAGGCAATATGCCCCGGGCAACCTGGGATGAAGGAATCGCGCTTAGGCGGGGAAAAGAAAGGAATATATGGCAAACGACGATTGCCAATATGGCGGCTTCCACTGAATATAAATATGCTATCGTGCGTAGTGATGGACAACTTGAGTGGGAGTCCGGAAAGAACAGGATTTATGCGGGCTCCGGCGATATTGAAGACATTATCCGGGGATTTGATGGGGACATACTGCCTCGATCAACCACGGTTCGACTTGAGGTGGACCTCGCCGGGTTAACCGTCAATGGATACGCCATTGATCAGGTGGCGGTGATGGGCGAGCGGGGACAGCTGAGCTGGGATCTGCCGGATGGTGCCACTGCGATGACCAAGCAGTCAGAAGGCCGATGGGCGATAGACCTGACGTTTCCCGAGGGTACGCCTGTGGATATCCCCTTTAAATTTACGTGGCAGGCCGATGGCGTCTGGCACTGGGAAGCTCTTCCCGGACATATTGACCATCTGCTGGTGGTTGATCCCGAGGCGATAGAGCCAGTGGCCAACTATATATATAATCCTGAATCTGTGCGTGTGGAGGCCGCTGCTGCCACAGGCCTACAGGCAGACAACTATGCTGCAGCCATTGCCACCTATGGCTCTTCACGCCGGTATGGGTATTTCCAAGCCATAGACTTATTAGAGCTGGGAAATTTCCCGGGGGCCCGCGAGGCGTACACTACCTATCGCAATGACTACGATCCGGTCGAGATTGATGATTTTGATTTCCTGTGGGCGTCCAAACTGGCCTCGCAAGGCCAGCTCGACCAGGCGCTGGAGTTTGCCAGAGCCAAGATGCAGCAGGAATCCAATCCGTGGCGGCGGGCGTATTTTCAATACCTGCAGGGGGAGCTGCTGCTCAATGACGGGCAGCCCCAGGCGGCGGTGCCTCACCTCGAACAAGCGCTGGAGCTCGCGCCCGACGATGATACCGCCCGCTTGGTGGAAGGCTATTCACATTTGGCGCTGGCCTTGAGTTATATGCAAGTGGATGGCCCCAATGATAAGTTGAGGGCCAGGGGACACTTCATGGCGCTTGCAAACCGCCACCCGGACCCTCAAATGAAACGACGGGCGTTAAAAAGTATCGTATCGCTCAATCAAGAAAAAGGTAATGACCGGACGCTGGAACGCGCCTACGGCCGGCTTATTGACACAGGAAGCCCATCCCAGCGGGGACGGTCGCGAATTGACCGGCTGGAGCACCGGATGATGCACCTCCCACCTGACTCCGTTGACTTTGAGCTGCAGTGGCTGGAAGGGACCATCGCCGATGAAGCCCAACAGCAGCGGATTCGGCTGTTGAAAGCTGATCACCTGCTAAATCAGGGAAGGCACGGGGAGGCCGAACAGATTCTGGAAGAGCTTCAATCGCGGACGGAGCACCCGGCTGCGTCCGGGCGGGCCAGGGCGCGCCTGAACAGCCTGCGATCTACAAAAAGAGGAAACTAATATGAAACCAGTCACCACACTTCTACTCGCGAGCATCGCTCTCTTAGTTGCCCATACCCAGGTCAATGCCTGTGATCTGAATCCCACCGCAGTAATAGATGTTTACCCGGGCAATGACGTCGTTTTTTTTGATGGTGAGTACATTTACCTGGAAGCATATGCAAGTACTGCCAATTGTGGTTATATAACTGTCATCGAATGGCAAATCGATGGAGTTGTCGTATCGAATAGTGGAGGATTTGAACCTGATTTTTCACTTGACCAAGGCGAGTATAACCGAAGGTTTGATGTACAATTAACAGTTGGGAATTCTGGAGCAAATTTTGATACGATAAATATTACAATTGCCATAGTAAGTGAATCCAAAAGCTATTACTATTTAAAAGATCACTTAGGAAGCGTGCGGGTAACAGTTAATGATGCCGGAGCCGCCGTCGGCTGGGATGACTACTACCCCTTTGGCTTGCAAATGCCTGGTAGGACGCAGAATGCCTCCAATCCAAATGAAGACATCAAGTTTACGGGATATGAACTTGAACAGGAGTGCGAAACAGATTCCTCCGGTGGGTGTATCAATGATGTAATTCTTGGGCTCTACCATGCTGAAGCACGCATGTACGATCCGGTCATTGGACGGTTTATGCAGTTGGATCCGTTGGCAGACCATCCTAATCAAGTAGATAAAAGTCCATACGCCTACGCCTGGAATAATCCAACTAATGTAACCGATCCGGATGGACAATGTCCTGTTTGTCCTTGGTTGGATGCAGTAGTAGATGTTGGATTCATATTTTATGACGTAGGTGTGTTAGCACATGAGAAAATCACAACAGGAAAAACAAGTGCTGGAAACTGGGCTGCATTAGGTGCAGATGCTGCTTCTATTGGTGTACCTATGACAGTTGGTGCAGGTTTAGCCACAAGAGCTGCATTCAAAGCTGGAAAGGCTACGAATAATGGTTTGAAGGCAGGGAAGTGGACAGAAGTATCGGAGAATATGAGTGATGCTGCTAAAAATTTCCAAAAACAAATTTCCGGAGTTGATACAAATTTAAGTTTTAAACTAAATGGCGTAAAGTTTGATGGAGTTACAGAAGGCGGCACTTTACTAGATGCAAAATCTGGAATGAAAAACTTTGTTGGGAAAGATGGAAATTTCCAGAATTGGTTTAAAGGAGCAGATGGTTTGGTGGGTCAAGCAACTAGGCAAATGAAAGCAGCTGACGGAGCTCCAATACAGTGGCACTTTGAAGAAAAAAGTGTACTAGAAGCTACTCAGAAATTGTTTAAAAAGAACGATTTAGAGGGAATTGAACTAATTCATACAAAAAGACAATAGAAATTTTATGAATGAAAAAATAAGATCTATAAGTGCTATATGGAAATCAGATAATATGATGCCGGTTGAAAAGTGTACCGAAAAAGTACTTAACTTTTTGATGATTCTAAGTGATTATGAGAAAGATTTATTTGGTACTTGGTATGAGAAAGGAAATAGTAAAAAAGAGGCATTAGAAAAAAAGGTGGAGCTAAACAAAGACTATATTCGTAAGGCATTAGAAGAAAATTGGGATAAAAAATTTAATGATTTAGGAGCTAGAATTTCTTTTTGGTCTGGAAATGCTGATGATACCAAATCGAGTGAAATAAGTTTTAGAGTTGGAGCATTTGGAGATAAGTCATTTAATAAAAATAGTTGTGTAATTACACTACCCCAAGAGTATCAAAGTTGTAAGAGTGAGAGAATTTCAAGTGACTTGATTGATTTAATGAAGGAGTATTGGAGTCCTGATAAAATGTTAATTAATGGAGAGATTATTGAAGATACTATTACTTGAAGAGTTAAGTGCGCCTTAGTGCCGAGATGGTTCGAAGCCAATTCCTAATCAAAGAAATCCTTGACCTTTCGTTTGGTCAGCATAGAGGTGTTAATCCTTGGGTGGCTTAATATCCCTTCTACCCTCAGGAGTAGATTTATAATTTACTGATGATAATGACCTCCATACATCACTTCAGAGTGTAATTAGGCACGATTTAACACTCTTAAATCCAACCGGGGAGGAAATTGATATGAAAAATCTGTTCACGTTCCTGTTTTCGAGCTTGTTTTTGTTACTATTCAATACCCAAACGGAGGCGTGCGACCTTGATCCTATGGCAGTGATTGATATTCTGCCTGACGAGGTGGTGTTCCTGGTGGGCGATACTATCTATATGGAGGCGTATAACAGCAGTCCGAATTGCGGCTACATTTCCGGCTACCGATGGCGGGTAGATGGGGTTACCAAATCCACGAGCGGCTATTTTATTCCAAATCTAACGCTTCAAACCGGAGAGGACTCCAGGTCCTTTGATATCCAGCTCCGCGTGCAGAACTCCGTGGGAAACTATGGGTATAAAACAGTAACCATCACCATCGTCCGCGAGCACTCGAGTTACTACTACCTTACCGATCATCTTGGCAGCGTTCGAGTGACGGTGGATGATGATGGCAACTCCGTCGGCTGGGACGACTACTACCCGTTTGGGCTGCAAATGCCTGGCAGGACGCAGAATGCGTCCAATCCGAATGATGATGCCAAGTTTACTGAATATCTTTTGGAGCAAGACGGTGATTTGGGGCTTTACCATGCGGAAGCTCGGACGTATGATCCGGTCATTGGGCGATTTATGCAGGTAGATCCAATATTGTTTGATCTGACACCAAATGAATTGATTGATTTTCAAAATGGGTATTTACATAGTTTCACCCCTTATAACTATACTTTTAATAATCCTTTAATCTATGTAGATCCGGATGGTCGTTCCATTGTTTCGTTTATGAAGATAAAAGGTAGCTTCAGTAAGGCATGGGAAAACTTGAAGGAAGGTAATTTAATAGATGCGGCAAATGAGGCTATTGGTGCAACTATGAATGCAGCATTGTCTCTTACAGAACCAACTGATATAGCTACTGATTTAATGCCGGGTGGATTAGCTATAAAAAGTGCAAAGGTTACTAAAAGCGTTATCAATAGATTAATTAGCAGTGCTACTCGTATTCAAAAAGGCAAGACAGAAAGGGGGATACAAGCATTGAGTAAAAAAATTGGCAGAGGTGATGAAGCCTATAAAGGATTAAAGGCTACTAAAGACAATGTGAATATGATAATTGAAGACGTTATGAGTTCAGAAAACAAAATAACGTCTATAACTAGAAATCAACAAGGTGTTGATGTTATTGATCATTTTAATCCTGATACAGGACAAGGGATAAGATTAATTAAAGAAACCGAAGAGTTTGATACATTTATTAATTACAATCCAAGAAATAAATGAGTAAGCAACCATTAATTAAGAGCATTAATTTGCTTGAGAATATTAAAGGCCTATCTGTAAAGAAATGTCTGCGCCATTTTACTGAAAGCCATTTAGAAAACATACCCAAGGAAATTCAGGAGCAGGAGTCTGATGCATCTACTTATTTGATTTTTAGTGATGATAGTATTTTAGGATTTTTTCCTAATAGTGAAGATTTTAGTGTGGATATTGAACGAATAAATAAGAATCAATTACCTCAGAAATTATCAGATGTGTCAAATAATTCTTTTTGGAAACAAAGAGTTTATTCAAAAATAATGGACGTGAAATTACTATCAAGAAAATTTAATCAAGTTTTTGGAGTTCAATTCATATTGGAAAATAAACGAGAGATAATTATTAAATATGTATCTGAAAGTGAATATACTTTTGATGCATTAATAATTAGATAATCCATGCATAAATGTATCACACTGTTAAAACAATTAACTATGCGGTTGTTATATTTTAGAATTTAGTAAGATTTTCTCAGCTAGTCTTTGAGAATTAGGCAATTAAGATGAGTGGTATACACAAAGTATAGGTGAATCAAAAGGTTCGAATATGTCTTCCAAAAATCTTATGGGGAATTTAGAAAAACTCAGTTCTATAACAATCCTGGGTATGAATTTACAAGATCAATATGTAGATATTTCACCAAACAATATTTTGGATATGTTTTGATAAAACAATCATCTTTTTATGACGGTGTTTTCACAATCATTGAAACAATAAGACTTGAAAAAACTGGTTTAAATTTCTGTCCCACAGAATTCTAGGTGACTGGGTTGTTTATTGCAATTTTGAGACAAATAAATTACAATCTGCTGCTTAAGTTGGAGTTACAGAAAATTGAAAAGTTGTGGCATTATGTCAGCCATTACCACGGAGAAAACTAATATGAAAACTCTGATCACTTTCCTGTTTTCGAGCTTATTTCTGTTACTATCCCATACCCAAACGCAGGCGTGCGACCTGGATCCTACGGCTGTGATTGACATATTGCCGGATGAGGTGGTATTCCTGGTGGGCGATTCTATCTATATGGAGGCATATCACAGCAGTCCGAATTGCGGGTATATATCCGGCTACCGATGGCGGGTAGATGGAGTCACTCAGTCCACAAGCGGATATTTCATTCCAAGCCTGACGCTTCAAAGCGGAGAGGACTCCCGGTCATTCGATATACAGCTTCGCGTGCAGAACTCCGCAGGAAACTATGGGTATAAAACAGTAACCATCACCATCGTCCGCGAGCACTCGAGTTACTATTACCTCACCGATCACCTAGGCAGTGTTCGCGTGACGGTTGACGATCAAGGCAACTCCGTGGGCTGGGATGATTATTACCCATTTGGGCTTCAAATGCCCGGCAGGACGCAGAATTCCTCCAATCCTAATGATGATGCCAAGTTTACAGGGTACTTGTTAGAGCAAGACGGTGACTTAGGCCTGTATCATGCAGAAGCACGGATGTATGATCCGGTAATTGGGCGGTTTATGCAGGTGGATCCGCTTACCGATGATCCCAAGCAGGTTCACTTGACTCCCTATAACTATGCATGGAATAACCCGATATTACTGAATGATCCAGATGGCCGTTGTCCTTCATGTGTAGCGGGTGCTATAATAGGTGGACTTTTGGATGTTGGTTTCCAAATGGCTGTCGAAGGTCAATCTTTTTCTGAAGTTGATTGGGTATCGGTGGGAATTTCTGCTGGAGCCGGAGCAATGGGTGCTGGGATTGTCAGTGGAGTCAATAAACTAAGGAGAGGCGATAAGATAAATAAAGCAGTACAGGTTTTGGGAGAAATAGTGACCGATGGTAGTGTGAGTGCAGGTGAGCAATTGATAAGAGAAGGAGATGTAGATGCATTTAGTACTACAACAGCAATTTTATTTGGCCAATCACTTAGATCACCTATCAGGGATAACGTCATTAGTGCAGGGCAGTCTGGTGTCAGAAGCAGACAGATAAATGCACGTACTGCTGAGCGTAAGGCAAGAAATGCTACCCAAAATAGTACTAGAGAAGGCAAAATGCGGTCACGGCAAAATCATGCTGAAAGTGCCCGTAGGTCTGCAAAGAATTCAGAATTAATTAACCAAACTAATGGTGTGGCATCGGGTACAACAGCAGCAGGTGTGGCAAGAAAGACAGTTGAAGAAATAAGAAAGAAGAAAGAAGAAAGAAGATGAAAATTAAAAATCCAAAATCAATAGTCAGTACTTTTTTTTGGTATGTAGCATTAGTTGTTTTTTTATCCTTTGTATTGGGATTTAAAGATTCTATAATAGTGACAACTCTTCTTTGTGCTTTTGGTTGGGGTATGATGATTGCATATCCTTTTTTTGCCAGTCTGTTATTTTACTTATGGAGAAGTGAGAAGTCTGATTATCTCACATTAGGTTATTTTTATATCACTATGATTGGTTTAATCATGATGGTCGGCTCAGTAATAATATACAAAGCGCTTTATGTTGCTGGGTAATACAAGAAGAGCAAACAAAATGGAATAAACATACATAGGATGATCTCGTAACATTGAAAAAAGAAAAACTATGTTGAAACAATTCATCACACTTCTGCTTGCGAGCGTCACTCTTATTCTGTTAAACACTTCGGTTGAAGCCTGTGATTTAGATCCTACGGCTGTGATTGATATATTGCCGGATGAGGTGGTATTCCTGGTGGGCGATTCTATCTATATGGAAGCGTATAACAGCAGTCCGAATTGCGGATATATATCCGGCTATCGCTGGCGGGTAGATGGCGTTACAGAGTCCACAAGCGGTTATTTTATTCCAAACCTGACGCTTCAGAGCGGAGAGGACTCCCGGTCATTTGATATACAGCTTCGCGTGCAGAACTCCGTGGGAAATTACGATTACAAAACAGTGGCCATCACCATTGTCCGCGAGCACTCGAGTTACTACTACCTGACCGATCATCTTGGCAGCGTTCGAGTGACGGTGGATGATGATGGCAACTCCGTCGGCGGGGATGACTATTACCCGTTTGGTCTGCAAATGCCCGGCAGGACGCAGAATGCATCCAATCCGAATGATGATGCCAAGTTTACCGGGTACTTGTTAGAGCAAGACGGTGATTTAGGCCTTTATCATGCGGAAGCCAGGATGTATGATCCGGTGATTGGGCGATTTATGCAGGTGGATCCGATGAGTAATTTATATCCATCTTCAGGTCCATATACATATGCTTTGAATAATCCTCTAATATATATTGACCCGACTGGAGAAACTGTTGAATGTTCAGACAGAGCAGACTGCCAGCAAGCTGCAGATGACATAAATGAACTTCATGATGGAGCTGACGTGGAAGTCCTCGAAAAAACAAGGGCAAAAAGATTTTTAGGTGTTAAATATGGAGAAGAAACCTACTATGAGTTGTCAACGGGTGTTGAGGACTACGATTGGTCAGAAGGAGGAGAAAATAAATATGGTTTAGCGCTCTATGATGTTTTGGCTTCGGAAGAAAACGTATTTGAAGTTACTTATTCAGAGCAAATTGGTTACAATTCTGATTCTTATAATAAAACAGATGGTCAGACATGGGGTGGAGGTAAATTTGATCCTAATTGGAATCGAAGAGGAGGAGATATTCAAATTGATCCTAGAGGGTATCAACGAGTAGGGGAACCAAGTTCGGTCGTCTTAATGCATGAATTGGTTGGTCATACACATCCTGTTGCTGAACCAAGCAGTAGATTTGATCAGAATGCTCATGATATTAATAGATTTTATCATCCAAGAGTTGGGATAAATAATTGGGTTAATTATAGAAATCCACATCAAGGATATACAGGTGATGTAAGCTGGGTTAATGTGAATTTGTTTAAAAATTGATAGAATGAAAAAAGCTAATGCGCTATATATTATTCTTATTGTTGTCTTATTGAATTTAATTACTTGGACAATTTGGGGAAGAGATTCTACTTTGGTACTGGCAGTAAATCAATTTAAAACTGCCAGCACATGTTTTGTTGATACAGTATTTGTTTTTACTGGAGATCATCCAAATGCTCCAACCTATATTGCTCAGTACAATGATTTCTCTGAAAATGCACATGAAGATATGCAAGAGGCTTTCTATTATAAAACTTCTTCGTTAAATATTTTTTCTGAAACATATGATGAAGGAAAATCAAAACTCCCTGAATTTTTAAGCTATGAAAATGGAATATTTGATTTCTATATCATTCGGCTAATACCGTTTTACGCATTTATAGAAAGCACGGCTATAGTAGGAAGTGGGAGTGCTGAATATTCTGGGAATTATATTTGGTTTTTTAGGTGGTGGAAATTATCAGAAAGAATGACTAGCGTTAGTTAATTTAAATTCTTAGTCGCCAAATTTTGAATTAAATTTCACTGAATCACCTTAAACTAATTGGCTTTTTTGATATTAATGTTATTTAGTCGCTCCTTAAGAACTCAAAATGACGTGTTGGTGGTATGAATCGGTGAGGTACTCCCAGGCAAAATATAGCCATTTTTTTCCATCTCTGACCCACTGCTCCATCCATTTCTTTAAATTCCATCCGGCTGCAGCTAAATATGCGTTGATTTGCGGTGATTCTTCCACGTGCAGATAGTTTTGTCCCAGCCGGTGGATTGGGCGGTGCTATAAGTATGGTTGGAAATCTATCTGCATTGTTAAGTTTACAAAAGGTGCTTACAGGCTCACTAAAAAAACAGTGACGAACTAAATAATAAGGTTTAAAACAATGCGAATAGATTTTCTTGAGATTGAAAATTTCAGAAAGTTAAAATCATGTAGAATTAGCTTTTCTGATAAAGAGACAATTTTTGTTGGTGCAAACAACAGCGGTAAAACATCGGCAATGGATGCACTAATAAATTTTTTGAAAGATAAATCTCGATTTAAGACGAAAGATATTACCCTTAGTAATTGGGGGGAAATCAATGCAATTGGAAATTCTTGGGCAGAAAAGGATCAAGAAGATGAACCGGACTTATCGATTGAACCATGGCGTAAGCTTCTCCCAAAACTCGATGTTTGGTTATATGTGGAAGATGATGAACTTCATCATGTCAATGAGTTAATTCCCACATTGAAGTGGAGGGGCGGGCTTTTAGGGGTGCGACTGATTTTTGAGCCAAAGGACTTAGAAAAGTTTTATAAAGACTTTCGGTCTAGTTTTTTAGCAGCTAAAGAGACAAAAGAGGCATCACAGAAAAATCTAAAACTTTGGCCTTATTCAATGTGGGATTTTTTGGAAAAGAAAAAATTTGAAAGTCTCTTCACTGTAAAAGCCTATAAGCTTAATCCGGATGCAATTGAAGATCCTGACCAAGGGAGGGCTCGTTTACAATCAATTCCAGAAGATATGGAACCTATAGAAGGAAATCCTTTCAATGGTTTAATAAAGATTGATATTGTAAATGCTCAAAGAGGTTTTTCGGATCCTAACGATACTTTCGAAAATTATGGAAGTCTTTCTAAACAGCTGCGCGATTATTTTTCAAAACATTTAAATCCTTCTGACCAACCTACTGCGTCAGATTTGAATGCGCTGGAGGCAATAGAGGAGGCAAAACAGGTATTTGATGAAACTCTAAAAACAAGCTTTCACAAATCTCTAACTGAACTCGAAGGATTAAATTACCCAGGATTTGGGAACCCAAGTATTACGATATCTACACTGGTCAAACCAATTGACTCTTTAAATCATAATTCTGCGGTACAATTTAGCCTGCTTAAAGAGGGTGAGCAAGATGACGATCCCCTTAGTCTACCTGAAGTCTATAATGGTCTTGGATATCAAAACCTTATTTCGATGGTATTCAAACTCATCCGATTTAGAGATGAATGGATGAAAACCGGCAAGGCAGAGACAACAGAATTTGAAACAGCGGATAAAATTATCTATGAACCATTGCATTTGGTTTTAGTTGAAGAACCTGAAGCTCATCTTCACGCCCAGGTTCAGCAGGTATTTATAAGAAAAGCTTTTGAGGTGCTCCGAAATGATGAGAATCTGGGAAATAAAAAGCAGTTTTCAACACAATTGATCGTCAGTACTCACTCCAACCACATAGCACATGAAAGTGATTTTGGTGCGCTGAGATATTTTAAGAGAATTCTTGCTGAAGATGAGAAATCGGTTCCTACTTCTGTTGTAATTGATATTTCAAGGGCATTTGGAACCGAGATCGATACAAGAAAGTTTGCTATCAGGTATTTAAAAACCACACATTGTGATTTGTTTTTTGCAGATGCTGTCATCATGGTAGAGGGATCAGCAGAAAGAATGCTCTTACCACACTTCATCGGGCAGAATTTCCCAAATTTAAACACAAGTTATATTTCATTGTTAGAAATAGGCGGTAGTCATGCGCATAGGCTCAGATCTCTTATAGAAAATCTTGGAATAATAACGTTAATTGTAACAGACTTAGATGCATCTAAAGATGGTAGTGCTACTGTGCCCAAAGTAGGGGATGGACAAGTAACAGGAAATAAAACAATAAAGGATTGGTTGCCAAAAAAAGAGGGGCTTGATGAGTTGATTAAACTTGATCAAGAGGACAAGATATCTGATAATAAAACAATTATGGCCGCTTATCAGATACCTGTGAAGGTCAAACTAAAGGAAGATGAAGATGCACAACAGGTCGTTCCTTATACATTTGAAGATGCTTTAGCTTTTGAAAATATTGATCTATTCAAATCATTAGAGGGAGTTGGCTTGATCAAGAAATTTAAAGACGCTTTTGAGCTAGACGATTTGGAAAAAAGTGCTGAACAGCTTTTTGAAGATCTAAGAAAAGGGGAAAAAGCAAAGCTGGCTCTTGATTTGCTTTTTTTGCAAGATCCATCGGAACTGAAAATTCCTGAATACATTAAATCTGGTTTACAATGGCTTGAAGGCGAGGTGAATAATCAAAAATTTATAACGGATACGGTAATATCAGATGGTTCCAACGAAGAAGACTAGTGAAGATATTCCGATGTTAGACAAGCAGTTGTATGGTTTTCTGGATCTTAATGCGCGCAAAAGCTTTTTCCTCTTTTCAGGAGCTGGATCTGGAAAGACGAGATCTCTTGTAAATGTCTTAAAAAAGATAAAAGAAGAATCTAAAAAAAAGCTTTCCCTCAAAGGACAAAGAGTAGCGGTTATTACTTATACAAATGCTGCATGTGATGAAATTGTAGATCGCTTAGAACACGATAATCTGTTCTTTGTTCGCACTATTCACAGCTTCTCTTGGGAGCTTATCAAACCTTACCAAAATGATATGCGTGATTGGCTTGAACAGGACACAAAAAAACGTATATCTGAGATTGAAGAAAAGCACAAAAAAGGCCGGGCCGGTACTCAAGCACATGCCAATAGAATAAAGAAATTAGAATCCAAGAGAGAAAGACTGGAAAATCTACCCCGCATTAGAAAGTTTACCTACAACCCTAGTGGAGATAATTATTCGAGAGAATCAGTAAGCCATAGCGAAGTAATTTCAATGTGTTCAGATTTTTTATCTGATAATGATACTATGCAGGAAATCCTAATTCAAAAATTTCCGATTCTTTTAATTGATGAAAGTCAGGATACCAATAAACATTTAATTAACGCTTTGTTTGATGTCCAGAAAGAAAAAAGGCAGAAATTTTCATTAGGGCTTTTTGGGGATATGATGCAACGAATTTATGCCGATGGTAAAGAAAACCTTGGAAGAGACTTACCGGAAGATTGGGAAACTCCCAGTAAAGTTATCAATCACAGATCACCAAAGAGAGTCATAAGTTTGATAAATAAAATCAGAAGTTATGGTGATGACCATGAACAAGTGCCAAGAGAAGACAAACCTGAGGGACATGTAAGGTTGTTTATTGTTTCCGGAAGCGATAATAAGGGGAAAACGGAAGCAGATATTAAAAAAAGAATGGCTGAGGAAACAGGAGATGAATTATGGTTTGGAGATGAATCGGATGTTAAATCATTAATTCTGGAACACCATATGGCAGCAAGTAGAATGGGGTTTTTAGACCTATTTGAGCCACTTTATAGGAACTCCCGACTATCAACGAGTTTACTTGATGGGTCCATGCCAGAAATGAGATTCTTAACTAATGTTATCTTGCCTTTGGTTGTAGCTTACAGGGAATGTGATGAATTTACGATATCCAAAATAATCACAAAGAACTCACCATTTTTGGCTAAAGACAATCTAAAAGACAAAGCCGGGCAAATTGAGTTATTGGAAAAAGTTGACCATAAATCCCAATCATTATTGAGCTTATGGGACAACGAAAATGACCCTGAAATCACAGAAATACTTAAAGAACTGAAGAGCTCTGAATTATTAATAATCCCAGACCATTTAGAAAAGTCATTAGAGTGGAGTTTAGACGAAGGTGATGAAACAGATGACTATGAAAATGTTGATACCTTGTTAGCATTTAGTGAAGCTATTGATGCCCCATTTTCACAAGTTGAAAAATATCATTTATACATAAATGATGAAGCTACATTTGGTACCCATCAAGGTGTTAAAGGATTAGAGTTTCCCAGGGTTATGGTGATCATGGATGATGAAGAATCACGAGGATTTTTATTTAGCTATGAAAAATTATTCTCAGCTAAAGAACCGTCTAAAAGGGATGTTAAAAATAGAGAAGAGGGAAAGGAAACCAGTATTCAGAGAACAAGAAGACTCTTCTATGTGACTTGTAGTAGAGCTGAGGAAAGTTTAGCTGTTGTGGCTTATACGTCTAATCCTGACGCTGTATATGATTTCGTTATTGAAGAAGGTTGGTTTGATGAAGAGGAAGTTATCTATATGTAGGATTATAGTCATTTATTTGGCCAAATTCTGAATTGATGCCCAAGGCCTCCTATTGTTTAACGTGTTCTAATTCAGGCTAATGATTCTGTGGCTTCTACGCATCTATTATAAGCGCGACTTTCCAAAAATTTACCAACCTGAATGGTCTCATACGTTAAAAATTAGGGTTTCAGGTCAATTTGGCCGTGAATTTTTTGATTAATACACAGAGAAGATAATGGACAGGAAGTGAGTAAAAGTTTAGAAAATTTTCCGCTAATACAATCGAAAGAATAGTTGATCCATTTAGAGATTGGGATGGTTATATACGTGATGGCAAGTAAAAAACTGGAAATGGGGGATGTAAAGCCCCAATTCCCAAATACTATTAAGAGATTACTTTCTCAGTTTGCGAAGCACCAACCGACACAGCCAAACAACCATACAGGTAACCTGCCATTTCGAGAATTCCCAAGATGAGGAGTAGTGTTGTATCAATGTCGCCAATTTGAAGCTTACCGGCAGAGATTGAACCAGCAATAGCTAAGCTGGTAATACCACTCTTGGCAATGTCTTTTCCCTCATCCGGGGTTTTTCCTCGAAGAAGTTTGATGATGGCAGGTACAGCGGTAAGCGTCTTTTTAAGTCGTTTGATCATTGTAATAGTTAATTAGGGTTGAGTTGGGATAATAATTGTTTCGAGGGCACGAAGACGGCCTTCATGCTCATCAAGTGTTATATCAGTTGCGGTTTGATGGTTGTCGATAGACTTCTTCATCGCACCCAGATCAATACTTTGGATGCGCTGTTCGGCTCGGATATTGATCATGAGCTCATACCACTTCTTGATCTCAGCCGTCTGGTTGTTGATCGAGTCGTAGATACCGGTCAGAAACAGACAGATGATCGTCGTGATAATCAGCTCCTTATACCGGCTGATGACTGGTTCAAACTGTTGGGGTCTGATTAATGGCTTGGACTCTGGTTTCATAAGCTTTCAGGGCGTGATCAAGGGTTATGGTTTGTTGGTTGGTCTTGCAATAAAAGGTGCCATTCATGACCGATTGATAGTAGTACAGCCCGTCCATTCGAAGCCATCGGAGGGGCCGCTGTTTGTTAGAGTTACCACTCCATCCATCGACATGAAGACCTACGGCTGGAATGCCTGCTTTCGATTTCGAGCACTTGTAGCTCCAGTCGACATACAAGCCCACACCCTGAAACGGCCAGGTGGTAGCAAGCAGCCAGTGATTCAGGGCAGAGATCTGCTCGGATTTCCACCGCGAAAAAAGCAGGCAGTCGATCGCTTTGCCGTTTCCGTGCGATCCGGTGTCGTCACCCCGCCAGGCGGAAGTGATCATCGTCGGGATGCCCGTCCATTGCCGCCAGGCCAGAAACGATTGCAGAAAACCTAAATCCATCGAGTCGATGGAGTCCTGAATTTCAAATTCGCGGAGCTTGAAGTGGCCGCCATAGGCATCAATGATTGCGAGATAGTCAGATCGCGTCATCGCTTCCTCCTGGATCGCAGCCAAATATATCCAAGGCCAATGGCGACGGCACCGGCTTTATATTTGAACGGGATTTCGTCATTGATGTAGTCTTTGGCCGTTTTGATCAGATCTTTTTGAGTTCCACCGGCAGTAGAATTTGCATTCTCAATCGGTGATTCGCCAAGTCCGGGTGTTGGTTTGGAACAGCCGCATCCGCAGCCAAGACCATTGTCGTAAGTGTATGTTGATTTGCTCATGTTAGGTGATATTTGGTTAAAAGATATACTTTAGTAAAAGGGCGGTGCCTGCGAGTCCAGCGCCAAGCATCACGGCTTGTTTTTTCTTAATGTGGTAATCCCCGGCAATGACCACGTGATCTCCATTGAGGGTGAGAAAGGACGTGCTGGACGTCGTTTCTTTTGGCGGTTGGTTGCCGCTGCTGGGCTGCGGATGCAGGATCGGGTAGCTTCCTCCGGTTGTGGGCACCGATGTGGTCACAATGGGTTGTATTGTTCGTATTGGGCTACCACTATCAATAGTCGATCTGCCTGATTCCCGAACTGGAAGAAGGGTAGGCTGGTGATCTCTTCGCCGGTCGTAGATAGTGCGAGCCGAGGGAGAGATCATCAATTGGCCAAGGCCATTGGACAAGCCATTGTAGGCATAGCTGGAGTTTGTAGGCATAGGTCAGTTATTTTGAGTTAATAATGTATAGGACACATATCCGGCAATAGCCATGGCGATTACCGCTGTGGTTAAACTGGATGTTCCTGGGCGTTCACCAATGGATTCAATTGTTTTCATTCGGTTGAGTACATCGGAGCTGTAATCCCGGCCGGTGGTAACAGCGTCCGGGGGTAGCCCTGCG
>Ga0209949_1000410_pt1 | contig 22914 bp, 22 predicted proteins | sample SalPonC_black_MG_FD_185711 | JGI IMG/M metagenome (GOLD analysis project Ga0209949, IMG submission 185711) | Salt pond soil microbial communities from South San Francisco under conditions of wetland restoration - Salt Pond MetaG... | ecosystem: Environmental > Aquatic > Marine > Intertidal zone... | reverse complement strand
CTCATCTTACACCGTTGGAGACCTGATCTTATTTGCAGTATTGGCGACGGTGTTGTCCACTCTGGCGGGGCTGTTACCCAGTCGAATGGCAGCACGCTTGCAACCCGCAGAGGCACTGCGAGAGCCCTGTTAGCCTATGCCCTGGTACGTATACATTGCTTTAAAACAGCTGTTCCCTTCAGGAAGAGGGCTGTCGTTGTTTTCGTGCTTATCGATTATCGGCGTGGCTATCGGCGTCTGGATGTTGTTGGTGGTCATCTCGGTGATGGATGGTTTTTTAGTCGAAACCAGCAGCAAATTGATGGCGGTCAATGGGCAGATTAAGATTACGGGTAACGGCATCTTGCATGACCATGAGGCCCTTGCAAAGGAGTTACAAAGTGATGCTGGCATTGCAGCCGTTTCGCCTTATGCGGAGGGGGTGGTGCTGATCACGCATGGTGATGACCGAGCCTATCCAGTGGTGCGCGGGTTTGATTCCATGAATCCAGATCCAGTGGTGCCAATGCAAACGTTCATGCGCAAAGGAGCGGTTGCAGATTTAGTGGACTGGACGGTGGTTATCGGCGATAAACTTGCCCAGCGTATCCACGTCGATGTCGGCGATACGATCAATTTATACACCCCCTTGATTATGGATCGTCTGAAACACGGTGAGGTGCTCCTGCCTGAAGCATTGGAAGTGGTGGGGATCTTTTCGACGGGTTATACCACAGTGGATGAAAACTATATCGTGGTTACATTGCGCAAAATGCAGGACCTTTACGCTCTAAATGACGGCGTGCACGGGCTCTCGGTGCGTCTGCATGACCAAGCGGATATGGTGGCGGTGGCCAACGAATTGAACGACCGATTCGAATCCAAATTGCGAGCCCATACCTGGTTGGATGAAAACAATGATATCTACACAGCATTGAAAACGCACAAAGCGATGATGTATTTTATCCTGATTGCGATTTCAGTGGTAGCCGCTTTTGCAATTGCCATATCTTTGTCGACCACAGTGCTCCGCAAAACTAAGGAAATCGGCATCTACAGTGCAATTGGAGCTACACGTAGGCACGTTGCACTGGTTTTTTCGCTACAAGGCCTTTTCATCGGAATTGTGGGAACGGCCTTGGGAATCGCGAGTGCCTACACATTCTTACACTTCAGGAATGAAATATTGAGTGTATTTGCGAGCTTTACTGGCAGTCGGGATATTCTGGTCCATTTTTATCAGTTTGAAACCTTGCCTGTTCACTATTCGGCAGTGGATATAACGATTATCATTGCCGCGGGAATCACGATTTCGACACTCGCTGGATTATTGCCAGCGTGGCGAGCTGCTTCACTCAAACCATCGGAGGCTTTGCGCAATGGATGACTGTATACTGAAATGTAATGGCTTGAAAAAAACGTTTCCCAGCCCACACGGAGAGATTCAGGTCCTGTGTGCGGTTGACATGCACGTTTATTCAGGAGAGAGCGTCAGTATTCGGGGCGAATCCGGCTCGGGTAAAAGCACCTTGCTGTCGATTCTATCTGCGCTTGAGCGCCCGAATGCGGGAACTTTATTTTGGCGAGGTGAATCGGTATTGGAGCGAACGGCTGCATGGCAAGCGCGTTACCGTTCCACATTTATGGGGATGGTTTTTCAGGCGTATTATCTTATTCCGGAACTGAATGCACTTGAAAATGTATGCATGGCAGGCCGGATAGCCGGAAAATTTGATCGAGTATTGCAACAGCGTGCTGAAGAATTGTTAGTGCGTGTGGGGTTGCAGGAGCGTTTGCAGCATCTGACATATCAGTTATCGGGAGGAGAGTGTCAACGCGTTGCGATTGCACGAGCTCTGCTCAATCGGCCACAATTGCTGCTGGCCGACGAGCCCACGGGCAATCTAGATGAAAAAACCGGAGAAGTTGTCATGGATATTCTATTACGCCTGTGTTCAGAGGAGCAAACGGCAATGTTGCTCGTCACTCACAATCCAGAGTTTGCCAGCCGCACGGACCGCAAATTTCATTTGAAGGCTGGAGCATTGGATCGTGTCTAAGTGCTTTGGGGAGTGCGGCGGCAGGACCTGATCGTTACCCATAAGTGTGTCGGTCTCTTGTAGGGCTTTCGCTTGCGAAATGCCGCGGAGCAAGCCTGTGCGCGAAAATTCGCATGTTTTGGGTTTTCGAACATGCCGTGCGCAGATACGGGCGCACCGGGTATGCGTTGGTGGCGACCCGTAAACGGGCGCCCCACGGTGGTAAGGGGCGTAAAACTGAAGAAAGAGCCGCCGCATTAGCCCATGGTTCTTAGCTTTTCAGCTTATCATCTTGTCATCTTATCAACTCTCGTAGAGATTAGTTCCACGCGGTTAATCGAGCGTGACCGCGCGCGAGCTGAAAACTATTGAGCAAAATAATTGATAGAAGGGGGATTATGCTAAACATTGCGTTATTTGGTGCGCCGGGAGCAGGCAAAGGAACTCAGTCCAAGTTTCTTATAGAAAAATACAACTTAATTTATATTTCGACGGGTGAAATCCTGCGCAGAGAAATTAAATCGGGTACGGGATTAGGCCAACAGGCAAAAGCGATCATTGAGCAAGGCGGGTTGGTTTCGGATGAGATCATCGTTCAGATTATTGAGAAGACCATTACGGACAATGCGGATGCGAATGGATTTTTATTTGATGGGTTTCCGCGGACTTATATTCAGGCTTATATTTTGGAAGGTCTCATGTTAAAACTCCACACTTCTCTGAACTGCCTGATCAGTATTGAGGTTTCAGAGGCTGAGTCGGTTGCGCGTTTACTCGATCGGGGCAAACAGTCCGGACGTTCGGATGACAACGAAACCGTGATCCGCAACCGCTTGCGGGAATACGCGGATAAGACCTTGCCCGTGTTGGATTTTTACCGAGAGCGTGGTAACTACCATTCAGTCAACGGCTCGCAGTCGATAGAACAGGTGCGGGTAAAGATAGAGACGATTGTCGAGGTCGAACTGCGCAAGAAACTGATGAATATCGTAATGTTCGGCTATCCGGGCTCGGGGCGTGGGTCACAGGGGGTTGCGTTGGCCGAGCGTTATGGGCTTGAGTATGTTGCGACGGGCAGAATGCTCGATGAAGAAGTGCGCAAGCAGTCGCCGATTGGCAAGAAAATTGAGCATTTATACAATTCTGGTGAACTGGTTCCTGACGAAATTGTCGTGCCGTTGATCGAGCAAAAGATTGAACAATCCGATAAAGTGAAAGGCTTTATTTTCAAAGGTTTCCCACGGACATTGGTGCAGTCTTATATTCTGGACGGCATCCTGCGCAAGCATCACTCATCTATCACCAAGATCATTGAGATCGAAGTGGACACGCTTGAGATCATTCGGCGCTTGGATAAGCGTGCTAAAACGTCGAAGGGTATGCCGTATGACAGTAGCACTGAAAAAATTGTAACGCGTCTCGAAGAGCATCGCCGTAAGACCGCTCCGGTGATTGAAAAATATAAAGCACGCCACGATGTGGCTGTAGTTGATGGTCAAGCTGACTTTCCCACGGTTTCCGAGCGAATTGCCAAAGAAATTGAGACGGGGATGAAGAATTTACGGTGATGCATTTACGGTGATGCTGCTGCTTGGGTAGGATCCAGCTTTTTATAGGCGAGTAGTTTGATGCGATCTTCAATGAGAAAGCCAACGAACGCATAGGCCCATATCAGGGCGGCCCATTGCCAGCTGATGGCCGTCATGAAAATGCCACTGACTGCAAACACAGTCGCGATGGCCTGGGTCGAAATGACCGCTGCCAGTAAGGTTTTAGCAGGGCGGTGTGACCAGAACGGTCCACGCGTGCGCGTGACAAAGATGGTGAAGTGCCCGGCAATGGATAGTTTGAGGTAAATCAGTGTTTGAATGATTTCGCGGTCAAGGTGGAACAGGCGTTCAGCCAGATAAAACAGCCCGAATGTTTCGACCACGCCGACGACACCCAGCAGTGTACTGATCCCGAGTATTCGATGCATATTCCAGGCTTCTGGCTTATCCGAGCACTGCACATTATCGTAAGCAATGGATAGAATCGCGCCGTCATTGAGTAAGGCGAGTAACACGATCATGACCGCAGTTACCGGATAAAAATTAAATATCAGGATCGACAAGGTCATGAAAAAAAGCACGCGGATGGTCTCGGCTATGCGGTAGGTCGCATAGCTGTTCATGCGCTGGAAGATCTTTCTGCTCTCCTTGATGGCATCGATAATCACCGAGAGTCCTGGTGTTGTTAAGACAATTGCAGCAGCGCTTCTGGCCGCGTCGGTCGCTCCCGAAACGGCGATACCCGCATCCGCTTTTTTTAAGGCAGGGGCATCGTTCACTCCGTCACCTGTCATGCCGACAATGTGACCCCGCTTCTGCAGCACTTCAACGATATGATATTTGTGTTCGGGAAATACCTGAGCAAAGCCATCCGCTTGTTCGATAGTATCGTCGAGTTGAGCCCCCTCGTGGTGGGCTGCATCGCCAAAGTTGCGGGAGTCGAGCAAGTCGCTGCCCAAGCCAATTTTTCTGGCGATTTCTTTGCCGATCGCAAGGGCATCGCCCGTGACCATCTTTACCTTGACCCCCAGTTGTCTGGCGGTGGCGAGGGTTGCGGCTGAGTCCTCGCGTGGTGGATCGAAAAGCGGGAGCACACCGATGAACTGCCAGTCTCCCTGTTCGTCCGTACGAGCGACTCCCAGGGAGCGAAAACCACGCTCGGCAAAATCATCGGTGGTACGATTGACGGTGTCTTGTATTGCATCGCGATTAGTGGATAAGGCGAGAATCACTTGCGGGGCTCCTTTGGTGACTTTAAAGGTGTTGCCATCCGCTGGCTTTTTTACCTCGGCTTCCGTTCTTTTATTGACCGGATCAAACGGTTGAAAATGAACGATATCGTATTCATTCAGCACCGCTTCATGTGCGAGCCCCCCGATTACAGCCAGGTCAATGGCATCTTGATTTGCAGCGCGCGAGGCGAGGGCACCGGCCAAAATCACGTCTTGCTCGGCCGTTCCCGGCAAGCAGAACGGGTCTCCGAGCGTAAGTTTGTTTTGCGTAAGCGTGCCTGTCTTATCCGAGCAGAGTATATCCATCCCTGCCAGCTCCTCAATCGCCACCAGACGACTCACAATCGCCTCTTTTTTAGCGAGTAACCGAGCGCCTGCTGCCATCGTCACTGAAAGCACAGTGGGCATGGCTACGGGAATCGCGGCGACCGTGAGCACCAGCGCAAATTGCAGGGTGGTGATAAAGCGGTCGCCACGAAACAATGCCACCAAGATGATAATTGTCACTAAAATCGCAGCGAGCACCATTAGATAGTTGCCTATGCGCAAAACGGCTCTTTGAAAATGGCTTGGAGCCGAAGCACTCTGGACGAGCGCTGCCGTCTTGCCAAAATATGTTTGTGCACCGATGGCGGTTACCTCGGCTTCAATTTCACCCGTTTTTAAAACGGAACCGGAATAAGCCGTGTCACCTACTTGACGTTCTACGGGAAGGGACTCACCGGTGAGGGCGGATTGATCCACTTCAACCGTATCTCCCGGTGCCAGACGGGCATCCGCCGGCACGATATCGCCCATGCGTAAACGTATCCAGTCGCCTGGCACAAGTTCCCGTGTCGGCAGTTCGCGCCATTTGCCATCGCGTTTGACACGCGCTTTGAGAGCCAGATTTGCCTTCAGAGCTGTAATCGCATTGCCAGCCTGATGCTCTTCCCAAAACCCAATCGTTGCATTGGCGGTCAATAATACCATGATAATGGCAAAGTCGGCCCAGTGTTGAACCATAGCGGACAACACGGCAGCGGTTTCGATCATCCAGGGAATCGGCCCCCAAAAATGCCCAAAAAATTCGGCCCATGCACTGCGCTGTTGCTCGACGATTTCGTTATAACCGAATTTTGCGTGCAGTTGTTCTACTTTTGCTGAAGTCAATCCGGTTGGCCCCGTCGGCGGTTTTGCACGTTCCGTATGGGTTGCATTCATTAAAAATGTCGGTTTGTCTTTGAAGAAATGAAGAAGATGTGATAAGCTATTTAATATAAGCTTTTGCATAGTCTGTGCCAATTTGTGCAGAGTACGCTGTAGATGGATGCATATCGGAGTATTTACAGGCCCTTCGAGCGCAGTTGAGAATCGCGAATTTATCGCAGTGGGTGTGATCGCAAGGATGAAGTGGACGTTCAGTTAACTTAAATATTTGTCTTACTGAAAATGCCGATCTGGATAATTTTATAACACTTCCAGGTAAAACAGTGACCTATTACACTCGCACAAGCAGGAATCAATACGGGAGCGCGGTGACACCCTTCTGGTCTTTACGCATAAAATCATCAACGTGTGTGCAACGCATTTCTTGCAAATCCAGCAGTGTTGAGTTAGTGACCGAATATCTCCCAAAGGCTCCAGGAGCTGAAGTGGACGATCGTTCTTCAGCTTTATATGTTTTTGCAAGCGTGGGGCGCCCGTTTACGGGTCACCGCACACGAATGCCCGTTGCGTCAGTATTTTTGACTGGATTTTTACAAACCAAAATTCCGCGAAAATCTTCGCTTACTGACTCCGCAGCTACAAAAATACACACGTAATTAGAGGTAATCAATATTCGCGAGGTGTTTTTTTGAGGGTTTGAAGTCGTCGATAATGAAAATATGGATTTTTTTTAACTAATAATGTTTATTAAATTTAAAAATATTTTCTTTATGCTTTATTATGTTTGTTTGAAAGATCAGATTTTACTCGATTTTTACAGGTTCCGGAGCGAACGCAACTTTGAAAGATCCAATCATATAGCAGCGCAAAAGCAGGACTGAAACGATTCGCGTCTTGGAGGGGAAGGGGCATACAACATTTTTGTGTCGTCACTGTACCTATATGTGAAAATTTTTACAATTTAAGTTTAAATTCAGGAATTTAAGGATTGATTTCTGGCAAAAAAATGTTATAACCAATAAGTAATTTGTTACTTAAAATAAAAAAGAAAAAGTGCATCTACCCCATGTCCCTTGTATGTAAAAATAATCTACCCCGGTTGCGGCGTGGATTTAGTTTGGTCGAAGTGATCATCGCGTTTGCGGTGCTGGCGATTATCTCTGCGGGTGCATCCGCGACGATCCTTTCGTTACAGAAAAATAGCAAGTTGCAGATTGCCCATACGGTAGCTTTGCAGCTTACGACCGAAGCGTTGGAGAAAGTACGTAGCCAGGAATATCATGTTGGCGTAGAGCCGTTTTTATCTCCGCACCAGGATGAGACACTGCACGGACAGGAATCTGTAACGCACAAATTTATCTATGCCACTGAAGCAAGTTCAGATGAACGCAGCCCTAATGATGGAGAGAAAGTTATTCTAGAAACTCAAGACCAAAAAATATCATCTCGAGAAGAGAGTATAGAGCTTAATTTTAGTCAAAAGATCGTAGATGAACATTTTCCATTTTTAACGCACCTTGAGGTTGAAACAAAAACTCAAAGACTCCCTGGCGAGGGTCATCTATTAACTGTCAAAACAAAATACGAAGTTACGGGAATCAACCGTCCTTTCGAACTGGAAGTAAGCACTGTAGTCAATGATTTTACGACTAAATGATAAAAACATTATAATGAGTAGCTATATTTATGTCTAAAAATAAAGAAAAATGCGGTTTTAGCTTAATTGAAATGATGATTGCTATGACCATCATGTCTATGTTTGGCGCAGCGTTCATTGCATTTATAAAATTCAGTTACGAGCCACTCTTCGGAGTCATGGACGAAGCAAATAAAAATCGCATGGGGTCTTACGCTGTCGTGTTAATGACACAAAAAATCCGTGAAGCCAATGATCACCAGATTTTGGCTGGCGGCGATGAACTCAAATTGCAGCTGGATGGCCATCAAGAAACATTTAAATACGATTCGGATGAGGATTTGATCTTCCGTGTTGCCTCCCCAGACCATAAACAAGTGCTGGTTAAAGATGTTAAGCTTATGGGGAGTGAAAAGCCTTTTCAGGCTTCTGTGTATAATGATAGACTGATAAAAATTCAATTTGCAATTGAAAGTCGACATAAGAACAGGTCTCGGACTATTAATGTAGCCACATCTGTATTAAGAATTAATTAAAAACAATAAATTATAGGATTTTATAATGAATAACAGAATGTACATAAAGAGAAAGGCGCACGACAGGGGATCCATTCTTTTTACACTAATGGTTGCTATTTTGATGTTTGTCTTAATATCAAGCGTAGTAGGCTATCTTGCAAATCAAAATAATTTCAGCTACCGGCGTGCAGATCACTTAAAGGCGTATTATCTCGCAGATGGCGCAGCTTCATTGGCAATGAATGATTTGCAGAAAGCCTGCGATGCCTGGGTGAAAAGTGGTGACTATGAATCTTTCGGCCCACCTGATTATTCAGGCATTTTCGACTATTTAAGTTCCTATAATAACACGGGAAGTAGTGTTTACGATAGAATCTTAACAATTGACTCAAATCAGGTCAGTGCAACCATTAAGCATTTAGGCTCTGAACAATTTGTCATTCATACATCCGCAGTTGTTAAAGATGTTACGTGTAATCAACTGACAAAGGTTGAGTTTTCAGATCATGGTGGAGTTGCTTTGCTTAACCTGGCGGTTGAGTATGATGTAACAAACTACTTAGATATAATAAACAGTGGTTTGTCTACTGAGCAGGAAAAGAATCAAGCTAGACAAGATTTAAATAATAAATTACAAGGTTCTTCGATTCGGCTTCAACCTATCACTTCAGATACTGACCAGGGCTTGATGGATACATGGAACTTAGCGGCCGGTGAAGTGTTCATTGAGGGAGCGGTCTACTCTCAAGGTGGACTACAAGGAGTAGAAGGAGAACATGTTCTGGCAAATAGAGATAATTTATCACAATCTGGGTCTTCTCCTTCTATTGCGTACTTGAATAATGATTACACTTCTAATCCTCATTATAGCGACCCATCCTATATGAATGATGGATATTTGGATTTAAGTATGATTAAAGAAGATGAAAAAAGAATGTTTGATTATGATAAAATTTCTGAAAGCTCAACTATGCATTTCTCATATGATGAGTTTGTGCAAAAGTTGGCCGAAGGGAGTGATGCGGATCCATTAGAAGGAATTATTGTTGTGGATGTTGGAGACTATGATGATAGTGGACCAAGTAATCGTGTTCTATCTGAAAAGATAAATATAAACAATGGTTCTCTGGTGTTTAAGTTTGGAGAGAATTGGGATGATGATATGCATAAAAAATTCTTAATTGCTAATAGAATAAATATGACAAGGGATATTGATGATAGTGACGTTCCAGATTCGGATTCATACGCTTGGCAAAATCTCCCAAGTCTTATGTTCATGGGGGGCAATGGTTATATAGCACATCATGCTGATATTCAAGGGATCGTTTATTCTACAGGGCACATGACTCTTCAGCCCAGTGCAGACACTAAGCAAACTTATGACGGAGGCATCATTGCGGGTTCTGGTATAACCGTCAAAGCGTTTAAACCAGGAGCTCTAGAGCATGGGAAAAAATTGACGATAAAGGGTGATGCAGCAGCACTACGTAGACTGAAGCTCGACATGATTACGGATGATCACAATAATCCAGATGGTGCATACGTGCATAATACAGCCTTGAATAAGGCACTTGATTTCCAGCCTGTAAGGATTCGTATTATTGAAAAGAAATTAGGAAATATATAATCAAACAGAAATAGACGCAGATAAAATGCTCCTTCTATCAGTGATTGTGATGTTTAATCCTGACATATTGCTCCAGTTCCTTGAGCGCTTCTTGTGTAGTCATAATTCTCGCATAGCGATCGCGCAGGGTGGTTAAGGTGGCCTGGTGCAGGGCAGGGGTTACCGTTGTGCAGCAGTCTTCAATCATGGTGACCAGATACCCCAGGTCACACGCGTCTCTAACGGTGGTTTCCACGCACTCATTTGTGTAGACGCCAACGATAAAGAGGGCACTGATGCCTAAATTTCTCAGAATGTAATCCATGTTGGTGCATGAAAACACACCACTGGCGGTTTTGTTAATAATGATTTCATCGCCGACGGGAGCTACTTCTTGCAAGAATTCAGATTCTTTTGAATGAGGAGCGGCGTGCAAATTCAAACGTTTGTGTCCGGATCCTCGGTCTCTGCCATCTTGAGTCATGGATTGGATGCGTGTGTGAATGACTTCTAATTTAAAGGCTCGAAATGTATCTTGAAGTTTTTTCATATTGGGCAGGACATGATCCCTGAGGGAGTCAAAATAATAGCGTCGCCCCTCCTCGGGAATCCCCGATTTTTCGGGATCTTCAAATACGCCATAACCCTCGGCGGCATCCAGGTATTGCATGTCAATACAGAGTAAAGCTGTATTGTGATTGATCAAATGTTGGTAATGGGCTGGGCTTTCGACCAATGACTCGTGGTAGAACTCCTTCAGGGGGTCGGTGTGTAAATGTGGGTCTTGTTTGTTCATGGTGTTTTATCGATTAGCTAACTCGGCGAGGGTGTTCAACATCAAGTTGGCCCCGGCTTCGATATCGTTCCAATCGGTCCATTCGGCTGGCGAGTGGCTTTGGCCATCTTTGCTCGGCACGAAAATCATGGCAACGGGAGTGATGCTGGCGACGATTTGCGCGTCGTGCGCGGCGCCACTGAGCATGCGTTGATAGTCAAGTTGTAGTGCGCTCGCCTGCTTTTCCAGCAGGCCGGTCAATTCATTGGCACATTGCACCGGCTTTATCGTGCTCTGGATTTCATAGTCAAACATGAGTCTGCGGCGGCGCACAATGGCGGACAGTGCTTTGTGAAAGGCTTCGCCGAGATCGGTGAGCGTGCTTTCTGAAGGATCACGGACATCCAAGGAGAATTCGACCAGGCCTGGAACTGTGTTCGGCGCTCCGGGCAGGATGTGTGCTTTACCAATAGTGGCCCGACTGTTTTCTGAACCATTTTCTTCCAGAATCCGTGGGATTTCGTTGGCGAGTTCCGCCAAACCGAGGAAGGCATCGTTGCGCATTTCCATTGGTGTGGTGCCGGCGTGATTGGCGCTACCTTTGATCCTGACCAGCCATTTAAACAGTCCGGTGATGCTTTCAACAATGCCAACCTGTTTTTGCTTCTGGTCTAAAACGGGTCCTTGTTCGATATGAAGTTCGAGGTAGGCATCAATTGTGTTGGGATCGCGGCTGGCACTCAATGCGTCGAGCGGATTGAGCTGTTGTGTCCGCATCGCTTCAGCCAGTGTTTTTTTCTCAAGGTCACTGTAATATTCCAAGGTTTCGGGCGTGATCGAACCACAGAAAGCTCCTGAGCCAAACATGCCGCCAAAGCGACCTTCTTCATCACTAAACGCTACCAGCTCAATGTTGCGTTGGGTCGCAATTCCCTGTTCGCGCAAACAAGTCAAGGATTCCAGGGCAGTGAGCACCCCCAGCGTTCCATCCAATGCGCCGGCGCAGGGAACCGTATCGATGTGTGAACCGACCACAATCGCGGGGGATTCGGGATCGGTGCCCGATAGTTTACCGAAAACATTGGCTGCACCGTCCATTCGGTATTCGAGTTGGGCCTTTTCAATTTGCTGCTTGAGCCAGTGCTTGCCCTCCATGTCTGCAGTTGAAAATGCAGTGCGGTAAATCCCTCGATCTTCAGGATTCTTGCCAATGTTCGCCAGTGCCAAAATGTGGGTTTTGAGTCGTTCGATATTAATGGAATAGGTCATTTTATTGTATTTTCTAAAAAATTCTTTTGACCTCGTAAATCATTTTTATAGAAACCATTTCTACACAAATGATTTTTACCAAAATCTGATTTGTTTATTTACGATGCCAGAAAGGGAACTACAAGATATTGATCCACAACCATTAGAGGAGCTGAATCCAGGCGCGATTCCGCTGCCGGTGGTGCCGAAAGAAAGGTATGATTTGCGTATACTCAGCTCTATTCGCCGGATTATTCGTTCTGTTGACATATATTCGAGGAAGCTGATTCAGGAACACGGTGTGACGGTTCCACAACTCCTCTGCATGTTAAAAATTTATGAGTTGGGGCCGCTGACGATCAAGGAACTCAGTGAAGAAGTTTATTTGAACCCCAGTACGATTGTGGGAATTGTGGATCGTCTTGAGAAGCACCGTTTATTTGCACGCGAACGTTCAGTCAAAGATCGGCGCAAAGTGCGTATTTTACTTACAGTCAAAGGCCGTGAGATGGTGGAGCAATCGCCGTCACCTTTGCAGGACTCCCTGGCGCGGTCGATTGAACATCTTCCTGAACTGGAGAAGGCCACAATTGCTTTGTCTTTAGAGAAAGTTCTGGAAATGATGAATGTCCAGCCATCCGGGATGGAGAATGTGTCGACGCACGAGGCAGCAGTACCTGTTTTGGAGACGGCTTCAGACCTACAGGAAACTCAGGGGGTCGAACCGAAAGTAAAAGCTGAAACGGAGGCGTGATCATCGGTTTGCGAATATTTATTCCTATAATCTTACTGGTTTTCGTTTTGTGTGTAGACGCGAATGCAGAGCCAAACGCGCCGCAACTCAACGGGCGAGTGCAATTTTTAGATGATGACGGCAGCCGTGTTGTCTCGAAAGAGGGCACGATCGACCTCGTTTGGGGTTGGCATGAGGCAACGGCAGACAGAGACAACTGGGTGTTCGAATTAGAACAAGCAACGGATGCAACCTTTTCGGAGCCGGTCTTGCGCTATCAAGGTGTCGATTACTCTACATTTATTTCCGGGCTCCCGGCGGGAAAGTATTTTTTTCGTGTGAGAGCTATCAGCCCCCAAGGAGCGGCCACTGATTGGTCGGAAGCTATAAAGGTGGTTGAAATACAGTATGCAGGTAAAACCCTGGTGTATGTTCTGATGGGAGTAGGAGCATGCGTGTTTCTTGCAACTGGTCTGACCATTGTCGCGGGGCATTTGCACGCAGAGCAACCTCGAGGTGAAGACGGGAGCGTCGGATAATTAATTCATGGATGCATCGAACACCATACTCAATCCGACAACTGGCTGGATCCTGCTGGCAATCTTTGGCGTATTGTGGGTTGCTTTGGGGGTTTTTTGGGGTCGCAAGGCTAAAAACCTCGATGGATTTATGCTGGCTGGACGCAATGTGGGCCTGGCACTGGGAGCTGCGACGGCAATGGCGACCTGGGTAACGTCAAATACAGTCATGCTGGCCCCTAAATTTGCGCTGCAAATGGGGATTTGGGGAATGCTGGCGTATGCCACGGCCAGTTTTGGTTTGTTTTTATTTGCGCCCATGAGCATGCGTATCCGTAAGCTGATGCCCAAGGGGTACACCAGTGGTGACTTCGTGCGTCTGCGTTATGGCAAGCTCGCCTGGGGCCTGTTTTTATTGATTTCGATTGTGTATTCCATGGCTTGGTTAGTCAGTATGGGGATGGCAGGTGGTATTGTGCTCAATGCACTGTCCGGCATTCCGTACGAGTACGGCATGTCTGTCATCTTGTTGGTCTGTGTGTTGTATACCTTGTTTGGTGGATTGTACGCTGTGATTGGCACCGACTTTATTCAAAGCGTAATTATTTTAATTGGGGTGATTGTCGTCGGTGGCATGGTATTGTCACAAGTTGAGTTACAGCAGGTATATACGAATTTAAGCGAACATCAGCCTGCGTTACTGGACGTGTTGATGCCCGTGGCCTTACTGTCGTTGTTCAACAACATGTTTTTTGGGTTTGGCGAAGTCTTTCACAACAATGTGTGGTGGAGTCGCGCCTTTGCCATGCGCGAGGGGGTCTCGATGAAGGCCTTTGCGCTGGCAGGTTTATTCTGGCTGCCCATTCCAGTGGCAGCAGGATTTATCGCGCTGGCCAGCGGCGCGCTGGGTATCAACGTCACCGATCCAGACATGATCGGTCCTTTGGTGGCGGCGAATGTATTGGGCCCCATCGGAGCCTTGATTGTATTTGTTGTTGTGTTTTGCTCGCTCGGTTCGAGCATCGACAGTCTCCTGGCCGCTACATCCGATCTGATTGCCGAGGACGTGTATAAGAAGATGTTGAATCCTAGCGTCAGTGAACCGAGATTGCGCCAAATTTCCTCCTGGATCATTATTGGACTGGGTCTCGTTACCTGGTGCATCTGTTTACCACGGCCTGGCGATTTACTCGTGGTGCTGTTTTTGTCTGGACCGTTAGTGGGCAGCGCTATTTGGCCCATTATTGCCGGGCTTTATTGGAAAAATGCAAATGCAGTGGGTGCTGTAACCGCAATGATTTTAGGCAGTGGAGTGGGGTTGTTTGCCTATTATCACCCAGCCCTTGGCTGGTATACGGCCTCTCTGATTGCCACAGCCGTGTCGATGGTAGTAGTGTGTCTGAGCACATGGCTTGTACCGCAACCTTTCCATTGGAACACATTAAACGAAAAACATTTACCGGATACAGTATCATGATTCTTTTTTCTTATACATTTGTCAAATGCCTGATATTCGGGGCACTGGTATTGACTGGCATCGGGGTTGTGAGCCTGTTAGCTTTATTGCTGAAGGATAAAAAGAATAAAACTATTTGGTAATCATGAAAGATAAGTTAAAACAAAATAAGATTGCACCTATTCTTGAGCCACCAACGGATTCAAAGTCGTTGCGCCCTGAACCGACGGGATTATTTGCCAACAATCCGATCGATTTGGATGTATTGCGCAAGCTCGAGGGGCAGTCAATCCTTTCCGTTAGAGAGCTAGAGCGAGAGCAGGTGATTGAGCTGTGTAAGCTGGCGGCAATTTTAGAAAATTTTGAAATCGCGCCTTTTCATGTGCTGGATGGGAAACTGGCGATCACCGCTTTTTTTGAAGCGAGTACGCGCACGCGTCTGTCGTTTGAAACTGCCTTTCAACGCCTGGATGGGAAAATTTTGAGTATACCCGAAGGTGGAGTGACTGGAGTGAAAAAAGGAGAATCTCTCGAGGATATCGGCGAAATGTTTAACGCTTATGGGGATCTCGTCATCATGCGCCACGTCGATACAGATTCGCTGGACCGTCTCTCGTCCCGTTTGCGTATTCCTTTGGTGAATGCTGGAAACGGTAGCGGTGAACATCCGACTCAGGCGTTGGCCGATTGGTATGCACTGCTGAAGTGGAATCCAAATCTGGCTGTAGCGATTAATAAACAGGATGATCGGCCTTTGCAGTTGGGGATTCTTGGCACGCCCGGCAGCATGCGTGCGGTGAAAAGCTTTTTGCTCATGTCCCTCATGTTTGCAAAGAAGATCGAGCGGGTCATCATTGTATCCGAAATGGCCGATCCATATGGGGCTGATTTGGCCGATGATGTCAAAGCGGGCGGGATTGATTTCACAGTGACGAATGACGTCCAGGATGTCCTGCCCAACCTGGATATCATTTACATGAACTCGATTGCATTTCTGGGAGACAGTTATCGAGCGCTCGATAGTCGCTATAAACTGCATGCTGAGAGTCGGTTGAAAGAAAATGCCGTCATCTTACATCCACTTGCCCGGTTGGATGAACTCTCAACTTCTTTGGACGATACTTCGCACAACCTGTATTTTTCGCAAGCTCATGGGGCTGTATTCATTCGCCAGGCACTGTTGATCAGCGTCCTCGGTAGACTGGATCGTTTACCCAAAGAAATTCCAACAACTATCAATAGTTAACAACGAACAAGTTTTAAGAAAATTATGTGTGGAATAGCTGGATTTTTTACTGCGCAAACGCTAGGTGATGATGCACCCAAGCACTTGGAGGGAATGCTGAACCTGCTTGAGCATCGTGGCCCCGATGGCACCGGCAAACACATCGAGCCGCGTCAAGGGCTGGCCATGGGGCATACACGCTTGTCGATTATCGACCTGTGCACCGGTGAGCAACCGATTCAATCAGAAGATAAGCGCTTTACCTTAACGGTGAATGGCGAATTCTACGATTTTAAACGGTATCGTTCTCTGGCCATGGCGGAGGGTGAACGATTTGCATCCAAATCCGACAGCGAGATTGCCTTGTATTTGTACCGCAAATACGGCCTGGATTTCTTCGAGCATCTAAGGGGCGAATTTGCTTTTGCGTTTTACGATCGAGATAACGATGAGATGTTACTGGCCAGGGATCGTTTTGGTATTCGACCGTTGTATTTCTGCCTTCACCAAAATACTTTTTACTACGCATCCGAAACAAAAGCGTTTTTAGGGCATCCAGATGTGCCCGTCGAGATGTGTCCCAAAGCTGCGGTTAATCAGATGATGCAGACCATCGTGCCGGGAAGCAGCACGTTTAAAGACATCCACGCACTTGAGCCTGGGCATTTCATGGTCGTCAAAAGGCGGAAAGGAAAACTGGAGATTTCCACCAGGAAATATTGGGATCTCGATTTTCCAGAAGGTGAAAATGGATACGCATATGCAGATGCGAATGAAGCTATTGAGGCCGTCCGGGAGAAATTGATCGAATCCATCATCTTCAGACTGGAAGCGGATGTACCTGTAGGCTGTTACTTGTCTGGCGGGATCGACAGTTGCTGTATTTTGGGCCTGGCGTCTGGTGCGATGCAAAGTCCGGTCAAAGCTTTTACAATTGCGTTTGATCATGACGATTACGACGAGTCATCCATTGCGCGGGAAATGGCTGAAAGCATGCGTGCTGACCAGGAAGTGATTCATCTAAAGGCGGATGACTTGTATGGAGAAAACTTTATAAAGACGCTTTGGCACACCGAACGCTCATTCTACAACACTCTGGGAGTTGCCAAGCTGCTCATGAGTAGACGCGTGCAGGAGTGCGGTTATAAAACCGTTATCACCGGAGAAGGTTCAGATGAGCTGTTTGGTGGGTACCCGGCATTCAAGCGCGACATGTTCTTGCATGGTCTACACCACGAAAGCCCCGAAGTGCGCAAAGAATACGAAGCGGCATTGAATCGCTCTAACGCATTGTTTAAAGGCGCCATTTTATCCGAACAACAAATGAAACATCCGGCGTTTGAGACGTTGTGTGGATTCACCCCATCCTGGATACAGCCTTGGATGGAAACGCATCAATTGGCTTGGGAACTTTTTAACGAGGATATCCAGCAGGAATTACAAGGGTACGATCCGGTAGCAGCGATTGCGGAAAAGATCGACGGTGAGATGTTGCAGAATCGTCATCCATTGGACAAGGCGCAGTACACATGGAGTAAATGTCAGCTTGAGGGCCAGATATTGAACTGGGGAGGCGATCGTGTGGACATGGCAAATTCGATGGAGTCACGCCCTGCCTTCCTCGATCACCACCTGGCCGAGGTCGCAGTGAATATCCCGCCGAAGTATCGCATTCATGGTAACACTGAGAAATGGGTCCTCCGCGAAGCGGTGAAGGGTGTCTTGCCCAAAGTTCTTTACGAACGCGAAAAGTTTGCGTTTATGGCACCTCCTGCGCACACCTGTGAAGCGAAACTCGACAAGATCGATTCGCTGATCCAGGAATTTTTAAACAAAGATGCGATCGAAGGGGTGGGGCTGTTCAGCCCGCAAGCAGTTGATCAATTTATCCAAGGTTATCGACAGGATACCGATCCGGTTTCTCTGACTCGGAAGGATACTTTGCTCAATCACATGCTTTCATTGCAAATTATTCACAAACTTTTCGCTAGTAAAGGTTCGACCAAACACTGAAAAAAAAGGAAATTATGAAAACACAAGACTATGGAAAAGACCCGATTGCGGTACGCAAAACGGACAAATATAAGTCTGAATACATCGAAACATTCGTCGATAAATGGGACGAATTGATCGACTGGGATGCACGCGCCGAGACCGAAGGTCACTTTTTTATCGATGAGTTAAAATCACGCGGTGCCAAGCGCATCCTGGATGTTGCTACCGGGACGGGCTTTCATTCTGTCAGACTGTTAAGTGAAGGGTTTGATGTTGTGAGCGCCGACGGCAGTCCTGAAATGTTGGCGAAGGCCTTTCAGAATGGCCTCAAGCATGGACATATTCTGCGCACGGTCCAAGCCGACTGGCGTTGGCTTAACCGCGACGTTTACGGCCGTTTTGATGCGGTGATCTGTCTGGGTAATTCATTCACGCATTTATTCAGTGAGCGCGACCGGCGTAAGGCTCTGGCAGAGTTTTACTCAGCATTGAAACACGATGGGGTCCTGATTCTCGATCAACGCAACTATGATGCGATCCTGGACAGTGGATTTTCGTCTAAGCATACGTATTACTATTGCGGTGATAACGTTAAAGCGGAACCCGAGCATATGGACGATGGGCTCGCTCGTTTTTGCTACGAGTTTCAGGATGGCTCCAAATACTATCTAAATATGTTCCCTTTACGCACTAAGTATGTTGAATCCCTCATGCATGAGGTTGGATTTCAACAAGTGAAAACATTTGGCGATTTTCAGGAGACATATCGTAATGAAGATCCGGATTTCTTTGTGCACATTGCCGAAAAAAAGTATCCTAACGAAACTCAAGAAAACAAAGAGTCGGAAGCTTGAGCGGTGCTGGAAGCCATAAGCAAATAAAATGATAGGTTTAATCAATTAACTCTGAATCAATTGGATTAACTCTTAGTGATAAAAAAATATTAACTATGAATAAAAATCACTCTACTGAATCTTCTTTAAAAGCGAAAGATTACTACGACAGCAACGACGCGGATAATTTCTACTTTCACATCTGGGGAGGTGAAGATATTCACGTCGGACTTTATAAAGAGGATGACGACAGCATCTCCGATGCGAGTCGCCGCACCGTTGAAAAAATGGCAGCCAAGATCCGGCACTTTCCAGCGGGGAGTAAAGCTCTCGACCTCGGTTCAGGCTATGGCGGCTCAGCCCGTCATCTTGCCAGAGAAAATGGTTATCACGTGCAGTGTCTCAACATCAGCCAAGTGCAAAATGAGCGCAATCGCGAACTGAACCTGAAGCAGGGCTTGGCAGTCCTTGTAGAAGTAACGGATGGTAGCTTTGAAGATATTCCGTTCTCCGAAAATGCTTTCGACCTGGTCTGGTCGCAGGATGCGCTGCTGCACAGTGGCAATCGCAAACGCGTTTTTGAGGAAGTGGATCGCGTGTTAAGACCAGGCGGTGAATTTATTTTTACCGACCCCATGCAGCGTTTTGGCACCAATCCGGAAATACTGCAACCTGTGTTGGAGCGTATCCATTTGAATTCAATGGGGTCCATTGATGACTATGAATCCTACGCGCAGGAATTGGGGTGGAGTGTGGTCGAGGTGGATGAGATGACGCCGCATCTGATTGAGCACTATTCGCGTGTGCTCAAGGAATTGGAACAACGTGAAGCAAGCCTGCATGAACACTGTAGCGAAGACTACATGCAAAAAATGAAAGCAGGGTTGGCGCATTGGATAAATGCTGGAAAAATGGATGCACTCAGTTGGGGGATACTCAGGTTCCAAAAAAAGCCGGAGAATGGAACACAGCACTGATGGACGAAAGTAAAGATTCCCCATTTTTATCCACCAACAAGCTCAATGTGCATCCTCCCGTTTTCTTCATATCGGCAGGATTGATTTTACTCTTCGTTGTGCTCTCGCTCGTCTATCGGGCGGGCGCCCTCGAAGTTTTTATAAGCGTCCGCAACTGGATAACTGGGCATACGGGGTGGTTTTTTATCACCACTGTCAATGTGATCCTGTTGTTTTGTATTTACCTCATTTTTTCGCCCTATGGAAAAACGCGTTTAGGCAAAGCGCATGAAAAGCCGGATTTTAGCTATGGATCCTGGTTAGCGATGTTGTTTAGTGCAGGTATGGGAATTGGCCTGGTCTTTTACAGTGTAGCCGAGCCTATGTTTCACCTGCAAAGTCCACCTTTCGCAGGCGATCCGGCGGGGGCTGAATCAGTTGCGACCACGGTGATGGCCACCACGTTTTTCCATTGGGGCTTGCATGCCTGGGGAATTTACACGCTTGTCGGGTTATCGCTGGCGTTTTTTGCGTTTAATCAAGGGCTGCCTTTAACGATTCGGTCTACATTTTATCCGATTTTGGGCAAACGTATCCATGGTTTTATGGGGAACACCATCGATATTGTTGCTGTGGTTGCAACCTTATTCGGGGTGGCGACTTCTCTCGGATTCGGTGTGCAACAGGTGAACGCTGGACTGAAATTTGTATTTGGTATCGAGCAGACCGTTACCACCAAGGTGATTTTAATCGCTATCATCACCAGCATTGCGACCGCCTCGGTGGTGCTAGGATTGAAAGCCGGCATTAGAAAACTCAGTGAGTTGAATATGCTGGTTGCATTCATTCTTTTGCTATTTGTCTTTCTTGCAGGGCCTACTTGGTATTTAACCAAAAGCCTGTTTGCGAATACGTCGACATACGTCCAAGACTTTGTGGCACTGAGTGCTTGGACCCGCGCCTTCAATAGCGGTTGGCGCGAAGGTTGGACGGTTTTCTATTGGGCTTGGTGGATTGCCTGGTCGCCGTTTGTCGGGATGTTCATTGCCAGGATCTCGCGAGGGCGCACCGTGCGCGAGTTTGTGATCGGTGTGCTATTTGTGCCCACCTTTTTGACATTTGTTTGGCTCACCATTTTTGGGGGTAGCGGGTTATGGGAGCAATTTCACGGCAACACGGCCGTCCTTGAAGCAGTCAACACGAATGTGCCGATTTCACTTTTTACCTTACTGAAGGCATTTCCCTGGCCAATGATTTCATCTTTCATCGGGCTGTTTGTTATCATCACTTTTTTTGTGACGTCATCGGACTCGGGTTCGCTGGTGATTGATATTATCACTGCTGGTGGAGATTTGAATCCACCGGTGGCACAACGTATATTTTGGGCGGTGTTGGAAGGCGTCGTTGCAGCTGTCTTGCTCATCGTTGGCGGTAAGGAGAGTTTAAAAGCACTGCAAACCGCATCTGTGAGCACCGGGTTACCGTTTGCTCTGGTATTATTGGGGATGACGATATGCCTGTACAAAGGTCTTAAGCAGCACAAAAAGCTGGGAGACAAGTGAGTTTAGCCATAAGGCACTGCCATTATTCTATGCCGCTTACCATCATAGACCGACTGAGGACGGTTGGTTCGTCGTAAGCTTGTGGATTATTCGTAAAGTATTTGTGGGTTTTTAAATACCACACAGCCGATACCGTGACTTCTTTTACCGAAAAGATATCCTGGATACAGAGTAATGAATACGTAAACCCTTTCTCTTTGATGTAATGCTGCAAGTTTATCCAGAGCTGCGAGGCGACTTCACGGAAATAGGGTGTATTTGCATCTTGCGGCCAGGCGTCTGCAAAGTCCTGTAACCCTAAAATGAGCCCGGTGGTTGCTTCGATGTGCAGCGCTTTTTCCTGCGCGTTTTGTTTTTCGATATATTTGTCATGAAAGCTACTCAGAAAATAGTGAGCCCCTAAAAAAGATTGTCCGTCGACTTCAAATGTTTTGACGAAATTGTCGACCGTGTAGCGAAGGCTGGACGACAACTGGTTGACTTGTTGCGCATCCAGTTTTTCGAGTTGTAAGGCTGAACTGAGCCAGGTGCTGTTATCAATAGCGGTGTGCTCACTGGGTGTTCCTGCAGCTGAACGTCCGGTAATAAAACGCCCTTCGGCATGGTTATAGAGTTTGGTGAAAATGGCGTCGCGCAGGCGCATGCGAATCTGGTTTAATGCGTTGTAACTGCAGGCTGCGTCAGGAGCAAAGATAGCGCTGTAGTGGTCCGACGTATAGTTCAGTAGATCGAGTGCATCAATGCAGTGTTCGGTGAGGTATGTGTCATTTTTACATACTGCAAATCTTCCTTACGAAAGATCGTCGTATGGATATCCCGAGCTTGCACGGCATCTCCCAACAGGCTTTTAACACTCCATTGTAGCTACGATTGAATTTGCCTGGATCTTGCAGGGCGACCACACTCCAGCCTGCAGTTACGAGGCCGGCATTGGGGCCATCTTCTGCAATGTGATGCAACAATCCTTGGAGGGCAGTTGCAGAAAATTGCTTATCCTCGAGAGGGCTGTGTTCGGAAGCAGCAAATTGTGCAAAGCCATGCAGAGTCCATGCATTTGCCCCTGTAATTAAACGCGGATCCGTCCAACCGTCACCGAAATCGACCTGGGTTTTTGAAAATGGCCAGCCGCCGAATAGCTTACCGGTTCCATCTGGATGGTCGATGAATACCGCATGCTCTTTGAGCCATTGTGCACGCTTGCTTCGAGCTTGATGTCGTCGAAGAACAGCGTGCGGTCCGCTGCGACGGCGTCGTGATTGCACAAGACGAAATTTATCGCCATGATCTTTGTCGCGTCATAGGTCCAGGGCGCATTTCTTGTCGCAACTTGCCATTGATCCGTCTCCAGTGGAACGCTGATCGACAGCAACTTGCCATGGGCAGCCTGGAGCGGCACCTCTTGGGGCTTTTTCAAGCTGTAAACATTGTTACCCTCGGTAACCAATTCAACGCCCAGCGTTCGCTCGGTATCTTGCTCTTCACACCATAATTGGAATGACAGGTGACTGTAGTGGTGGATATCCAGGGGGTTGGCAAAACGTCTTTGCAGAAGTACGCCCCATTGTTGCTGCCCACCAGCTGTTTGCTGTAAAACCCGAAAATGTGTACCGCTGAATGCGTGTGCGGTGGACACGGCTGTGGGTGTCTGACTCAAGTTGTTTTTACCAATGGATCGGTAGTCGCCTGTGATGACGGACGCTGCTTCAACATCATCCAGCCGCAAATACTTTTCAAATGGCTCGCCATACTGGTTTTACTCTGCTCGTCGGATTCCTCTTGGCTAAGCGTATAGTAGGCGAATAGCCCGATTAAGAGAGTTGTTACAAACAGGCCCGAGAAGTAAAACAGGCGCTTTTTTGATCGTATATGCATTTTTTTGTTATTTTATCGTTTTTAAATAGAAA
>Ga0209949_1000409_pt1 | contig 22960 bp, 18 predicted proteins | sample SalPonC_black_MG_FD_185711 | JGI IMG/M metagenome (GOLD analysis project Ga0209949, IMG submission 185711) | Salt pond soil microbial communities from South San Francisco under conditions of wetland restoration - Salt Pond MetaG... | ecosystem: Environmental > Aquatic > Marine > Intertidal zone... | reverse complement strand
TCTACGCTGCTATAGCAAATATTCAGACCCCGTGTGCAGTATTTACTAAAACCAGATGATAGATTACCCTGCGTGCCAGCATGGTTTTTTGGATTTTTGAGAAATCGCTGTTCCGATTTTTTAAAAAAAGACATGTAATGTCCTGTTTTTCTTTTTTTGAGAACGCCCGGCCAGGGCAATACAGACAGTCCCAAACCAGTAAAGCGCTTTTTTTCCTTTCTTTTGGTATGGTTTGTGCTATGACATGCACAGACACACAAAACCTTACCCATACTGCACAGAGGTGGAAATGAACTGGAAATTCTGGAAAAAATCAAACGGGCCCCGGTTGTCCAAACCCAAAGAAATGCCATCAGATCTGGGAAAATACCTGGTGGTGAACCTTGCATATGACCCGGACTGGGTCTGGCAGCTCAAGGTGGTGATGGACCTGCCAGAGCAGGGATCGTCTGATTTTCGGATTTTTGACCCTGCCATGGCGGCAATGCAGGGGGTAGCCGTAAAAGATTATACCTCCCTGGATGGACAGGATGGTCTTATTCTTTTTGACGGCTGGTATCAAAAAGATGCCCGGCAATTTCAAATGAATGACTATTATCAGGCGATGAAATCCGAACAGGCTGTGTGAATCCCTTGTCATCCGGGTGCTCCAACTGTTAACACAAAAATATTGGCAGCAACGCCAAGTCCCTGCATGGGATGCGGGGCCTGCTGTGCTTTTTTTTCCGTTCTGGTGCAGGACACAGATCTGGGAGCTGGTTTGCCCCTGGTCCTGACCTGTTTTGACAGCAAGCATCAGCGGGTCATGAAGGGTACCCAGGCCTCCCATCCCCGTTGCGCTGCTCTCCAGGGTGTGGTGAGTACCAGGGTGAAATGCAGTATTTATGCATCCCGGCCGGCCATTTGCCGGAATTTCCAGCATTCCTGGGAAACCGGAAAGCCAAATCCTCTGTGTGATCGGGCCAGGGCAGTTTACGGGCTCCAGGGTTTTTCCCAGTATTAATAAAATTTGTATTTATCTTGTTTTGCAAAAACATTATGCGGTTAAATTCCAATCTTATATGCTTTTTGTTCTGATTTTTTGTCTTTTTTAAAAACCCTTCATTCTTCCATAACCCTTTAATTTTTAAGATGGATATATAACATATCTTTTTTCAAACTCCCTGTGATCTGCCAGTGTAACCCCCTGAAAAACAAATAAAATGATTGACACGTTCCGGTAATATCTTTAAATTAAAATTTTTGGAAATCGGTGTATCCCCTTTCTCCAAAATTCGCGGTGACATGATTGCATCCCATGGGTTGACCGCTGCAATATTTTTAGATGAAGGAGAGTTTAGCATGTGTCGTTTGTTTGCACTTACCAGCCAGGATCCAGTATCACCCATGCTGGCCATCAAGGCCCTGGATGTCATGAAAGAAGGACACGACGGATCAGGGATGGGCCTGCTGCTCCAGGATCTGGGCGGGCCTTTCGAGGAAATGAAAGACGCCCCTATCCTGTCGGGTATTTTCAGTGAAGAAGGCATCCGCCGTCTGGATCTTTTCATGATGGATATGGGATTTCTCACCAAGTATAAAATTTCTTTAAAGATTCCCAAAAAACCGGTGGAAGGCATTCCCAGAAGAGATCTGTACCTGATCCGGGCCTATGAACTTCCTGAAGACTGGGAGAACCTCACCAAAGAAGACCTGGCAGCCCGGCTGTCCGATATCCGGCTGAAAATCCGCGAAATGGGAGAAGAAAAAAATGACATGATGGTATTTTCCTTCTGGCCGGACACCATCATGATCAAGGAGATAGGAGACCCTCTGCAGCTGGCCCAGTACCTGGGCCTGGACAGAAAAGAACTCAATGCCCGGGTGATCATGGCCCAGGGACGGCAGAATACCAATTACGCCATTGATCTGTATGCGTGTCATCCCTTTTTCATCAAAGGGTATTGCACCATGACCAATGGGGAGAACACGGCATTTATTCCCATCAAGGATTTTCTCACCTCCCGGGGGATCCCTGCCTACAACGGATACCAGTCCGATTCCGAGGTGTTCGCCCATATTCTGCATTACTCTCTGGTGGAGCTGGGGCTGGGGATTGACGGGTATAAACATGTGATCACCCCCCTGCAGGAAAGCGATCTCGTGCAGCATCCGGATGCCGGGTTTTTGTCCCACCTGAAACGCACCTGCCGTTCTTTGATCATTGACGGCCCCAATTGTGTCATCGGCACCCTGCCGGACCACTCATTGTTCATGGTCCAGGACCGCAAAAAACTGCGGCCCGGGGTGGTGGGGGGCAAACCCGGCATTTACGGATTTTCCTCGGAGATTTGCGGCCTGGATGCTGTCATTCCGGACAGGGACAAATCCAAAGATATTCAACCCATGCATTTAGACACTGCCATTGTCAGCCCTGAACGCCAGGAGGTAAACATATGTCGTCAAACAGAAGCCTTGAACCTTCCGCTTTAAGCCTGAACGATCTGCCCTGGCAGATCCGTTACAGCAATGAAAGATGCACCCTGTGCGGCCAGTGCACAGCCGTGTGCCCGGTAAAAGCCATTGGGCTGGAAGTGTTCAGAAAGCGGGTCATAAAAACATCCATCCGCAAAGATGCAGACCAGACCAACAATTATGATACCTTTTACGGGGTGCGGCAGCGGACCGCTGTGGAAAATGCCTGTATAGGGTGTGCCATGTGTACCATGGTGTGTCCCAATGATGCTATTCACCCCGTAAAAAATTCCGGTCTTGACCGGATGAAATTTCACATCAACCAGCAGGGGGTTCCCCGGCGGCGGGGAGGACGCCGCAACGCCTCAGCCTCCATTCTGGACCGGATTAAATTCACACGGATTTCCATGCTCACAGACCCGGCCCTGGATGCCGGGCGCCATGAGTTTGAAATGCGGACCCTGCTGGGGCGGGTGCTCTCCCCCAGGGAAAACATGAAACGCCTGCGGGAAAAAGGGTGGATCCCGCCGGTGCGCGAAATTTATCCGTTGATCATCGGCGGCATGTCATTCGGTGCCCTGTCCCCCAGCATGTGGGAGGGCCTTCAGATGGGGGTGGCCTATCTGAACGAGGAGATGGGCATGCCCGTGCGCATGTGTACCGGTGAAGGGGGATGTCCCCCAAGACTGCTGCGGTCCCGGTTTTTAAAATATGTCATCCTCCAGATTGCCTCGGGTTATTTTGGGTGGGATGAGATCATCCATGCCATCCCCCATATGAAAGAAGACCCCTGCGCCATTGAGATTAAATACGGGCAGGGTGCCAAACCAGGAGACGGGGGCCTGCTCATGTGGCACAAGGTCAATAAGCTGATTGCCGCCATACGCGGTGTTCCCCAGGGGGTAAGTCTGCCCAGCCCCCCCACCCACCAGACCCAGTACTCCATTGAAGAGTCGGTGGCCAAGATGATTTTGTCCATGTCCATGGCCTGGGGGTTCCGGGTGCCGGTGTATCCCAAAATTTCCGCATCTTCCACCTCTCTGGCTGTGCTCAACAACCTCACCCGCAACGACTATGCCTCGGGCCTTGCCATTGACGGTGAAGACGGGGGCACCGGCGCTGCCTATGCCGTTTCCATGGACCACATGGGGCACCCCATTGCCAGCTGCATCAGAGACAATTACCTAAACCTGATCAAGATCGGCAAACAAAATGAAATCCCTTTGTTTGCCGGGGGCGGTATCGGGAAAAACGGCAATATCGCTGCCAATGCCGCAGCCCTGATAATGCTGGGGGCCTCCGGGGTCCAGATCGGCAAGTATCTGATGCAGGCGGCAGCCGGGTGCGTGGGAACCGAAGAAGACCGGTGCAATGTGTGCAACGTGGGCATCTGCCCCAAGGGCATCACCTCCCAGGATCCCAGGCTGTACAGAAGGCTTGATCCGGAAGATGTGGCCCAGCGGGTCGTGGATCTGTTTGTTTCCTTTGATACGGAACTCAAAAAGATTGTGGCCCCCCTGGGAAGATCCACCTCTTTGCCCATCGGCATGTCCGATGCCCTGGGAATTGATGACCATGCTGTTGCACAGCGGCTCAGTATAAAATATGTGGTGTAAGGAAATTTTTTTATGAAACACGATGATTTTGTCTATATACCAGGCAAGAGAGAAGAAAACCGTATTCCGTCCCGGGTCCTGGAGGAGATCGTTCACCAGCAGATCAAAGGCGGGCACAGAAAACTGGAGATTGAAGCATTCGGCCAGCACGGCATTGGCGGACGGCTCTGGGATGCAGGCACCGATCCCGTGCATATCCGCATTATCGGGTATTCAGGCCAGCGTACCGGATCTCTGGGCAATGCCAATACCCGTATTGAGGTTATGGGCCCGGCCTCTGATGACTTAGGATGGCTCAATGCCGGGGCACAGATTGTGGTCCATGGCCATGCCTCCAACGGGGTCATGAACGGGGCTGCCCAGGGCCGGGTGTTTGTGGGAGGCAGCATCGGGGCCAGGGGTATGACCATGACCAAGCACAACCCCCGGTTTGAGCCGCCCGAACTGTGGGTGCTGGGATCAGCCGGGGATTATTTCGGTGAGTTCATGGCCGGGGGGATTGCTGTGATCTGCGGCCATGGATGTGATCCCAAAGACCAGGTTCTGGGATACCGGCCCCTGGTGGGTATGGTGGGGGGAAAGGTGTTTGTCCGGGGCAGTGCAGCCGGTTTCAGCGAAAAAGATGCCAAACAGGTGCCCTTGTCGGATGAAGACTGGAGCTGGCTGGAAACCCGGCTTTCAGCGTTCCTGGAAAAAACACAAAAATCAGAACTTTTTGCTTCCCTGGCTGTCAGGTCGGACTGGCTTGTGTTCACCGCCAAATCTCCCCATGAAAAAGCAGACAGCCCGAATAAACTTTCCATGGCCTTTTTCCGGAAACAGGTCTGGGACCAAGAGCTGGGAAAGGGCGGTCTCATCGGCGATCTCCAGGAAACCCAGCCGGGCATTGTCCCGGTGATTGCCAAAGGAGACCTGCGCCGGTATATCCCGGTGTGGGAACAGGGGCGCTATATGTCCCCCTGCCAGGCAGCATGTCCCACAGGCATACCGGTTCAGGACAGATGGTACATGGTCCGGGCCGACAATGTGGATGAGGCCATTGCCATGGGACTTGCCCATACACCGTTTCCCGCCACTGTGTGCGGACATTTATGCCCCAGTCCCTGTATGGCATCCTGTTCCCGTCTTCAGGAAGGGATGCAGCCCATCAGTGTCAGGGCCCTGGGGCAGGCTGCAGAAAATGTACCCCCGCCTGCTCCGGCCAAAAAAACCAAGAAGAAAATGGCGGTTATCGGTGCCGGCCCCGGGGGTCTGTCCGCAGCATGGCACCTGACGCTCAAAGGCCATACCGTCACGGTCTTTGATACCGGTTCAAACATCGGGGGCAAAATTTCCGCTGTGATTCCCGGATCCCGGATTCCCAAAAAGACCCTGGATGCGGAACTGTCCCGCATCAAAACCCTGGTCCCCGACATCCGCCTGAACCAGGAGATCAATACAGACGAATTCCTCAGAATCAAAGAAGCACATGACTTTACCATTGTGGCGGCCGGAGCCAGAAAACCCAGATCTCTGCCGGTTCCGGGTATTGAAAATGCCTGGTTTGCCAATGATTTTCTGGAAGATGCCAAGGCAGGCAAGGTGAACCCGGGCACCCAGGTGGTGGTTATAGGGGCAGGCAATGTGGGGTGTGATGTGGCCACTGAAGCCCACCGGCTCGGGGCAAAAGATATTACCCTCATTGATGTCCAGAAACCTGCGGCTTTCGGAAAAGAGCGGGAAGATGCGGAAGTTTGCGGCGCCAGGTTCTGGTGGCCGGTGTTCACCAAAGAAATTACCCCTGAAAGCGTCATCCTCCGGGAAGGCGGGGTGCTGCCTGCTGATACCGTGGTGGTGGCCATCGGTGATGTGCCGGATCTTGCCTTTCTGGGAGAACACCTGTCTGTTGAAAACGGATTTGTAGCAGTGGACAGGTTCAGCCGGACATCAGATCCCAAGGTGTTTGCCATAGGAGATATTGTCGGCCCGGGATTGATTACCGATGCCATCGGTGCGGGTAAACGGGCGGCGCTGACCATTCACCAGATTGTTTCCGGAAAAAGGGCGGAAGCCCTGGAACCGTTGCCGGTAATGGATAAAAACCGGATCAACCTGGCCTATTATGATCCCAGAAAAACTGCTGATGATCTCACGGAATGCGGGGCAGACTGTGCTTCCTGTGGAAACTGCAGAGACTGCGGCATCTGTGTGGCCATCTGCCCGGAAGCTGCCATTCAGCGGGCTGATCTGGAAAAGAACGGGTTTGAATACCAGGTGGATCCGGACAGGTGCATCGGGTGCGGATTCTGCAAAGGTGCCTGTCCCTGCGGTATCTGGGAAATGGTGCCCAATACGCCCTTTTGACCGGTAAAGCGCGGCCCTAAGCAAGACCCTGCCCCTGTTTTACAGATCAATAGCCGCCCCGTATGGGTGTTTTGTGTCCGGACCGTCAGATTCCATCTCGGTCCGGACACAAAACACCCATACGGGGCTTGGTCAATAAATCCCGCGTCACATCCTCGGGGTATTGCCATGTACTCCTTATATTTATCTTGACGATGCTGCCCGGGGTTCGTATAAAAGAACGACAAATCAAAGGAAGGTATGGTGAAAAGGGGTATATTCTTTTTGGCGGCATGGCAGGTAATGGTTGTCTGTGCGCTTGTTTTACAGCCGGGCACTGCAGGGGCCCAATCCCCGCAGGTATTGAAATTCGCTGTTCACACCAGCGGCCTCAGCCAGCTGGATCCGCATTTTGCAAAAGGGTCCCAGGATTTTACCTATGCAGATATGGTGTTCAACAGTCTGGTCAGGTATGTTCCTGGAAACCTGTCCCGTCTGGAACCTGATATTGTAGAGACCATGCCCCGTTTCTATATCAAAAACGGCCGGCAGATCTGGACAATCAAGCTGAAAAAAGGGATTTTCTTTCATCCCGGCCCTTTTAACCCGGCCTATGAACTGACCGCAGATGATGTCATTTTTTCTTTAAAAAAAGCAGCTGACCCTGACCGTGGCGGGTTTGCCCAGGAATATGCCGCCATGACCTTTGAAAAAGGTGATGATTATACCCTGGAAATTATTCTGGAAAAACCCATTTCCCCCTTGTTTTTTCTGCCCATCATCGCCAATCACCGGGGCGGGTATATTGTGAGCAAAAAAGCCATCCTGGCCGGGGGATATGATTTTTTTACAAAACATCCCGTAGGCACAGGCCCCTTTATGTTTGACAGGTATATTCCAAAAGAAAAATGTGTGTTAAAGGCCCATTCCGCATATTTTCGGGGAACACCGGAGCTTGCCGGCGTGGAAATGCATTTTATTCCGGACAATGATTTACGGGAAGCTGCTTTCAGAAAAAGGGATATGGATCTGATTATCGGTGTGGGTGACGCCGGATGGATCCAGACAATGGAAAAACTGCCCAATTCCCGTATTGATGTATTCGGTCCGGGATATACAGGCTTGTTTCATTTGAATACATCAACAAAACCGTTGGATGATATCCGGGTGAGAAGGGCCATTATCCATGCCCTGGACCGGGACCGTTTTCTGGAAGCTTCCAACAGAAAGCTGGTAGCCCCGGTACTGGCGCCCATGAGTGCGGATTTTCTGCCCGGCGGTATGAAAAATGACAAAATAACCGCCCTGGGGCTGAACCCCAAAAAAGATATCCCGCTGGCCAGACAGCTTATGGCGGATGCCGGTTTTGCCGACGGGTTTTCCATGACCCTGTATGTATCAGAAAAACGGCTCTTTAAAACATCCTATGAAATTTTACAGCAGGCATTGAAAGATATCGGTATCATGGTGGATTTGAAAATCGTATCCCATTCCCAGTACCACCAGCTGATCCGGCAGAACAAAAATGCCATTGTCCTGTACTTTTCTCTCAGGCCCAATGCAGATAACTATCTGCGGGGATTTTTTCATTCAGATGCCATTGTGGAAAAAGGGGAAAATCCCCATACCAATTTTTCCCATTGTACATCGGTGGACAAGCTTCTGGATGATGCCCGGTCTGAAATTGACCCCAAAAAACAGATCCGCCTCTGGGAGCAGGCCCAGATCCGGATTCTTCATGATGCCCTGGTGTTTCCCATCCTGGACATCAAATATTGTGTGGCCAGGCAGACCAATCTTGACTACGGCCATGAGCTGGTAAGCACGCTGGCAGGATATCCCCAGTTTGATGAAAGGACATCCCTTGTCCCTGACTGATGGTCACATGTCAGGATCATACTATACCGCATACTTGCTGCTTCTCCGGGCCGGGGGAACACACTCAACAGGCAAATCCTTATTTGACCAGGGACCTGCCCGGTATCATGGTCTGGGTGCGTTTTATACCTGCAATTTTTCGAATACGCTCATCTAAAAATTCCGCAATGGTTTCTGCGTCTGACGCCAGAAAATCGCGCTGGAGCACCACTTTTACCAGAAGATCGATGCTGCCGTGCACTGCATGCACCTCCTGGACCTCCTCTAAAGCAAACAATTTATCAGACAGGGTCACTTCTGCTGTGGTGTCGGTGTCAATGAGAATAAACGCGGTGATCGTGCGCTTCATTTCCGGATATTCCGGGGTCTGCTTTTCCAGCATGGCGGTTCTGAAACTTTCCATGCTTTTGGGGATAAGCCGGTCAATACCGATGCCGTAGCGCCGGTTGGCATTGGTATCCCAGTGGTGATAGGCAATATAGGTATACAGGTCTGCAATGGTTCGGCCCGGAAAATACTTGATCAGTTCTCCGTTTTTGATGATAAAGGCCATTGGCAGATAGATGGTGTTGTACCAGTCTCTGGCGGCTTTGGCAAAATCGCAGTCTTGGCCTGACTGGGAAGCCAGATATATCTGGTGTTTGTGGATCTGCTGTTCCAGGTAATTGTATTTTCCCAGTTCCGTAAGATCGATTTCAAGGGGAAGACCGGTTTTTTGGAAAAATTTCTTTTTTTCTATATACAGCAGGTTTTCCATGGTGTTCTGGCCGGAAAGCAGTTCCACCACTTTGGCGGAAATTTCTGTCCATCCCAGTTCCTTGGCCGCAGCCACCCGGTGGTTGCCGTCCAGCACATAATACTTGTCGCGTATCTGATACAGTTTCACCGGCTGTATGTTCCGGCCCTGGCGCATGGCCTGTTTGATGTCAGTGAACCGTTTTCCGGAAACATGTTTTTTGGGCCGGAACCGGGAATCAAAATCTGCATATTTGCCCACGCTGCCGATGATTTTTTCCAGGGCAATGGTCTGGATACCATGGTCAATGAACTGCACATCTTCTTCTTTGGCCTGCTGTTCATTAAAGGAACTGACATGGTTGGTTTCATCCTGCCGCCGGGGTTCCGGTGAAAACAGATGCCTAAATATGTTTTTCATGATTAGACCTCGATCAGTGTATATCCGCAGGTATTGAGCACCCGGGTGGTATGGGCCTGTGTTATTCTGTCGGCACAGGTTTCAAAATCCTGGTGTATATGGCCATGGATAAAATAATCCGGCTTTTTTTTTTTGATCAATGTGTTAAAGCATGCAAATCCCATATGACACAGGTCCTCTTTGTCGTGGATATGCCGGGGCGGGGCATGGGTCACCACCATGTGGACCCGGCCTTTGCGCCACAATGAAAACCACATACTGGATATGTTTTTTTTCATCATGGCTTCGGTGTACTGGTTGGCACCGCCATTATACCACATGGATCCTTCCAGGCCCATGATAGTAAAAGATCCCACTGAAATGATCTGTTTGTGGATGTTTTTACAACCCACAGGATTGGCGGGGGTATAACGGATGTCATGGTTGCCCTTGACATAAAAAAGGGGAACATCGAGCCGGTCCCTGAGAAAAGACAGGTATTCCGGTTCCATATCCCCGCAGGAAATAATGATATCCACCGGTGCCAGGGCTTTTGTTTCCACCAGGCGGGTCAGGTTCTTATCAATAAAATCAGACACTGCCAGGATTTTGAGGCCATGGCCCTGGAAAGGAGGTGAATTTTTATTCATGGGCCCAAAATGTGTGCTGCGTGAATGAGAGAATTTTAACCATACGGTCCTAAAATCAGGGGATTTGTTGTTTAAAAAAACTTATATTACGACAGAGAAGCGTTTAAATCAAGAAGAATATATTAATGATTTTAGCTGGTTATAATTTTTGCTAAAATAGTGCTTGCCATTTCATTTGGTTATGCTAAGTATAAAAGTTGATTCCAAAGCGGTTTATCAACCCATAACAAGGCTTGACAGCCATCTTCGGTTCCCCCGAGGATGCAGAAATGTCAAACCCCAACTTTTAGGAGGAAAAAGATGAAAAAAGTATTAGTGTCTCTGTTTGCCCTGGCATTTGTTTTGATCGGTACACCTGTTTTCAGTGCCGACCTTGAACTGGCAAAAAAATCCACCCTTGAATCCATAGTAAAGGCAGGTAAAATCCGTGTGGGATTTGAATCCGGATACCTTCCTTTTGAAATGACCAATACCAAAGGTGATTATATCGGATTTGACATTGATATGGGAAAACAGCTGGCCAGGGCCATGGGTGTCAAGTATGAACCGGTGAATACGGCATGGGACGGTATTATCCCCTCTTTGATCACCAACAAGTTCGACATTCTTATTTCCGGCATGACCGTTACCCAGGAAAGAAATCTGGCTGTTAATTTTACAGATCCCTATATCGTCGTGGGTCAGGCCATCCTGCTTAACAAGAAACATGAGGGAAAGGTCACATCCTATAAAGACCTGAATGACCCTAAATATGTCATCACCTCCAAACTGGGCACCACTGGTGAACAAGCCGTTAAAAGAATGATCCCCAGGGCCACCTACAAGAGCTTTGAAGTGGAAACAGAAGCGGTCATGGAAGTGATCCAGGGAAATGCCGATGCCACTGTATATGATCTGCCCCTTATCGAGATCATGCAGGCCCAGCATGGAGAAGGCAAAACTATTGCCCTGACCGAACCCTTTACCTATGAACCCCTGGCCATGGCAGTTAGAAAAGGGGACCCTGATTTTTTGAATTTTTTGAACAACTTCATCCGCCAGTATAAAAATGACGGCAGATGGCAGATGGCCTATGACAAATGGATCAAGTCCGACGAGTGGCAGAAAGATCTCCAGAATTAATCTTATCATCAATCTTATCTGTCACAATTGTATCAAGATATTTTGAATGAATCAGGGCCGGCAGAAGACATCTTCTGCCGGCCTGTTTTCTAAAGCTAAGGCTATAAATATGGAACAGAATGTATCCAACATCAAACGGCTGAGCAGTCCCATTGCCTATATTTTGTCTGTATGCGGATTTTTTGTGCTCCTGTTCATGGTCATTGGGTCGGTTTATTATGCGACAGTAGCCGTGGATTATCAGTGGCGCTGGTTCAAGGTGCCCAAATATTTCATGTACAAGTCCACTGTTACCCTGTATGCAGAAGGGTACGGGGAAATAGACACCATTGCCGCCAATAAGGACAAATATGACATTACCGTGACCACGGATGCCGGAACAAGGACGTATACGGTCGCGGAAGGCACTTTTGACTGGACCGAGGGGGATATGGTGGCCCCCGGGGATATCATTGCCAGTTATGAAGGGGGCTGGCAGCCGGGTATTCTGGCCAAAGGCCTGTGGGTGACCCTGAAGATCTCGTTTATTGCGACTATTTTCGGGATACTGCTGGGGATCATCGGCGGTGTGGCAAGGGTGTCCAATACCCCTGTACTCAAATGGTCGGCCATGGCCTATGTGGAAGTGATCCGGGGCTCTCCTCTCCTGGTGCAGATCATGATTTTTTATTTTGTACTGGGAACCACCATGAACAAGATTCTGATGATGAACGGCATTCCCAAGCTTGATGCGGAATGGTACGGCATCATGGCATTGTCGGTTTTTACCGGGGCCTATGTGGTGGAGATAGTGCGGGCCGGGATCGAGGCGATTCATCCGGGTCAGGTAGAGGCGGCACGGTCGTCGGGCATGACATATTTCCAGTGCATGTTCCATATTATTCTTCCCCAGGCGCTGAAAACCATTCTGCCGCCATTGGCCGGCCAGTTCATCAATCTCATAAAGGATTCTTCCCTGCTGGGCATGATTTCCATCAGGGAATTGACCAAGGCCACCCGGGAAGGGATCACCACAAGTCTGCAAACCTTTGAATTGTGGATATTGTGTGCCATTCTCTATCTGTTGATGACATTTACACTTTCCATGTGTGTCCAGTATCTGGAAAGGAGGACAGCCACCAAATGATAGATGTTATAAGCATTTACAAGACATTTTATGTACCCCATGAGGTCAAGGCCCTGGTGGATGTGTCCAATAAAATCAAGGCCGGTGAAGTGGTGGTGGTCATCGGACCGTCCGGTTCCGGGAAAAGTACGTTTCTGCGGTGTCTGAACCGCCTGGAAACTGCAGAGCGCGGTCAGATCCTGGTGGACGGGGTGGATATTTTCGACCCCAAGACCAATATCAACACGGTGCGGGCGGAAATGGGCATGGTGTTCCAGTCCTTTAATCTGTATCCCCACCTGACGGTGCAGGGCAATGTGAACCTGGCCCAGAAACTGGTGAGAAAACGGCCCAAAAAGGAGCGGGAGGAAAAAACCAGGATGCTTCTGGAAAAGGTGGGTATTTCCGCCAAAGCCAAGGCCTGGCCGTCCAACCTGTCCGGGGGCCAGCAGCAGCGGGTGGCCATTGCCAGGGCTTTGGCAATGGACCCCAAGATCATGCTGTTTGATGAGCCCACCTCTGCGCTGGATCCGGAGATGATCGGTGAGGTTCTGGAAGTGATGAAAACCCTGGCCAAAGAGGGTATGACCATGGTGTGTGTCACCCATGAAATGGGATTTGCCAGGGAAGTGGCAGACAGGGTTATATTCATGGATGAGGGCATGGTTGTTGAGGAAGGCACCCCGGAGAAATTTTATAAAAACCCCAGTCATGACAGGACCAAACTCTTTTTAAAACAGATTTTGTAGCTGCCGGATCACAAATTGAAAGCTGCAGCCCACCGGGAAAATCTGCCGCCATGTTCCGGATCAATGGCGGTGAGTTCTGCAATGATATCCGGCACCGTCCTTTTTTGGTGGCGCTTTTCCGGGGTTTTGGAAAAAAATTTGTCTGCGCAGCAGATGATTTTTTCCTCCAGGGTCCCGGGCACCATGTCCCGCCGGGGAAGGGGCAGATTGTGGCGGATGATGGTGCCAAGGGAAATGCCGGCCCCGGTATGGCGTTCAGCCACCAGGCCATAGGCAGGATCCAGCCCTTCTTTGTCCAGCAGCTTTCGGCCCAGATATCCGTGGCAGATGTAAGGGGCATCTCCTGTGCACCCGATAGCCGGAGATGCGGTCATGAAGATACCGATATCGTGGAGCATGGCCGCCGTTTCAATAAAATCCAGATCCACACGGGAACAGGCAAGACTGCGGGCAATCTCCAGGCTTTTTTGGGCCACCTGCCGGCTGTGGTCCAAAAGGATCTCACGGGTGACTGATCCCGGCGGATAAAATTTTTCAATGACCTGCAAAGGTTCCATCAGCAGGACAAAAGAACCCCTTCGATAAACGGATCCAGATCCCCGTCCAGCACCCGGTCCACATCACCGATTTCGTGGTCTGTGCGGTGGTCCTTGACCATGCGGTAGGGATGCAGTACATAGGACCGGATCTGACTGCCCCAGGCAATCTCATCCTTGCCGTCATGCAGGGACTGCATTTTTTCGTCCTGTTTTTGTTTTTCCAGCTGATAGAGCCGTGATTTGAGCACCTTCATGGCAATTTCCTTGTTCCGGTGCTGGGAGGGTTCCTGCTGGCACTGGACCACAATGCCGGTGGGCATGTGGGTGATGCGCACTGCAGAGCTGGTCTTGTTCACATGCTGTCCCCCGGCCCCGGAGGCCCGGAACACATCGATGCGCAGGTCTTTGTCGTCAATATCGATATGGATATCATCCTGGATATCCGGGTAGACAAACACCGAGGCAAATGAGGTGTGGCGTTTGCCGTTGGCATTGAAAGGGGATATGCGCACCAGACGGTGGACCCCTGATTCCACCTTCATGAACCCAAAGCAGTTGTGGCCGGCCACTTTAAAGGTGGCGCCTTTGATCCCGGCTTCATCACCCGGCTGCAGGTCAATGATGCTCAGTTTGTACCCTTTTTTGTCGATCCACCGGGTATACATCCGGAACAGCATTTCCGCCCAGTCCTGGGAATCAGTGCCCCCGGCGCCGGCATTGATGGAAACCAGGGCATCTCTGGCATCATCTTCATGGTCCAGGGTGATGTCCAGAGAAAACTTTTTGATGCGTTTTGCAATACCTGTCAATTGCCTGCCCACGTCAGCTTCGGTTTGTTTGTCCCCTTCTTCATGGGCCATTTCCAGCAAGATTTGTGCATCTTCAAGGTCAGCGCAGATGGTGCTGCAGGTCTCCAGAAGGTTGGCCAGGACAGTCTGTTCTTTGAGCATCTGGGTGGCTTTTTCCGGATCATCCCAGAAGTCCGGTCTGGCAATGAAATGTTCCAGTTCCTTAAGACGTCTTTCTTTTACCGACAGGTCAAAGATACTCCTTGAGGCGGTCGGTTTTGGCAGCAAGAGAGGATATGGTCTGTTTTAAGTCTGTATTCATGGTTGAAATCTCCTTTTGATATATTCTGTCCCTTTTACCATAAAACCCATGCTTATTGCAATAAGGCAGGCAAATGACAGAAGATCTCCATAACGGGTATAAAAAGACAAGCGGTTCAGGGCCGGCAGAGAATGAACAATCACCGCATCGGTGAATAACCGGGTTGCCGAAAAAACCCGGCCGGTGGGATCTATAAATCCGGATATGCCGGTATTGGCAGCCCTGACGACGCTTCTGCGGTTTTCCACCGCCCTGAGAACAGCAATGGAAAAATGCTGGGCAGGGGCTGATGTTCTGCCGAACCAGGCATCATTGGTGACTGTGGTGAGAATGTCAGCCCTGTTTCTGACAAACTGCCGCGAAATGGAGGGAAACAGAATTTCAAAGCAGATAAGCACCCCGGTTTTATGGTCTTTAAAGGCAAGGGGGACAAATTCTGTCTCTCCTTTGGAAAAATTGCCTGCCTGCTGCGTGAGTTTTTCCAGAAAAAACAAAAGATCCTGGAAAGGAATATATTCACCAAACGGTACCAGATGTGTTTTGTCATAGGTGCCCACGGGTATGGAAAGCTGGTTGAGCATGAATACCCGGTTAAAATACCGGACCGGGCCGCCGGCGGTTTCCACGGCCGGGCTTCCCATGAGAAAATGGGTTTTGGCCCTGCGGACATACTGGTCCACCTGGTTGGAAAGATCCAGATCATGGCCGTAATAAAAAGGCAGTGCGGTTTCAGGCCAGATAATCAGGTCCGGGGTAAACCGGGCAGCATCCAGGGACATATTGCCGTATTTTTCAATGGTGGTCCGGCGGAAGGCCCGGCTCCATTTCATGTCCTGGCGGATGTTTCCCTGTACAACCGCAAATACAGGTTTGGGGGCTGCTGCCATCTGCTGGGTTACCCGGGGGATGCGCAGGATGCCGTAAACATAGGCTGCGGCCAGAATAAAAAAGGTGTAGGACACACACAGGTAAATGCGCAAAAAAAGGTGTCTGCCCGCAGGACTGCTGCCGGATGTGATCTGGATCCAAACTGTACTGATCAGGGTGTTGCACAAAACCAGTACAAAGGAAATTCCCAGCACCCCTGTCACATCTGCCATCTGAACCAGAAGCCGGTCGGAAAACTGGCTGTATCCCAGAATCCCCCAGGGAAATCCTGTGAACAAATGGGCGCGCACAAATTCAAGCCCGGTCCACAGACACGCTCCTGCCAGGGGCATTATGGCGGGTGATGGGTCCAGTTTTTTGAGGGCACAGGCAAACAGGGCCGGATACAGGCCCAGGTACACGCAGAGCAGGGTCAAAGCACTGACAGACAGCAGTATGTGAAGACCGCCGTAGGTGGACAGGGTGGGAACAATCCAGTAGATCAGGGTGGTGAAATGGACAAATCCGGCGGCAAATCCAGCCAGAAAAGACTGGCGGACGGTCATGTGCTGCAGAGAGATGATCAAAGGACAAAGGGCCGCAAATGCCAGATAATGCAGCCCGGGATCCGGGAAGCACAGGGTAAGCAGAAGCCCGCTGACAAGTGCCGGGAAATATGGCAGCCAGGAACACAGATGGAACAAAGAATGCATTTTTTTTCCATGGGTCTTAAATTATTCAAAAAAGTCTGATATATTTAACAGCTACTGGATGCACAGTCAATTTTATACGCCAATATTTTTTGAACAGGAGACAGGCATGTTTATGGCAGATGACCCTTCCAATGATGCATGTGTACAAAGTCTCCAGCAGATGCAGACGGTTTTTGAGGTATGCCCTGCCGGTATCGTGATCGTGCGCAATGATCTCATCGTCTGGGCCAATGACACCTTTTATGCCATGCTGGGCTATACACCCGGGACACTGACCAATAAAAATGCCCGGGATGTTTTTCCCACCCCAAAAGAATACAGCCGTGTAACATCTTTGCTGGCAAAAGGATTGGACAGGTTCGGCGCAGGCATGGCTGAAACCCGGATGTCCCGGAAAAAAGGCCCGCCCCTTGACTGCCGTATCCGGGCCTCCCGGCTGGAAAAAGATGTTCCCGAAGCAGGCGTGGTGACAGTGGTTACTGATATTTCAGATATCAAATCCCTGCAGATCCAGCTGCAGCAGGCCCAGAAAATGGAAGCTATCGGTGTATTGGCAGGGGGGATTTCCCACGATTTCAATAATATTCTCATGGGTATCCAGGGACACCTGTCTTTGATGCGCATCGATCTGACCGCTACGGAAAAAGTGCTTTCCCATATCCACCAGATTACAAAACTGGTGGAAACAGCAGGCGAGCTGACAGGGCGGCTGCTGGGATTTGCCAGGGGCGGAAAGTACCAGATCAAGGTGCTGGACATCAACCAGGTGGTGGAAATGACCATGAACCTGTTTAAACCCACCCGAAAGGATTTGTCCTTCCAGGAATCCTATGCCCAAGATCTGGACATGGTGGACGCTGATCAGTCCCAGCTGGAACAGGTGTGCCTCTATATCATCGGCAATGCATCCCAGGCCATGCCGGAGGAGGGGCAATTGTCGGTTTCCACTAAAAACATAACCATTCCCGAGGACCATGGATATCCTTTTGCAGTTACATCCGGCCCGTATGTGGAGATATGCTTTCAGGATACAGGGGTGGGCATGGACAGGGAAACCCAGAAAAAAATATTTGATCCGTTTTTTTCTACTCGGAAATCCGGTAACCAGAACGGACGGGGCCTTGGATTGTCAACCGTATATGGAATTGTGAAAAACCATGGCGGATTCATTACGGTCCAGAGCGCTTTGGGAGAAGGCACCGCTTTTTATGTCTGCCTGCCGGCCACCAGCAAGGCCAAGGCAGCCTCCCAGGTTTCTGCAGACATAACTGCCCTGCCCAGGGGATCAGAAACCATTTTACTGGTGGATGATCAGGCTGAGATCATCAATGTGGGGAAAAATTTTTTATCCCGTCTGGGATATAAACCCATAACCGCCAGAAACGGCCTGGAAGCAGTGGAAATTTTCCGCATGTACCAGGATGAGATTTCCCTTGTGATTCTGGATATGGCCATGCCGAAAATGGGGGGTACAAAAACCTTTGATCTTATACGCCAGATCCGCAAAAACATAAAGATTCTTGTAACCATGGGTCAGGTTGTGGATGGTGAGATGGATGGGCTGCTCAATCGGGGGTGCCATGGATTTATTCAAAAACCATTTTCCATGCATGAGTTTTCCAAAGCCATCAGGAGCATTCTGGATAAAAAAGCCTGATGACGGTTACACCATGCCGCCGTTGACCCCGATGACCTGGCCGTTCACATAGGCGGCCCGGGATGAGCATAAAAAAGAAACCACTGCTGCAACTTCCTCAGGTCTGCCCAGCCGGCCGGCTGGGATGTTCTGCAGGATATGGTCTTGGTTCAGGCCCTCTGTCATGCCGGTTTCAATGAATCCGGGGGCCACTGCATTCACGGTGATGCCCCTGCTGCCGATTTCCCTGGCCAGGGCCCTGGTGGCACCGATGATGCCGGCCTTGGCAGCGCTGTAGTTTACCTGGCCGGCATTGCCCATCTGGCCGGCAGTGGAACTGATATTGATTATCCGTCCCCCTTTCTGGCGGAGCATCTGCCGCACCACCGGCCGGGTCAGATGATAAAATCCGGTAAGATGGGTTTCCAGCACCATTTCCCAGGCCTGTTTTTTCATCATGGCAAAGAGGTGATCATCCCGGATACCCGCATTGTTCACCAGGATGTCCAGATGTCCGCACTGTTCTATAATGTGCTTTACAGCATCATCACACTGGTCCTGGATGGTGACATCGAATCTGATCATGGCTGACCGGCCGTTCCGGGAATGGATATCGTCAACAATGTTCCGGGCAGCTTTTTTGTCAGAGCGGTAATTTACAAAAACAAATATGCCCTGTTCTGCCAGGTCAACGGCAATGGCCCTGCCGATGCCTTTGGATGCCCCGGTAACCAAAGCTGTCTGATAAGATGGCGTGCTCATGGTTTTCCACTTATCATTCATTAATATAGATTTCAAGTCACAATTTCCTAAACCGCTTTACAATTTACAGGCTGGATGGTATTCTTACGGATGGTCAGATGGCCATATGAACTGCAGCCCAGGAGTTTTTTATGGAACATATAGAAATCCGGTACGGCAATAATCTTGAAACATATGATACGGAAGAAAAATCTTTTGAAGAGATGTTTCAATCGGTAAACCCCATGTTCTGTTTTTCAAAACGCGTCTGGAAGCCCCAGATGGATATATTTGAAACGCGAAATGAAATCATTATTCAGGCTGAAATCGCAGGGGTGAGAAAAGAGGATATCGTGATTGATATCAGCAACAAGGCGGTTAAGATTGCAGGCACCCGGAAATGCAGCCAGCCTGACTCTACAGCCACCTACCGGCTGGCTGAAATTCAGTTCGGCCAGTTTGAAAGGGTATTGTATCTGCCCAGTGTGATTGACGTGGAAAAAGTATCTGCTGTTTTCAACAACGGCTTTCTTCAGTTGACCCTTGGCAAGTTATTTACAGAAAATATCAAACAGAGACATAATCTGTCCATGGATTTCATCTAGCGCAAGGGTATACAAAAAGGAATGCAAATGGATGATGTCAGACATCCCGCCACTACCACCACTATTTCCACCAATGATATCCCTGGTACAATTCCCATACTTCCCATTGTTGATACCAATTTGTTCCCCAAAATGGTGCTGCCCCTGGTGTTGATCCAGAAAGAAGCCATTGACCTTATTGATGAAGCCATGGCAGGCAGCCGGATGCTGGGCCTGCTTTTGTCCAGACGTCCTGACCCGGATTCTAAACACACGGCAGATGATCTGTACCGCATCGGTACAGTGGCCATGATTTTGAAAATGTCCAAAATGGAGGATGAAAAAGCCCAGCTGCTGATCCAGGGCCTGAACCGGTTCAAAGTAACCAGATTTCTCCGGGGAAAGCCTTATCTGCAGGCGGAAATTGCGGTGATGGCCAGTAAAAATGGAAACCGGAATATTGAAAACCGGGCACTTATGGCCAATATCGCAGAGCAATACGAAAAAATCGTCAATTTGTCGCCCGGGCTGCCCAATGAAATGGCCCAGATGATTAAATCCCTTCAGGAACCCAATGTGCTGGCTGATATGGTGGCATCCACCATTAACGCCCCGGTCAAAGAAAAACAAAAAGTAATTGAATTGATTGATGTCACCAAACGGTTGAAAAAAGTTACCCGCCTGGTGAATGACCAGCTGGAAATTCTGGAAATGGGCTCCAAGATCCAGAACCAGGTCAAAGAAGACATGAACAAGCAGCAGCGGGAGTATTATCTGCGCCAGCAGCTGAAGGCCATCAGAGAAGAACTCGGGGATACACAGGAAGAACCTGTGGAAATTCGGGAGTACCGGGCCCTTATAAAGAGAAATAATCTGCCGGATGAAGCGCACAAGGAGGCGGAACGGGAGCTGCAGCGGTTGTCCCGCATGCATCCCTCCTCAGCGGAATATGTGGTGGCCTCCAGTTACCTGGACTGGCTCACCAGCCTTCCCTGGAAAAAGGCTTCCAAAGACATGCTGGATATAAAGTCTGCCCGCCGCATACTGAACCAGGATCACCATGGTCTGGAAAAGCCCAAAAAAAGAATTCTCGAATACCTGGCTGTACGAAAGCTTAAAAAAGATTCCAAAGGACCTATCCTGTGTTTTGCAGGCCCGCCCGGTACCGGAAAAACCTCTCTGGGCCGGTCCATTGCAAAAGCCCTGGGTCGGAAATTTGTGCGCATATCCCTGGGAGGGGTGCGGGATGAAGCAGAGATAAGAGGTCACCGCAGGACCTATGTGGGGGCATTGCCGGGAAGAATTATCCAGAATATCCGCAAGGCCGGCCGGAAAAATCCTGTGTTCATGCTGGATGAAATCGACAAGGTGGATTCCTCCTACCACGGGGATCCGTCCTCAGCCCTGCTGGAGGTACTGGATCCAGAACAGAATTATTCTTTTACCGATCATTACCTGGATGTATCCTTTGACCTTTCCGATGTCATATTTCTCACCACAGCCAATGTGCTCCACACCATCCCGGGTCCCTTGCGGGACCGTATGGAGGTTCTGGAACTTAACGGGTATACCGAAGATGAAAAACAAAAAATTGCCACCAGGTATCTGATTCCCCGCCAGCGGGAAGCCAACGGCCTTACTGCCGGCCATATCCGGTTTACCGCCGGGGCGGTGAAAAAAATCATCACCGGTTATACAAGAGAATCCGGCCTGCGGAATCTGGAACGTCAGATTGGAACGGTGTGCCGGGGGGTGGCTGCCAAGATAGCAGAAGAAGAGGTAACCCATCTGGTCATCACAAAAGAGGACCTCCATGAATACCTGGGTCCGGACCAGAACATGCCGGATCTGGCCCTGCGCATTAAATCCCCCGGGGTGGTGGTGGGCCTTGCCTGGACCCCTGTAGGGGGAGAGATTCTGTTTGTGGAGGCGGTGGCCATGAAAGGGGGAAAGGGCATGACCCTCACGGGCCAGCTTGGAGATATCATGAAAGAATCTGCTACCACCGCCATGAGTTTTATCCGGTCCCATGCTGAAGTACTGGGGGTGGATGATACATTTTTTGATACCCATGATGTCCATATCCATGTGCCGGCCGGCTCCATTCCCAAGGACGGGCCTTCGGCCGGTGTAACCATGCTGGCCGCCCTGGTATCTCTGGTTACCGGAAAAAAGGTTCGGCCCCGGCTGGCCATGACCGGTGAAATAACCCTCAGAGGCGAGATACTGCCTGTGGGCGGGGTCAAGGAAAAGATCATTGCGGCCCACAGGGCCGGCATCCGGTCTGTTATTCTGCCATTATGGAACAAAAAGGACATGGAAGATATACCCCGGCATATCCAGGAACAGATGCGCTTTTCTTTCACCGATAAAATGGAGGATGTGATCTTCCACGCGTTTGACCCATGATAAAAAAACATCCAACACTGTTTTCCAGTATAATGAGCCTGGTGATTCTGGTTTTGTTCTGCCTGCTGCATGCCGGATGTTCAAAATCCCTTGATTCCAGACCCTATGACAGGGGACATACCCCGCCATCCCAAAAACAGCCCGGCAAAGTGCCGGCCACCCAGCGGCCCTATTCGGTCTTTGGCCGGCAGTATACACCCATCGCCACTGCTCATGGGTTTGTTCAGACCGGTCTGGCCTCCTGGTACGGGAAAAAATTTCACGGCCGGAAAACCGCTAATGGCGAAATTTATGATATGTATGCCATGACAGCGGCCCACAAGACCCTGCCCATGAATACCTGGGTAGAGGTACACAACATTGACACCAACCAGAAAATCCGGGTACGGATCAATGACCGGGGCCCCTTTGTCACCGGCCGGGTCATCGATCTTTCCTATACAGGTGCCAAGCGTATCAATATGCTGGGTCCGGGCACTGCCAGGGTACGGGTGACAGCCCTGGGTGCGGCCACAGCTTATTCCAGGACAACACACGCACCCGTGTCCTTTAAACAGCTGGATTACTGGAAGGGAAATTTCACCGTCCAGGTGGGGGCTTTCCAGGTAAAGTCCAATGCCCTGAGATTTAAGGAAAAATTGTCCAAATCCTATTTGAACGCACATATTGTGGTACACAAAGACTACCGGGGGACTTTTTACCGGGTGCGCATCGGCCGGTTCTCCAACCTCAAGGATGCTGAACGGTTCAGTGTTGCCCTGGAAGTTGATGACGGGTTTGACCAGGCGTTTGCTGTTGCGGAGTAAGGGCATGGCTGATTCTGATTTTTCCGCTGTGAAACGGTATAAGCAGCTGCCCCTGTGGCGTATCAACCTATGGAAATCCGCGCCATGATCACTATCAAGGGAGTGTTGTCCCGCCTTACCTACCAGAACCCGGACAACCAGTATACTGTATGCCGTATCCAGGTGGAAAAGATCCAGGATCCCATTACTGTGGTGGGATATCTGGCAGGCGTGGCAGAAGGAGAAACCCTGACCCTGCAGGGCCAGTGGGCGTCCCACCCAAAATACGGGGACCAGTTCAAGGCAGATGCCTATGAAGTGACCCTGCCGGCCAGTGTGTCAGGTATCCGCAAATACCTGGGATCCGGGATGATAAAGGGCATCAGCAAATCCCTGGCAGACCGTATTGTGGATCTGTTTCAGGAACAGACCCTGGAGATCATTGAAAACCAGCCGGAAAAACTCATGGCGGTTTCCGGCATCGGCAGGGGGAAACAGCAGATGATTGTCAAGGCCTGGAACACCCACCATGCGGTGCGCCGGGT
>Ga0209949_1000408_pt1 | contig 23002 bp, 26 predicted proteins | sample SalPonC_black_MG_FD_185711 | JGI IMG/M metagenome (GOLD analysis project Ga0209949, IMG submission 185711) | Salt pond soil microbial communities from South San Francisco under conditions of wetland restoration - Salt Pond MetaG... | ecosystem: Environmental > Aquatic > Marine > Intertidal zone... | reverse complement strand
AGGGCGAGCTGGACAATGCCAAGGCCGGTATTGCCATTGTGAACATTGAATTGAAAAAAACCAATGTGCCTGAACCGGTGCAGGCCTCATTTAATGAAGTGAACCAGGCCATCCAGGAAAAAGAACAGACCATTTACAAGGCCAGAGAAGAATACAACAAAGCGGTTCCCCTGGCCAGGGGTGAGGCCCAGCGGGTGATCAAGGATGCAGAAGGGTATGCCATCGACCGGGTGAACCGGGCCCAGGGGGATGCCAGCAAATTCATGGCTATTTATGAAGAATATAAACAGGCCAAGGATGTGACCCGCAAACGGATGTATCTTGAAACCATGCTGGATGTACTGCCCAAAATCGGGGCCAAATATATCATTGATGCAGATCAGAAAAACCTGCTTCCCTTGTTGAATATGGGAGATTCTGCATCATCAATTCAGGACAGATTTCTTCAAAAAGGTGAATAATATATGAATGCGCAGCAGATAAAAATACTGGGTGTGGCCGTCCTGGTCATACTGGCAGTGGTTGTTTACAATGCCGCCTTTGTGGTGGATGAAACCGAACAGGTGGTCATCACCCAGTTCGGCAGAATTACAGGAGAGCCGGTCACTGAGCCGGGATTGAATTTCAAGGTACCCTTTATCCAGAAAACCAATTATTTTCCCAAAAACCTGCTGGAATGGGACGGCAGTCCGGGCCAGGTCCCCACCAGGGACAAGACCTATATCTGGGTGGATACCTTTGCCCGGTGGCGGATTACCGACCCTTTGACCTATTTCCAGACGGTAAGGGATGAATTTTCAGCGCAAAAACGATTGGATGATCTTATTGACCCGGCAACGCGCAACCTTATCAGTTCCTATCCCCTGGCTGAAATTGTGCGCAATACCGATCGGCCCATGGATACCTTTGAGGGGTTCGGCATTGACACCGCGGAACAGTTGGAAGAGGAACGCCCCAGCCGGGTCCGGTATACCGTAAACCTGGGGCGGCAGGAAATTACCCGCCGTATTGTGGAGCAGGCCAGCGAAAAACTTGATGAATTCGGCATTGAACTGGTGGATGTGAAGATCAAGCGCATCAATTATATCGACAGTGTCAGAAGATCGGTTTACGACCGGATGATTGCAGAAAGAAACCAGATTGCTGAAAAGTTTCGTGCCGAAGGCAGGGGAGAGGCCAGTAATATCAGAGGCGAGAAGGAAAAAGATCTCCAGGTGATCAAGTCCGAAGCCTATAAAACTTCTCAGACCACAAAGGGTAAGGCTGATGCGGAAGCAGCAGCCATCTATGCCGAAGCCTATGGCACAGATCCGGAATTTTATGCATTTTTAAAGACCATGGATCTGTATTCCCAGGCCTGGAAAAAGACAGCACATTGATTTTGTCCACAGATTCGGATCTGATGCAGTTTATGAAGGGGGTTGCAGAATAGGGTGTGCCCTGCACCTGTGCAGGTCTGTATGAAGAAATAAACAAGGGGGGGGCATGGGGCCTGATTTGCCGGTCCCATGCCCCTGCAGAAAAGATGCTTATTTCTTCTTTCTCTGGTGCCGTGTTTTGGCAAGAAGCTTTCTGTGTTTATGTTTGCGCATTTTTTTTCTTCTCTTTTTAATAACACTGCTCAAAAAAATCACCTCCTTTGTATTTTGATGTTTTAAAATGTGTCAGGCTAAACATAAACAATAGCATAGTTTTCTGATAAATGTCTATTCCTTTTTGTCTGAAATCTGGTATGAAAGCCAATGAAATGAAAACAGAGCGGTATTTTAACAGGGCAGAGCTGGAACAGGTGGACCAGGCTGTATTGATCTGTGAAGAACTGGTTAACAATTATTATAAACTGTCTTCCGGCCAATGGCTTAAAAACCGCTATGACATAAAGACAGCCAGGGACCTGGCCCCCCATGAAAAGGTGACAGGTCCTTTTGCCCAGGTGGTGAAATATGAGGGCAGAAAATCTGATGTGCCTTTGGGATCTTCCCGGTTCAGTCTGTACACGGTCTGTCTTCAGGACCCGGCCATCGTGTCTGCGGTGGCAGCGCGCCAAAACCTGGCCCTGTTTCCGTTTCTTTTGTATGTGCTGGTGCATGAACTGGTGCACGTGGTCCGGTTTCTGACCTTCAGTCACCGCTATGAACATGCATCAGAAGCATCAGTGACCCTGGCTGAAGAAAGAAAGGTGCATGGCCTTACCTATACCATCCTGAAGCCCCTGCCCATGAAAGGAATGGACCAAATATTTGATTTTTTTGAAAAATGGCGTGTTGCCCATGGTCAGTAAGCTTTGTGAAAAAATTTTCAAAACCTGTGTCTTGACAGGGGAAAAAGACTTGTTATTTTATCATTGATTTTTCAAGCAGTCATTTACGCTTAAAAGGGAGAAAAGGAAAATGCCGGTTTACGAGTACCAGTGTTCAGCGTGTAAACGCATTGAAGAAGCGTTTCAGAAAATTTCAGACCCCCCCCTGGCGGTCTGCCCCGCATGCAGGGGGCACCTTGAAAAAATTATTTCCCACAGTTCTTTCCACTTAAAGGGATCTGGATGGTATGTCACTGACTACGGCGGGACAAAAACAAAAACAGACTCTCCGGAAAAACCACAATCCGCATCTACAGAAACAGCGCCTGCAGCATCATCTGCAAAGACAAAAGATGATTCCAAATAGCAGACGTTGATCATTACAATATTAAAACCATACAACCAAACCAAACCGCAAAAAGGAGTAATGTATCATGAGTTTGAGACCACTGAGTGACAGAATTCTGGTTCAGCGTGTTGCAGAAGATGAAAAAACCAAAGGCGGGATTATCATCCCTGACACGGCAAAGGAAAAACCGGCAGAAGGCAAGGTCGTTGCCACAGGCAACGGCCGTATGGGTGAAGACGGCAAACTGCTGCCCATGGATGTGAAAGTCGGGGACCGGGTATTGTTCAGCAAATACGGCGGAACTGATGTGAAAATGGATGGTGAGGATTATCTGATTCTGCGCCAGGATGATGTTCTGGGCATTATTGAATAAATGTGTCGCAAAACAGGAAAGACTGGTTGCCAATACATGCGTATGGCCCATGATTACCTGATGCATATACACACGATACCCAAGAGTAAAAATACGAAAAATTATTATAATAATGGAGATTAGTTAAAATGGCCAAAGAAATTAAATATGATGCCAAAGCGCGTGAAGCAATGCTCAGAGGTGTTAAGGCTCTTGCAGATGCAGTTGTTGTAACCCTGGGACCCAAAGGAAGAAATGTGGTGATCGAAAAATCCTGGGGGTCTCCCACAGTGACCAAGGACGGGGTAACCGTTGCCAAGGAAATCGATCTGGAAGACAAGTTTGAAAACATGGGTGCCCAGATGGTCAAGGAAGTCTCTTCCAAAACATCTGATATGGCAGGTGACGGTACCACCACAGCAACGGTTCTGGCCCGCTCGATTTATGAAGAAGGCCAGAAACTGGTGGTTGCCGGCAACAACCCCATGGGAATCAAACGCGGTATCGACAAGGCGGTTGCCCAAATCACCAAAAATCTGGAAGCCCTTGCCAAACCCACCAAAAACCAGAATGAAATCGCCCAGGTAGGCACCATTTCCGCCAACAGCGATGAAACCATCGGCAATATCATTGCCGAAGCCATGGACAAAGTGGGAAAAGAAGGGGTGATCACCGTGGAGGAAGCAAAATCCATGGAAACCACCCTGGAAGTGGTTGAAGGCATGCAGTTTGACAGAGGCTACCTGTCCCCATATTTTGCCACAGACACCGAAAAAATGGTGGCTGCCATGGAAAATCCCTATGTGCTGATCTGCGACAAAAAGATCTCTTCCATGAAAGACCTGCTCCCGGTGCTCGAAGAAATTGCCAAGACCGGAAAACCCCTTGTGATCATCGCAGAAGATATTGAAGGTGAAGCCCTTGCCACCCTGGTGGTCAACAAGCTGCGCGGCACCCTGAACGTGGCAGCTGTCAAAGCCCCGGGTTTTGGTGACAGAAGAAAAGCCATGCTGGAAGATATTGCCGTTCTTACCGGCGGCCAGGTGGTGTCCGAAGATATCGGCATCAAGCTGGAAAATGTTTCCATCCAGGATCTTGGCCAGGCCAAATCCATCACCATTGACAAGGACAACACCACCATTGTTGACGGTGCCGGTTCCAGAGAAGCACTGGAGGGCAGAGTGAAAATGATCCGCGCCCAGGTCGATGAAACCTCTTCCGACTATGACAGAGAAAAACTCCAGGAACGGCTGGCCAAGCTGGTGGGCGGTGTGGCCGTCATCAACGTGGGTGCTGCCACTGAAACGGAAATGAAAGAAAAGAAAGCCCGGGTGGAAGATGCCCTGAACGCAACCCGCGCAGCAGTGGAAGAGGGCATTGTGCCCGGCGGCGGTGTGGCCCTGGTACGCTGCATCCCTGCCCTTGCAGATATTGAAGCGGATCACGAGGAAAAACTGGGCATTGCCGTTGTGGCACGGGCCATTGAAGAACCGCTGCGAAAAATTGCCGACAATGCCGGTGTGGAAGGCGCAGTTGTCATCAACAAGGTCAAGGAAGGCAAAGACGCGTTCGGGTACAATGCCAGAACAGATGTTTATGAAGATCTGATTGAAGCCGGTGTTATCGATCCCAAGAAAGTGGTGCGGTTTGCCCTTCAGAATGCAGCTTCTGTTGCTTCTGTCATGCTCACCACTGAGGCGATGATTGCAGAAAAACCCGAAGAAAACCCAGCTCCCCCGATGCCCGGCGGCGGCGGCATGGGCGGCATGGGCGGCATGGGCGGCATGATGTAGCCTGATTTTAAAAAAGTTTAATTTCGCATATAAAGACTGACACAAGCCCCTTTGACACTGTTTAAAGGGGCTTTTTCATTGGAAATTGACCTTGACAGGATATGCTGTCTCATATACTTAATCTGATAAAATCTTGTGCTGAAGTAACTTAAGAGAGGGTTTATGACCACAGAATCAATCGGATTGCTTTACATGCTCACAGATGCCGGGCCTGTTGTAAAATTTGTCATGCTCCTGCTGCTGTTTTTTTCCATCATCACCTGGGCCATTGTTTTTATAAAATTTCGTTATATCCGCAAAGCGTTCCGGGAATCGGCCGATTTTACAGAAATCTTCTGGCAGTGCCGGACCCTGGCAGATGCCTTTGCCAAGGCCAAAGCCCTGCGGTCAAGTCCTGTGGCCAGAATTTTTATCACCACTTACATGGAAATGGCCAGATCCGGGAAAAAGGAGGGCAAAGCCTTTAAGACCGACGCATCCTATCTGCAGAATATGGGCAGTATCCAGCGGACATTACGCCGGTCCATCGGTGTTGAGATTCGACGGTTCAGGCAGCTGGTGCCTTTTTTGGCCACTGTGGGAAACACAGCCCCGTTTATCGGGCTTTTCGGCACGGTATGGGGGATCATGCACACATTTCAGGGAATCGGGCTGAGCGGATCCGCCAGCCTGGCCGTGGTGGCCCCGGGTATTTCCGAGGCACTGATCGCCACCGCAGCCGGCCTTGCCGCAGCCATACCAGCGGTGATTGCCTACAATTATTTCACAGACCGTATCCGGATTCTGGATTCGGAACTGGAAAGTTTTTCTTCTGATCTTTTAAATATTATTGAACGCGACCTGCAAAAACAGATGGAGGCATAATGCATACGGGATCCGGCAATGACCAGTTGATGTCAGATATAAATGTCACCCCCTTTGTGGATGTGATGCTGGTGCTGCTGATCATTTTCATGGTAACAGCACCCATGATGGTCCAGGGGGTGGATGTGGAGCTGCCCGTGGCAACCGCAGCCCCGCTGCCTGCCAGTGAAGACAACCTGATCATCTCCATAGACAATGGCCTGAAGGTGTACATCAACAACCAGGAGGTGTCAGTTGCCTTTCTTGCCCAGAAGCTCGGGGCTGTCCTGGAGACTATGGAAACCGGTGCGGTGTATCTCAAGGCCGACAAAAAAGTTCCTTATGGTGTGGTCGTCAATGTCATGTCCCAGATCAAGAAAGCCGGGGTCCAGAGTCTGGGCATGATCACCCTTCCTGATGATACTGATGCATCCTGATGGTTTGTCTTAACAAAAACTTCATACGTAATGGATAATATTTCTCACAGTGCCGGAAAAAAAGGCAGTGGATTTGCCGGTTTAGGCCATGACAGCCGGCAGGTGGCAGTGTATCTGGCTCTTTCATTTTTCGCCCATGTGCTGTTTTTTATTGTCAGCATCTGGCTGGTGCAGTTTGAGGTGCATACCCCTGTGCCAGAGGTGGTGCAGGTGGATCTGGTTTCCTTTGCACCGGGGGAACCGGGCGGGGGGGCCCAATCCCTTGAGGAATCTGTTCCTGAACAGGAAGCGGTTCAGCAGGAAGCGGCTGCTGATGCGGACAGTGCAGTGGTTGTGCCGGAAAAACAACCCTCACAGGAGGTTATGGAAAAACCGGCAGAACCCGAGCCTGTGCCCTTGGTGAAACCGGATATCAGCCTCAAGGCCAAGCCGAAAAACCTGGAGGAGCTGATGGCTGAAAAAGCCAGTAAATCACCTGAAAAAAAACTCGAACCAAAGCCTAAGCCAAAACCTGAACCAGATACCCAAAAAGAGCTGGAAAAAGCCAGACAGAAACTGGCTGAAAAAATGGAAGCTGAAAAAAAAGAACAGCTGGCCCAGGCCATGGAGCGGCTTGCCCGGGAAGTAAAACAAAAGGATACTGATACCCGGTCCCTGTCTGATGAGGACAGCAGCGGCCCCTCGGTGGGAGCCGGTACCGCAGCCGGCAGGGGTAAAAAAGGGGGCACTGCCATTGACAGGTACAAAATGATATTGAAAAGTGCCATTGAGCAGAACTGGGTCTTCAATGAAACCCTGGCCGGCATGGACCAGAACATTGAAGTCCGGATTCTGATTAAAATTTTGAAAAACGGGGAAATAAGGGATATAGTGTATGAAACAAGATCCGGCAACCGCTACCTGGACCAGAGTGCCAAACGGGCTCTTCAGAAGGCCAGCCCCCTGCCGGCGCTGCCCCCGGGAATGGCTTCCTATGTTGTGGTTGTCATCTTTACACCAAAAGGATTAAAATAGGTATGGTTTTGCTTTATGAACACACAAGGTTGCTGCAAAGCACCCACCATTCCGGGGTCCATGCAGGTTTTTCACCGGATTCCTGCATGGTAACCCCTGTAAACGGACAGCACGGAACACGTGTGGTCCCGGTATTGTGCAGATATCTGATTCTGTTGCTGGCAGTGGTATTCTGGCAGCCGACGTACAGTTGGGCACAGTCCTATGATACCATCAATGTCAGCAACCCGTTTTTGCACAAAACCCCTGTGGCCGTTACTGAGTTCAAGGCTTTGACCGGAAAGCAGGCAGAAAAGGATATCGGTGAAAACGCCCGCCAGATTCTGAATGAGGGCCTGGTATTTACCGGATACCTGAAACTGGTGAACCCGGATGCGTTTCTGGCCAATCCCGCCCAGACCGGCATCCAGCTGGGGCAGGTCAATTTTCGGGACTGGACCGGTATCGGTGCGGAGCTGCTCATCACCGGCGGTGTCGAAACAGAACCAGGCCAGGTAAAACTCAAACTGCGGCTGTTTGATACCTTTAATACAAAACTGCTCAAAGGTAAAATTTATACCGGTCCTCCAGACCAGATCAGGCGCATGATTCATTTGTTCTGTGCCGAGGTTTCTTATGCGCTTACCGGAAAATGGGGGGTGTTCAACAGCAAACTGTGTTTTGTTTCCGTTGTCAATGGAAACAAAGAAATATTTATCAGTGATTTTGACGGACACAACCCCAGACAGGTGACCCATCACAAAAGCATCAGTCTGTCACCGGCATGGTCATCGGACGGCCAGTGGCTGGCTTATGTGTCTTATGCCAGAGGCAAACCTGATATTTATATCAAGCATCTTGCGGAAAACCGGGGTACTGTTATCAACCGTGAAGGGATGAATATTTCTCCGGTCTGGATGCCGGGACAGCAAAAACTGGCAGCAGCCTTAAGTTTTTCCGGAAACCAGCAAATATATTTGTTGACCCGGAACGGAGAAATTATTAAAAAGGTAACAAACAGCTGGGGAATCAATGTGTCACCACGGTTTTCACCGGACGGCAAAAAAATAGCATTTGTTTCCAACCGTTCAGGCACCCCTCAGATTTATATAAAGGATCTGGGCACCGGGGAAACCGGACGGGTGACATTTCAGGGAAGGTACAACACTTCGCCTGCGTGGTCTCCGGATGGGAAAAAGATGGCCTATGTAGGAATTGAAAAAAACAAGATAGATATTTATGTGATCAATCTGGACTCAGGCCCGGGGATGCCTGTGCAGCTGACCCGGGACCAGAAGGATAATGAAGACCCTTCCTGGTCACCTGACGGCAACCTGATTGTTTTCACTTCCAACCGTGAAGCCAATACCCCTGCACTTTATGTGATGACAGCAGCCGGTACGGACCAGCGCAGACTCATGCACATGAAAGGCAGACAGACCCAGCCCGGATGGTCCGGCCCCATGGTACATGCAGATTGAAATACCGGAACAGAACATAATTCTTTAACCTAAGGAGGCAGCAAGATGAACAAAAAACTGTGGATCAATGTTGTAATGGCGGTTTTTGTGGCAGGACTTTTTTTGACAGCGTCCTGTGCAAAAAAAACCGTGGTGTCTGATGCCAGCACCATCGAAGATCAGGCCGGTGCAGAAGCCGCAGCACAAGCGGCAGCCGAAGCTGAGGCCCAGAGAAAAGCCGAAGCTGAACGGATCAGGCAGCAGGAGCTCGAAGCCCAGAAGACAAGTGAACAAGCCCTTGAGCAGGCCAGGCAGCAGGCTGCCAAAATCCGGTTTCTGCACAAGAACATTCATTTTGCATTTGACAGCTCAGAGCTTTCATCTGAAGCAAAAGACCTGTTAAAACAAAAAGCACAATGGCTCAAACAAAATCCCAATGTGAGCGTGACTATTCAAGGCCATTGTGATGAAAGAGGCACCATTGAATACAACCTGGCATTAGGGGAACGCCGTGCCAATGCAGTGGAAAATTATCTGCAGGATCTGGGTATCGGTGCATTTCGTCTGGACACTGTCAGCTATGGCGAGGAACGTCCCCTGGACCCGGGACAGACAGAAGCAGCTTATGCCAAAAACCGCCGGGCCCAGTTTGTATTAAAATAAACCGGCATACATGAAAGAACAGGTCATGCACACTGGCGGGCCTGTTTTTTTGTGTTATTTTTGGAAAATAATCAGGATCAGGCATGCAGCGGCACTGCCTGATCTTATTGTGTTTTTTTGACTTTGGCGGGGTTTTGCAATGAAACATATTTTGTTATGGGCTTGTGCACTGGGGATCTTTTTTGTCTTTTCTGGATGCGTAACGCCGGAACAATACCAGGTCCTGGAAAACCGTATCACAGCCCTGGAAATGGAAAATAACCGGCAGATGGCATTACAGGAAAATTTCTTTCAAAAAGAAGCTGATTTAAAAACCACCCTTGATGCGATTGAGCAAAAAATTGCCAAAAATGAAACCGTAAACCGGGAAACAACAGCTGAGATCAAGTATGAACTCACCCAGCTGAAGGAAAAATTCGGCCAGCTCCAGGGGATGATCGAAGAAGTCACCCACAGATTCGGCAGCAAAGGCCAGATCAGTCAGCAGGAATTGGAAACAAGGCTGGACCGGCTGGACAATGCCATCTCCCGCAATTATACAAAAATTCTCACCCTGGAAAACTACATGGGGTTTGAGCCCGCAAAATTCGACACAGATGGGGCAGTCCGCCCGGAACCCGGCGCTGATACCACCGGTGCTGCTCCCCGGGAAATTGATTCAGAAAAGGGGTTGTACACTTTTGCAAAAAAATTGTTTGATGACGGAGACATGGAAGAAGCCAGGATCCAGTTTGAAAATTTTATCAACAAGTATCCGGATTCAGACAATGCAGACAATGCCAGGTTCTGGATTGCCGACAGCTATTATGTGGATAAATGGTATGAAAAAGCCATTCTGGAATACCAGAAGGTGCTGGAACAGTATCCTGATTCAAACAAAGCTGCTGCGGCAAGGTTAAAGCAGGGATATTCTTTTGCTGAACTCGGGGAAAAGGCCAATGCCCGGCTGATTTTAAATGAACTGGTGAACCGGTATCCAGACTCCAGGGAAGCCATCTTTGCCCGGGAAAAACTCAAACACCTGGACTGATTTTTGCAAAAGCATCAGGTCCTGCAGAAAATGATAAAGATTGTTGGTATTGATCCTGGTCTTGCCGGTACAGGAATAGGGGTCCTGGAAGGTGATCCTGTCAGGGTCATCAGGTATTCATTCGGCAGTGTGGCAACCAGGTCTGACCAGAGCACACCTTTCCGCCTCACCACCATCTATACACGCATATATGACTTTCTCACAGAACAGGTGCCTGATTTTGTGGTGATTGAAGATATTTACTCCCTTGAAAAATATCCGCAATCGGGTATTATGCTGGGCAAAGTGTCAGGGGTTTTGCAGGTTGCGGCTTGCAAGGCAGGCATTGGGGTTGAGGAAATCGCTGTAAGGGAGGCCAAAAAAATCATCTGTGGAAATGGAAATGCAGATAAAATCCAGATGGAGCGGGCAGTGCGGAACCTGCTGAACCATCCGGAACCCATCCGTCCGTTTCATGCATCAGATGCGCTGGCGCTGGCCATTACCGGATATTACAGACACAGGAAAAACCATGATCGGATATCTTGAGGGACAAGTCATCCACTGTGAAGCAGATGCTGTTCTGCTGCTTGCCAATGGTGTGGGCTATGAGGTGCTGGTGAATTCCTTTACCATGGCCCGGGTAACCAATGGCATTGGCACGGATGATATTGTCAGTCTCTATATTTATTACCATGTGAGTGAACGGCAGCCCAAACCAGTGCTGATCGGGTTTGCATCCCTGGAGGACAAGGCGTTTTTCCAGTTATTCATTTCCGTGGCCGCCATCGGACCCATGAAAGCGGTAAAGGCACTGGTCCGGCCTGTGAAGGAAATCGCCAGGGCCATTGAACAAAAAGATGTCACTTTTCTGGGACAGCTGCCCGGCATCGGTAAACGCACTGCAGAAAAGATCATTGCCACGTTGCATGGAAAAACCATGGGGTTCATGGATCATGCTGCCGGCAGGACCGGTGAAAAGGACGTGTCCGTCGGTCCTGACAAACAGGAGATCGCCCTCCAGGTAGCAGGTGTGCTGGTGGAGCAGCTGGGTCATTCCGATGCCTCTGCCCGGCGTATGATACAGGCCGCTTTTGAGAAAAATCCGGAAATTCATACCCCGGAAAATCTGCTTGATGCCATTTACCAGGAAGGATTGTAAACATGGCAGATGATATCCTGTCTTTTTCTTCAGATTCAAAAGGGGTGGTGAGCCCTGCCGCCATCCCGGAAGACAAGATGCCGGACATGGTTTCTCTGCGTCCTGTGCGGTTTGAAGATTATGTGGGCCAGGCTGATACGGTGGAAACCCTTCAAATAGCCATCCAGGCAGCCCGGCTGCGTAACGAACCACTGGACCACATCCTGCTCCATGGTCCGCCCGGTTTAGGCAAGACTACCATCTGTCATATCATCGCCAATGAAATGGGAAAAGAACTGACCGTTACCTCGGGTCCCACCCTTGAAAAAGGAGGGGATCTCATAGGCATACTAACCAATCTGTCAGATGGGGAATTTTTGTTCATTGATGAAATTCACCGGATTCCCAAAGTGGTGGAAGAGTTTTTATACCCGGCCATGGAAGACTTTGCTGTGGATTTTGTGTTTGACAAGGGAATCCACGCCAGAAGCCACCGGTATCGGCTGCGCAGATTTGTGCTGGTGGGGGCCACCACCAGGGTGGGGCTGCTGTCTTCTCCTCTGCGGGACCGGTTCGGTCTTTTCAGAACCCTGGATTTTTACTCCATTGCAGATCTGGTGGTTATTATCAAACGTTCTGCACAGCTGCTGGACACCCGGATATCAGAAAATGGTGCCCTGGCTCTGGCCCGACGGTCCAGGGGGACCCCGAGAATCGCCAACCGCCTGCTTAAGCGTGTAAGAGATTTTACCCAGGTCAGATCCGACGGCCGGGTGACGCGGGGCACTGTCCAGGCTGCTTTGTCCCTTGAAGGCATAGACCGGTTAGGACTCACCCCGCTGGACAGAAATTATCTTGCCACCATTATTGATTTTTACAAAGGCGGGCCTGTGGGGATCGAAGCCATTGCTGCGACCCTGCAGGAAGAAACCGATACCCTGGTGGATGTGGTGGAACCGTTTTTGCTTAAAACAGGCCTTGTTTTGCGTACCTCCAGCGGCAGAAAAGCCTCTGATACAGCGTACAGACACCTTAACCTTATCCCTTCGGGATGACTGCTCCTCCCTTTGGAAAAATAAAGATGTGATGTGTTGCCCATGAAAGCGTATGTAAAGACATGCAGATGGTTGACGGTTGTGCCGGCAGCGGTACTGACAGCAGTATGTTTTTTGGTTTGTTTTTCGTCTTCGGTATCGGCCCGGTATGTTCCGGCTGCCATCATTGCCCTGCCGGAAAATGAAAACGCCATTCTGGTGGAAAAACAAACCCAGAAATTTTATATTTACAGGGCAGACCCAGGAGCTGGAAATGTAAAACAGATATTTGAAACCGCCTGTTCTACAGGAGAGGTGTTCGGTCCCAAAGTACAGGCCGGAGATAAAAAAACACCCGAAGGCATCTATTTTCTCATTGATGAATACGAGGACAGATATCTGACACCCATCTACGGGAAACGGGCCTTTCCCATTGACTATCCCAATTTCATGGATATCCGTCAGGGCAAAAACGGATCCGCGATCTGGATACATGGCACGGACAAAGTCCTGAAATCCATGGATACCAACGGATGTATTGCCGTGGAAAACCACGATGTGCTGATGCTTTCCGATTATATCACTTTGCATGCCACCCCGCTGGTTATTGTGGAAAAAATAGTGTACATGACACCGGAAGAACAGCAGCAGGCAAAAGACCGGATTCTGTCTTTTGTGAACAACTGGATACAGGCCCACATCACCGGCAGTTATCATGACTATCTGTCGTTTTACAGCCCTGGTTATCTGCCGGATATATCCTGGTGGGAATCCTGGGTAAAACTGAGAAAAACAACTGAAATTCCCCCGGAAAATATCCATATCCAGGTATCTGATATGGGAATTTATCAGCATCAGGACATGGTGGTGGTACTGATGGATTTTGGGCTTGTATTAAAGGATGCCCGGCGGTTTCTGGGCAAACGCAAGTTGTTTATCCAGGAGTCGGGTTCCCTTGAACTGCAGATCACAGGGGATACCTTCCAGGTACTGGAAAAACCCCATGAAAAAAGCCCGGATCCTCTGGTGGCCGCGGCTTCAGTGCTCCACGACCACGCACCCGCTCCGAAAACAGAACCCGGGCATGACCACGCCTCTGCCCTGGAAATGGTGCACCAGTGGCTGGCTGCCTGGTCAGCGGAAGACATGGATGCCTATGCTGCGTTTTATGACCCCGGGTTTTATGCCGACGGCATGAATAAAACCCAGTGGGTGAACCGCAAAAAACAGCTGTCCGGCAAATACAGCTATATCAAAGTGACAGGAAAAGATTTTACGATCATTAAAAACAAAAACGGGCTGGAGATCCGGTTTTTTCAAACCTATGAATCCAGCGGATTTTCCACTACGGGCATAAAACAGTTGACACTTGTCAAAAAGGATGGGTTATGGAAGATATTTCGAGAGAACTGGAAAGAGAAATAGCCCGGTCAAAACCATCTCCCCATAAAAAAAGCAGAAAAAAACGCGTCCTCATAGTGGATGACATGGGCGGGGTAAAACCCGGTGGATACCTGAAACATCTGGTGGTTCTGCTGCTGTGTGCAACACTGGTCAGTCTGGCGGCAGCCGGGGTGTTTTTCACTTTTTTTGACCAGCTCTCCAGAGAAAACAGGGAACTGGCATCCCGGACAGCAGCCCTGGAAAGCAGGGTGGCAGCGTTGACCCGTGACAAAGAAACCCTGATGGCACGCCTGGTCATGTCAGGCCGGGATCCAGATACTGCATCAGATGTACCGGCGCCGGCTTCAGAAGATGCTGGTCCGGGTGCCGGGAAAATAAAGGGTTCGGATACCGGGAAAAAAAACAATAAAGAAGAACAGGAGGCATCCCACATCCAGGCACAAAACAATCAGAACACAAAAGATATTTCAGAATCAGATGCCGGCATGCCCCGGGAAGAACCATCAGGTGCGCTTCAGCAGGAAGATCCTGAGACCCCCGTTGTTGCCGAAGAGGCGGGAAAGGTGGACATTGAAAAATTTTCTGTGACCAGGGACCGGGGCCAGGGAGATCTGCTGGTCCGGTTTGATATCCGGAATGTGTCCCAAAAGCCGGGGGAGGTGTCCGGCCGAATTTTTACCATTCTCAAACCGGAAAGCCGGTCCGCAATAAAAGATACGGACCAATGGCTGGTGGTGCCCAGCTCTCCTTTGGATAACGGCATACCGTCCCACACAAAAAAAGGCCAGTATTTTTCCATTGCCCATTTCAAACCGGTGAAGTTCAGGATAAAAAATATATCAGGCCAGGCATTTTTCACTACTGCCTCAATTATCATTTTCAATGACCAGGGAGAATTGATGTTTAAAAGCGATATCGATATTGGAGAGGAAGATCTGGGATGATAGCGTTTGTATCAAAAACAGCCATTTTCCTGGCAGTAGCTGCGGCTTTCATTTGCCAGCCGGCCCAGGCAGGGCGGCGCACCCACACGGTGTATTTCGAGGGGCAGGAAAATGAGCTGCACGTATACCGCATATCAGGATCACAGCCCGGGAAGACGCTGCTCATCATCGGCGGGATCCAGGGGGATGAACCCAGTGGTTTTCTGGCAGCTGACTCCTACGTTGATTTTTCTCTTGGATCCGGGAACCTCATCGTGGTACCCAGGGCCAATTTTCCTTCGATTCTCAAAAGGGAAAGACAGATCAACCAGGATATGAACAGAAAGTTTTCAGATGACCATGAAATAAATTATGAAACCCGGGTGGTGCATGTGCTCAAGAAACTGATCTGTGAGAGCGACTGCTTTTTAAATCTCCATGAAGGATCAGGCATATATTCTCCCACATGGGAAAGCAGCATGAAAAACCCCGAGAGGTACGGGCAGTCCATTATTGCCGACAATAACCTTCTGGACCCGGCCAAAAACGGCACCCCGGTGGATCTGGCTGCCATGGCAGAAGCGGTGATCGAAAAAATCAACCAGAACATCGACGACCCGTTTTACCATTTTCATTTCAATAACCACAGGACCGGCCATGCAGATACCCGTCACAAGGAGCAGCGCCGTTCCGCCACCTTTTATGCCGCAGACATCTGCAGGATACCGGCCTTTGGCGTTGAATCAGCAAAATCGCTTCCCCTGGAGCAGAAGGTCCGCCAGATGATAGATGCCATTAACGGATTCATGGCGGTTCTGGATATCACTCCTGAAACCCCGGGAATCGATTTGGAAAAACCCCTGATGCAGTATATGATCATATCGGTGAATGATGCCATTCCTGTTGTGGTGGGAAAAATGCAGCGGCTCAAGATTCAGAAAGGAGATACCGTCCAGGTGCTTGATGTGGTAGCCAATTATGAACGGGGGTTGAGCGTGAATATCCTGGGGGTGGGCAGCAACTTCAACGACATGAAAAAAAAGATCCAGATCCATGCTTCCACCCGCATTGAGGCTAAAAAAGATTTTTATGCCTGCGGCAGTGTGTTTCTGGATATAGATACACCAGGCAAGGATGTGCCGGCTCATCTGGCAGTAACAGACAGTGCCGGGAAAAAAGCAGACCTCCAGTATAAACTTCTGATTAACGGAAAACAGAGGGTGGTTGACAATTACAGCCGTATTGTCCTGAAGCACGGCGATATTCTGGTGATTGAAGATGTGTTGAACAGCCCTGTGGACCCTGCCGGATATGTGGTGAATTTCAAAGGATTTGTGGGAAACAAGAGTTTTAATTCAGGAGAAGACAGGGGATACCTTATTGATACAGGGGCTGACGGGGTGCTTATGCCCAGATATTCCAGGGACAAAAAAGGCAGGCACTACCATGTTCTGACCACACTGGATGACAAGGAAGTGGGCAAACTCTATATTGATATGCGATTGTAGGCAATTATAAGCAGGCAAGGAGACAGGCAGTGGCAAAGAAAAACATGAAAAACCTATCCATCATCGACCAGGAATTGAAGATTGACGGGTCCATATCCAGCAGTGGAAAGCTTATTATCAGGGGCCGGGTCACAGGAACCATTGACGGAGATGTGGTGATCATTGCCAAGGACGGGCAGGTCAATTCCAGTGCTACCACGGTATCTTCCATTACCATAGGTGGAAATTTTACAGGAGAATTGTCTGCTTCCAAAGAATTGATCATTCTGAGCACCGGCAATTGTGCCGGCAAAGTTGAATGCCAGGACCTGATCGTGGAAAACGGCGGCATTCTGAATGCGGAAGTCAGCTGTAAGAACGCTTCCAGGATGACCAAAAACTCCAAGGATCCTGCTTCCCTGGCAGATTTAAAGACGCAAAAACATATTGAATTATAGATTTTGCTTGACATGAACGGCAATAGCGTATAAAAGTTTTGGATTGTATTTATGAATCAGGAGCATTGGGAACTATGAAAAAATATACGTACAGCGCCAAAAGAACAGATAACAAAGAGAACTGGTGTGTGATTGACGCAACAGACCAGGTTCTGGGAAGACTTGCATCACAGGTGGCTTACCGGATCCGGGGAAAGCACAGCCCTTTGTTTACCCCCCATGTGGATATGGGTGACTGGGTGGTGGTGATCAACGCGGATAAGATCCGCCTGACGGGCAGCAAGCTGGACGACAAGACCTATTACCGCCATTCCGGATATGTGGGCAGTCTTAAATCCCAGACAGCCGGACAATTACTGGAGAAAAAGCCAGAGCAGGTGATCAAAAAGGCGGTCCAGGGAATGCTGCCCAAAAACAGACTTGGCAGAAAATTGAACAAAAAACTATTTGTATATGCAGGCGATCAGCACCCGCATGCTGCCCAGAAGCCTGAAGCAGTGCAAATTTAAGGAAAAAGGACCCGATTATATCAATGGAAAGTGGAAACGTATTCTACGCCACAGGAAAACGCAAGAATTCTGTGGCCAAAGTGTGGCTTGTCCCTGGTACCGGTAAAATCATGGTGAACAGCCGGGAAATGGATGACTATTTTGATATCAGTGTGAACCGTGATGCCTTGACCTCTCCCCTTGTTCTGACACAGCTGGATGATGCCTTTGATATCAGGGTCAAGGTGGTGGGCGGCGGCCAGACAGGTCAGGCCGGAGCCATCCGGCAGGGATTGTCCAAGGCCCTGGTAATAGTGGATCCGGATCTGAGAGGCGTGCTGAAAAGCGCGGGCTTTCTGACCCGGGACTCCAGGCAGAAAGAGCGGAAAAAATACGGTAAAAAAGGCGCAAGAGCCAGTTTCCAGTTTTCAAAAAGATAAACCGCCTTGTTTTTTACCGCAAAAGGGAACAGTTGTTGTTGTTCCCTTTTGCTGTTTCATCCTGCGGTGGGAAAAAACAGTTTTTAGCTGGTAGCTTAAAACCTGATGCGGGAAACCCGCAACCCAATTGCCCCTCCTTATTTTCTTGTTTTTTTGACAGGAACTGAGGAAAAAGGCACTACGCTTTTTCCAAGATTTTACTGAATTGCATCACCAGGCCAATGAGGTAAAGAGGATGTTGAACAGCTTTAAAAACAAGCTAACCGCTAAAAGCTGACAGCTGACCACTGTATGAAAACCTATCTGTTTTATGATCTGGAAACCTCAGGGCTTCATTCCGCCTTTGACCAGATTCTGACCTTTGCTGCTATCCGTACTGACACACAATTGCATGAAATTGACAGAACCAGTCTCACTATACAGCTGCGCAAAGATATTGTACCGTCTCCCCATGCCTTTGTTACCCATTGTCTGAAACCTGAGGACCTGGCCCGGGGTCTGTGCGAATATGATGCAGCCAGGCAGCTGCACACGCTTTTCAATACCCCGGATACCTGCAGTATAGGGTACAACTCCCTGGGATTTGATGATGAGTTCTTACGATTTTTATTTTACCGTAACCTGCTGGATCCGTATTCCCATCAGTACGCCAATGGCTGTTCCAGGGCGGATATCCTGCCTGTGGCAGCATTGTTCAAAATTTTCTGCGACCAGGCTATCTCCTGGCCCTGTCTGGAAAACGGCCGTCCCAGCCTGAAACTGGAATTGATTGCCCGGGAAAACCAGTTTAACACATCCTCCGGCCATGCCCATGAAGCAATGGCGGATGTGGAGGCACTGATGGCCCTCAGCCAGGCTTTTTTGGCCTACCCGAATATCTGGGACTATGCCCTGGGATTTTTTGATAAACATACTGACATATCCAGAATGGATTCGATTTCCAAAACCTGTCAGATAGGAAACCGGACTTTTCGCACCGGTATTATGGTATCGTCAGTTTTTGGTCCGGATGCCGGCTATCTGGCACCGGTGCTCCATATCGGCGATTCCATTCCCTATGGGAACCAGCATTTGTGGATTCGCCTGGACCAGCCCCAAGGGTTGGAGATTGATCCGGATACCGGACTTTATGGGTGGACGCCGATAAGAAAAAAACCGGCAGACCAGTGGCTGCTGTTACCCTGTCTGGACCGTTTCAGACAGCGCCTTTCAACTGCATCTTGCAACATTGCCGCAGAAGTGATCCGCACATTTCAATCTGATTCAAAGCGTTTTTTTGCCACCATTGATACCCACCTTGCCTATGCATATCCATTGATACCGGAAATTGATCCGGATGCAGCCCTGTACCAGGATGGGTTTTTTTCTTCAGCGGAAAAAAAAGAAATCGCCCGCTTTCATGCATCAGGGCCGTTTTCCGGCATTGGACCTGATGCAGCTGCAGCTGTTCTGAACGCCCTGCAATGTCCCCGGGTCAGAACCCTTGCTGCGCGGATTCTGGCCCGCAATTATAATATGGCAGCACAGCCGGAATTTGAAAACCACATAAATCGCTTGACAACGCAGGAAGGTCAGATCAAGGGATATCGCAGCGATGAAAAATATACCCTGTCCCGGGCCATGTCCCATCTGGTACAGATGCAGGCAGATTCCAGCAGACTTCAGGCACGCCAGCGGTCTGCTCTGGCCAGTATAAAGGCATATCTTGACACATTGGCGGTCTGATAAAAAAGAACCTGATGTTCGGCCGGAAACACTTTGTATCACCGCAGTGCGCTGAGTCTTTTTATTTCCGTGATCTGCGCCTCGTGGATGAATTTGTTGAGTACCATCTCATGGTCACGGGTGATCTGGATAATTTTCAGCCCTGCCCGGACATGTGTTTCAGAGTAATCCGTGTTGATACGCCTGACCATTGTTTTAACAGGAAACGCCCCCACCGGGTCTTTTTTTTGTGTGTCGAAAAGCACCATACCCATGGGCAGGATATCATTGCGCTTCAGGCTGGCAAGCGGGTTGGTCCTGCCTTTGACTTTTTTGGGTATCATCAGCCCAATACCGGCAAAAGAGATGTCCTGTATTTTAAAATCTGCCGCAGAATAATATTGGGTTTCCTCAAAAAGCAGTTTTGCCCTGACAAGATGGCGGCTGCCCAGGGGAAGGCGGAAGGCGGATCTGATATTGATTTCAAATACACGGGGTTCACACTGCAGAACCAGTGCCTGGGTCACACCGTTGCCTGCAAGGCTGTAGCGGTCGATGAACCGGTCAGGGCGGCATGCAGTCCCCATACGCTTTCTCTGCTGTCTGTCGAAAACAATCGTGGTTACATGAAGGCTTTCAAACCGGGTGGTGGATAAAACCGGAACAAAGGGCTGGGCAATGGTAATCGTATTGGCTTTGTAATCTGCATCAAAAATAATGCTTGGCCGGGACCCAGGTGCTGGTGATTGTAAATTGAATACCAGATCTACCCCTGTGGAGGGCGCAAATATAGTTTTGAAATCAAATTTCATGGGGGTCAGAAACCATTCAGGCAGTATTGTGTCTGTGTGTCAATACTGCCTGAACGGATGAACAACAATGAAAAAATTTTACTTTACAGCTTCTTTCAGGGCTTTCCCAGGAATGAACTTGGGAACATTTCTGGCAGGAATATCAATTTCTTTTCCGGTCTGGGGATTTCTGCCTTTTCTTGCTTTTCTTTCTGCTGTCTTGAATGTTCCAAAGCCAACCAGGGTTACAGAGTCATTGTTTGAAAGCGCATCTGTAATGGCTTTAACCATACAGTCGACTGCTGCTTGGGCATCTTTTTTACTGTCCAGTTCTTCTGCAACCTTGTTGATTAAATCGCCTTTGTTCATCTTGATCACTCCTTTTTTTTTGGTTCTGGAAAGTGCAAAATTTTGAATTTGCTTTTCAAAACCGCATTGCATGGGATTAAACTCACTTGAAGCAGCTTTTGAGCGTACGTTACGTCGTTGAGAAGTGCGTGTCAAGTATTTATTGACTTTTTTTGAAAAATTCATTGTCCTGGTTGTGGAAAAAACGTAAGGTTGCATAAAACAGGAGGAAAATATGGACGCAGCCCTTGTCAATCCATTTGTTGAAGGCACTTTGCACATTCTTGGCACCACAGCTTCCGTAAAAGTAAAACCAGCCCCCCCTTTTTTGAAAACCGATACAAAGCCGCTGGCAGATATTTCAGGGGTGCTGGAAATTACAGGAGATCTTGAAGGATCTGCTGCCATCTCTTTTACCGAATCCAGCATCCTTGGCATTGTGTCGGCCATGTTCGGGGAGGATATGACCCGGATCGATGAGGAAATTTTTGATGCAGTGGGGGAGATCAGTAACATGGTGGCAGGCCATGTGACCACGAAAATTGCAGAACAGGGTAAAAAAATCAAGGTTAAGTTTATCCGGGTATGCCAGGGGCCGGAACAGCGTATTGATCATATTGCACCCGACAGTCCTGTTCTGGCGCTGCCGTTTAAAACCACCATGGGCAAAGTGGTGATTGAAGTATGTTACAGCCGGTAAATTCCGGTCCAGATTATGACAAATACCAGGTGATCAGAAAATTGCCGTAAAAAACATAGAGTATGGCACCGGCTGACAGAAACGGACCAAAAGGAATTCTCATCTGTTCACCGTTTTTCGGGGTTATCACCATTGCTGTGAGACCGGCAATGGTGCCCAGAACAGATCCGGCAAAAAGGGTGAACAATACCCCGGGCACACCAGTGGCAGCCCCGATCATGGCCAGCAGCTTGATATCTCCGCCGCCCATGCCCTCCTGCCTGCGTACCAGATAATACACCAGCGCCACTGCATACAGGATGCCGCCGCCGGCCAGAATACCGTACCCTATGGCGGATAATGGCATGTCCAGAATAAAATATGCCAGGATACTGAACAGGAAAATCCCGGGGATGCTGATGCGGTCTGGAATGATCTGAAAATCCAGATCAATAAAAGATACCAGCAGCAAGGTGGCCACAAAGAAAAACCAGACCCCTGCTTCCAGTGTCAGGCCAAAGCGCCAAAAGATGAGCGCACCGGCAATACCTGTCATACCTTCCACCAGGGGATAGCGCCAGGAAATGGCAGAGCGGCAGAAAAGACAGCGTCCTCTTAAAGCAAAAAAGCCTGCCAGGGGGATATTTGCATAAAAAGGAATGGGCTTGCTGCAGGCCGGACAGGCAGAGCCGGGTGATACAATGGATTTTTTGCGGGGGATCCTGTGGATGCAGACATTCAAAAAACTGCCCACACAGGCACCGAAAATAAATGCCGGTATCAGGGTCCACACAAACTGGTTTGTCATGAAGTGCTTCCTTGAATAATAAAATTTTTCAGCCTGGATATTGTAAAAATCAAATTCTGTTTTATTGTAGTCTCACATATAAATACCTGATTTAAACAATTGTTACAACCGGATGACGTAACATCATTAAAATTCCAGATGTTCCGGTTGGAGAATGATAAAGGAGTATGAATGGCGGAAGCTGATATTGATGATCTCATTGAAGTAATAGAAAAAGAAAGCAATATCGAAAATATACCCAAATCCCTTCCCATGATGCCGGTCAGAGATATTGTGGTGTTTACAGATATGCTGCTGCCCTTGTTTGTGGGGCGGGAAAAATCCATCAAAGCCATGGAAGAATGCATGGATTATGACCGGTATATCTTTTTGACGGCCCAGAAGGATGCTGAGGTTGAAAAACCCGGTATAGATGATGTCTATGAAATCGGGACAGTCGGGCGTGTCCAGAAGATGATAAAACTGCCTGACGGCCGCATCAAGGCACTGGTGCAGGGAATTGTCACGGCAAAGGCAGTGTCTTATGTGAAAAAACGTTCTTTTTTCAAAGTGGTAATCGAGATTCTGGAGGAACACGACCCTGAAGAGATGGATATTGCTGTTGAAGCATTGATGCGCAATGTCAAGGAGAACAGTGAAAAACTGCTGGCATTGAAAGGGGAGTTGTCCGGGGATATCGGAGATCTTTTGTCCCATATTGATTCACCGGGCAAGCTGGCGGATCTTGTGGCCTCCAATTTGCATCTGCGGGTGGAAGATGCCCAGGAGCTGCTGGAGATCAATGAGACAGCTGAGCGGCTCAAGAAAGTCAATGATCTGCTGGCAAAAGAGCTGGCCCTGTCAACAGTCCAGGCCAAAATCCAGACCGATGTCAAAGATGAAATTTCCAAAAACCAGCGCGATTATTATCTGCGGGAACAGGTCAAAGCTATCCACAGGGAACTGGGGGAAAGTGATGAAAAACTGGCTGAACTCAAGGATTTCAGGGCCAAAATAAAACGGTGCAAACTGCCGAAGGAAGGGGAGCAGGAGGCTGTAAAACAGCTCAAACGCCTGGAGCAGATGCATTCGGATTCATCTGAGGCCTCGGTGGTCAGAA
>Ga0209949_1000404_pt1 | contig 23094 bp, 24 predicted proteins | sample SalPonC_black_MG_FD_185711 | JGI IMG/M metagenome (GOLD analysis project Ga0209949, IMG submission 185711) | Salt pond soil microbial communities from South San Francisco under conditions of wetland restoration - Salt Pond MetaG... | ecosystem: Environmental > Aquatic > Marine > Intertidal zone... | reverse complement strand
CACAGTCACAGTCACAGTCACAGAATAATCAGGTAGCTTTTAGCCAACTATAAAATAGAGAATAGCTGCAATGGCTATAAAGTTAAGAATGCTGATTGGCAATAATCGTGACCACCCCAGTTTCATAACCTGATTGTATTTAAATCTTGGGATTGTCCAACGAACCCAGATAAATAGGAAAATAAAGAAAGCAGTTTTGCCGGTGAAGACAGCTACATCAAGAATTCCTTTTAAAAGTGGTGAGAGTTCCGGTAACCAGTATGCGGCAAATGGCAGATGATAACTCCCAAAAAAGAACGTAACCATCAGCATAGAGTTAATTACAACATGCATATATTCTGCTAAAAAGAACATGCCAAACTTCATAGAGCTGTATTCCGTATGGAAACCACCTACCAGTTCCTGTTCGGCTTCAACCAAATCGAAAGGAGTACGATTGCTTTCTGCAAAGCCGGCGATTATAAAGATAATAGCACCGATTGGGTTTACAAATACAAACCAAAAGTCGTCCTGAGCTGCCGCAATATCCACTACACTTAGTGAACCTACAAAAATGACAACTGATGCAACTGCCATGCCAAGCGGTAGCTCATAACTAATCATTTGTGCAGCGGCGCGCAATCCCCCAAGCAAAGAATATTTACTGTTAGAAGCCCACCCTGCAAGCGTTACGCCATAAACACCTAAAGAGGCAACGGCCAGCAAATAAAGGACACTGGCATTAATATCTGTTGCATACAGCCCCTCACCGAACGGAATAACCGCTACGGTAAGAAGTGCCGTAACAACCGGTATAAGCGGTGCAAATGTATGAAGTGCCTTATTCCCCTCAGTTGGAGTAACATCCTCTTTAAGAATCAGTTTAAGAACGTCAGCAATCGGCTGTAATAGTCCGAGCGGACCAACACGGTTCGGACCTACCCGATTTTGTATGAAAGCAGCCACACGCCGTTCGGCATATACTGCAATTGCTGCTGAATTAAGCAGCATAAAGGCTGCTATTCCCAAAACTACATATGAAGTTGAAACTTCTTCCATCCCGTAATTATTTAGTAAAGTTTTTCAATGGGTTATATTTACTTGGCTTCGGTTGTTTTTTTACTTTCACCAAGTTCAAGTTGAATACCTGATTGTTCATCTATGGCCTGGTAACTTACATCGTTAAATGGAGATACGGTTTCAGCAATTTCGTTCATAACATCTCTGCCATCATCGAATTCAATTGAAAGGCCGGTTTCGCCCGATGCTTTGCTGAAGAACTTCCAAAGCGGCAAACAATCCACTTTATTATCTTCGTTTACCCAATTATCAAAATTGGTTCCATACCGGTCCAGACGTCCTTCCGACATTTCAAGGTCAAGGCGCCGGTTGGTGTACTTTGTCTCCTTGGCACGGAATGTACGCTGAATTCTTCCATCAACATTTACATAGCTTGCAGAGTGCTCAGCAGCCGAGGTAACAGGTATTACAAGATCGGCAAGCTTGGTTGTTTGTGAATGATTTGTACCGAATACGATTGTAAAAGGAGTTGATAAATCATCCGCACTCAAAACATTTCTGTCTACAAAATGATCGTTAATGGTAATGACAAGCTTCGATTTTTGAACTCGCTTTTTCAGATCTGAGGCCGTCATTTCTTTGAAACCCAGAAGTCTGCATCCATTGGTATTGGGTGCGAGGTCATCGGTTATTAAAAACCCATCACCTTTTCCACTTTCAATATGAGTGGTAAATACGGGCTGATCAATACCAAGAAGATTTGCATATTTGCTTAACAGGTAATTTTCCTCAACCGAGGCGTGTGGACTGCCAATAATTAAGATGTCATCACTTCCGGCTTTTTCCACTTCTTCGTTGAACGTGGCAACAGCATTATTCCAGGAAGACATAATTTGTTCGCCATCGAGATTTTGCAACGGTCGCGAAATTCTGTTTTCGTTGAAAAGTTTATAGGCATCACGTCCTTCATCGGGCATCCAGTGGTCGTTAACAGCTTCGTTAACCCGGGGTGTAATACGCAATACAAGGTTATCTCTGGTCCATAAATCGATATTGCATCCCTTACCGTTTGTGATATCAATACTTGGTGTTTGATTCATCTCCCAAACGCGGGCTTTAAACCGAAAATCTGCAGCAGTTAAAGCTCCTACAGGGCAGATATCAACCGTATTCATAGAGTAGGGATCGTCGAATTGTTCACCGGGCGCAGTGGTCGGGTAGTTTTTATCGCCTCTTGAAACAATGGTAAGTTGACTTGTTTTACTGATTTCCCGGGTAAAACGGGTACATCTTGTACAGTTAATGCAGCGTTCTGCATCAAGTACCACACGTGGGCCAAGCTGCACGCGTTTCGGTTTATGAACTTTCTTTACTTCAAAGCGGCTTCCTTCAGGCCCGTATTTATACGTTTGAATCTGAAGAGGGCACTCACCCGCCTGGTCGCATATCGGACAATCGAGGGGGTGATTAATTAATATAAATTCCAGTGTGTCTTTTTGCGCTCGAACAACATCTTCATCAGTTTCCTGTGTTTTAATCACCATACCGTCGGAAACCTTGAGCTGGCAGGATGTTTGAAGCTTTGGAAACCAGCGAATTACCCTGTCGCCGTTTTCATCTTTTTCATACTCCCCTGTGTCCTTGTCTTTAACATACGATCCTGCCTTTACCAAACACTGTCGGCAGTTTGCAGGAATAGACATGGAGGGGTGATAGCAGAAAAAGGGAACTTCCTTACCAAGGTCCTGGATAAACTGAAGAACCTGATGTTCTCCTTCGTATTCGTATCGTTGACCGTCTATGAAAATTTCAGGCATTTCTAAGGTAAATTTTATTTAATCAATGGACTGAACCATCACGTTATATTCAAATTTAGGCTACAGCATGAACAGATTTCTTACACCTTGCTTCAAATTCATCTCTAAATCTGTTGATAGTATTTCTCACCGGCCAGGCGGCTGCATCCGCAAGTGCACAAATCGTTCTTCCTTCCATTTGTGTGGTTATGTCGAGCAGTAAATCAAGATCTTTAATCTCGCCATTACCGTTTTTAATTTTTAATAATACTTTTTCGAGCCATCCCGTACCTTCGCGGCAGGGGGTGCACTGTCCGCATGATTCATGATGATAAAAATGGGCAATTCGCCAAAGCATATCCACCATGTCGGTGTCTTCATCCATCACTACCATTCCAGCTGTTCCCATCATTGTGCCCACTGTTCTAAGAGAGTCGCTGTCCATCGTTATTCCATCGAGCATATCGGCGCGTAAAATAGGAGTGGAAGAACCACCGGGAATCACTGCTTTCAGTTTCTTACCGTTTCTCATACCACCAGCAACCTTGTTGATCAGATCCAGTACAGGAATACCGCTTGGAAGTTCATAAACACCCGGCTTATTTACATGTCCAGATATACCGTAAAGAATAGGTCCGGGGTGATTTGCAGCTCCGATATTTGAAAACCATTCGGCTCCGTTTTTGATTACGCCGGGTACATGGGCAAGTGTCTCCACATTGTTGATGGTGGTTGGCCGTCCCCAAAGTCCTTTTTGTGCCGGAAAAGGCGGTTTAACCCTTGGGTAACCGCGTTTTCCTTCCAGAGATTCGAGCATTGAAGTTTCTTCACCGCAAATATAGGCCCCGGCACCCGAATGGACATAAAAATCACAATCATACCCTGATCCTAAAATATCTTTACCAATATAGCCGCCTTCATAGGCATCATCGATGGCGTTTTGCATCATATCGATATAATCCTTGTATTCGCCCCGGATATACACATAAATTGTGGTAACCTGCATGGCGTATGCAGCAATCAAGGCGCCTTCAATAAACAGATGAGGATTATATTCAAAAATTTTACGATCCTTGAATGTGCCCGGCTCAGATTCATCTCCATTACATGCGAGATAACGAGGCCCCCCATCAGCAGGTGGCATAAATGACCATTTCAGACCCGCATTAAACCCGGCGCCTCCTCTTCCTCTGATGTTGGCGGCTTTCACCTCATCTATTACACTTTTTTGCTCAGGCCATTTCTTTTTGTCGGTAAGAACTGACTTGAGACCATTATATCCGCCGTTCTTTTTATAGACATCTATTTTATGGAGGTCTTTAATATCGGGGATAATTACAGGTTCGTAGTTTTTCCAGTCAACAGAGCTCATAATCATCTAAATATTTTCGCGCTGTGGCATTCCAATTTTTTCGTATTCAGGCGACTTGCCATCTTTGAGCATTTCAATAAGCTCATCAACTTTCTCTTTGGTGAGGTGATTCACATATTTGTCGTTAGTCACCTGCAGCATGGGAGCATACCCGCAAGCTCCCAGGCATTCTACTTCATTAAGGGTAAACATGCCGTCTTCGGTTGTTTCGCCTTTTTGAACACCTAATTTCTCTTCAAGATAGTGCAGAATATCGTACCCGCCACACAGTTGGCAGCTCAGACAAGTGCATACATCCAGCACATGCTTTCCTTTCTCTTCTTTATAATATTGAGTGTAAAAGGATGCAACTCCATGGACGTGAGAGTGTGGAAGATCCAGCGTGTCTGCAACAAGTTTTTGTACATCTGGATCAACATGGCCAAATCGCTTTTGGGCCACCCACAGAACAGGCAGAGTTGCCGGCATTACTTCCGGATATTTTGCCTTGATCTTTTCAATTTCGTCGAGATCTTCTTTTGTAAATTCGTATGCCATAATTTTATTTATCTGCTTCACCTAATACGGGGTCCATACCACCAATAATTACAACGGTATCTGCAACCATTTCTCCATCAAGTATATTTTCCAGAACCTGGAGATTTGAAAAGGACGGCGCTTTAATCTTGAGCCTCCATGGGTGCCCGGTTCCATCACTTTGAATGTAATATCCTAGCTCACCTTTTGGGGACTCTACAGCATGATATGCTTCAGCACCTTCAGGGGGACAAATTCCTGTGTCGGTCATCATAAAGTCATGAATCATCCCTTCCATTGAGTAATAAACTTCGTCCTTGGAGGGATAAGCCTGTTTTGCGTTGTCAGCCCTTATAGGTCCGTTTGGTATTTTGTCGAGACACTGCTTTATTATGCGGATACTTTCATTCATCTCTTCCATACGCACATAATAACGGGCTAAATTATCGCCCTCCAGACGGGTAGGAATATCAAATTCTACATTATCATATCGTGCATAAGGTGAGAGTTTACGAATGTCGAGTCCATAACCGGTAGCCCTAAGAACGGGTCCCGTAGCTCCCCATTCGAGAGCGTCTTCAGTTTTTAATACACCAACAGCCTCATTTCTCTCAAAAAATATTCTGTTTCTGTCGAGTAGTTTATGATAGTCTTTGAGCTCATTCGGGAAAGATTCTACAAACTCTTTGATTGACCCTGTAGCTTCATCTGTAAGATCATTGGCAACACCACCAATACGCGCATGTGAAACGGTAAAACGATGCCCCGCAATGCGGTCCATGATATCATAAATTTTTTCGCGTTCCTTAAACGTCCAGATAAAGAAAGACACAGCACCGGCATCCATTACCATAGTGCCTAGCCATAGCAGATGCGATGAAATTCTGGCTAGTTCAGCACCAATCATTCGTATATAGTGAGCTCTTTCCGGAACTTCAACACTTGCAATTTTTTCTACAGCGGTACACAAAGCAACGTTATTACTGTAGGGAGAGAGGTAGTCCATGCGGTCTGTATACGGCATGAATTCCTGATACGTTTTATTCTCTGCAATTTTTTCAACGCCTCTGTGGAGGTACCCGATATCTAGCTTTGTTTTTTCAATAGACTCACCATCGAGCTGTAAAACCAGTCTCAAAACACCATGTGTGGCGGGGTGCTGTGGCCCCATATTCAATATCATTTTTGTAGTGAGGGGATCGCCATCATCCATCTCTTCGATGGTGGTATGCTTGTCCTCTAAACTTTTATAAAGCTTGTTTTGGTGTTCTTTGAAAAAAGTGGGATTTACCCTGCTCTGAATATCATTTAATTTCATAGAGATAGTAACTATTCGCTTTCCGGGGTAGTGCTTGGCAGCTCAATGGACCCTGGTATTCCAAGGAGCGGAAATTCTTTACGTAATGGAAAGTATTCAAAATCTTCCGGGAGAAAAATTCTGCGAAGGTCAGGATGATTTCTGAAATGAACACCGAACATATCGTACACTTCACGCTCATTCCATCCTGCAGACTTCCAAATGGAAACAACAGACTCAAGCTCTGGATTCTCTTCTTCACAGCGAACTTTAAGAAAAACTCTTGCACGATCTTTTAATGAGAGCAGATTATAAACAACTTCAAATCGCTCTTCAGAGGTGTATCTGTCTATACCAAAAATATCACTAAGATAGACGTAATGCAGTTTATCCTTTAGGTGTCTGGTTACTTCGAGAAGAGAGTCTGCTTCGATTTGTATAAATGTATCACCTGAAGATTGATATACTTTAATAAGACTCTCAGAAAAATTTTCTGAAAGGCTGTCGACTGTCTTTTGTAGTGGTTCTGATAGTTCTAAGCTCATTGAATCAGGAATCTAGCATTACAGAATGTTCTGTTTTAATTTTGTCCTGAATTTTCATCAGTGCATGAAGCACGGCATCAGGCCGGGGTGGGCAGCCGGAAATATAAGCATCAACCGGCAGGAAGTTGTCAACCCCCTGTACAACTCCGTAGCAGCGGTGCATTCCACCTGTAGACGCGCAGGCTCCCATTGCAATACACCATTTAGGGTCGGGCATTTGATCCCATATTCGTCGGATAGCATGCGACATTTTATATGTACACCAGCCGGCAACAATCATAACATCAGCCTGCCTTGGAGAGAACCTCATTACTTCTGAGCCAAAACGTGCGGCATCATAGCGGGGCCCTGCAAAAGCCATCATCTCAATAGCACAGCAAGCTAATCCCATAGGCATGGGCCATGCAGCATTTGAGCGAGCCCAATTCACGAGGGTGTCCATTTTTGTTGTTAAAAAACCATTTCCAAGTGCGCTTTCTAAACCCATATTATTTCTTTGTTGCGTCGTATTTAAGATTTTTCATATCCCAGTCGAGGGTGCCTTTTTTAAGAGTATAAACAAGACCTATAAACAGTATTGCAATAAATATAACCATGGCTAAAAACGTTCCTGTACCGTGGTCCATGAACCGCACGGCCCAGGGATATAAAAAGACAACTTCAAGGTCGAAAACAATGAATTCCATGGCAACCAGGTAGAAAGCAATCGAGTATCTGTCTTTAGCCTGACCAACAGGATCCATGCCACTTTCGTATGGCTGAAGCTTATTTCGGTTTGGACGATATGGGCCCAGAATCCGTGAAAGAGTAGCTAATACTATAGCCAGTACGAATGCTATGCCCAGAAGAACAAAAATTGGTAAGTACTGTTCAATCATGTATAAAACGTTATTTAGCCGCTCTAAAATTAGTATGCGGCAGATGCAATGTCAATGAATTATGGGCTTGAATATAGCAGTTATTGAGGGCAAACGTGAACTCTTTTAGAAAAAAAATTGCACCAACTCCGAAATAGGGTATACTCTTGCTAAGAACTCTTAAAGAAGTAAAATAATCTCCTTAAATATAAACAATCGATTGAGTTACCACCCAATACGTTCGCGCCGCCTGTCTTCATTATTTCTGTCTGGATCTTCAGGTATAACAAATCCCGGAGGAGGCATAAACGGATCATAACTCCATGGTGCATCTGGATCTTCCGTAGCGTAGTTAATAAATTGGCCAACAATAGGAAGTGCGGTTCGTGCTCCCTGCCCGATACTGTTTGGGTTATCTGTGGGAAAACGAATTCTGCGATCTTCACCGCCAACCCATGCTCCCATCACGATGTGAGGCATCATAGCTACGAACCAGTTGTCTGCACTGTTTTGAGTTGTACCGGTTTTCCCTGCAACGTCTTGCTGTACGTTATAAACATTTCTGAGTCGAACTCCTGTTCCGTGGTAGTCCTCACCACCGCGAACAACACCGCGCATCATGTCGAGCATCATGTATGCTGTTTCCGGGCTGATCGCCTCCTGTCTGTACTCAGGGAAATATTCGACCAAAACATTACCCTCTTTGTCTTCAATACGTGTAATGGCAAGTGGCTCAATATGCACACCCTGATTCACAAATGTTGTGTATGCACTCACAAGTTCAAGCAGTGACACTTCGGCTGTTCCCAATGCAATCGAGGGATATGCAGGATAACCAGACATATCGATTCCAAGATTACTTGCCATATTTTTAATCATACGTGCAGCAGGCTGAAGATCCGCTGCCCGATTTGTTCCGGGTGCACCAGCAATTTCTGGCAGTAACCGGATCGTAACGTTGTTCAAACTTCTTGCCAGCGCTTCCCGCAAGGGAACCATTTCTGGCCCTGATGGCACCGAAGGATCTTTAGGGTTCCACATACGCCCGGATTGCTCAATATAACTTGAGGGATATTTCGAAAATTTATGATAGGGCATATATCCGTTATCAATAGCTACAGCATATACAAAAGGCTTAAATGTTGAACCAGCCTGACGTCTGGACTGATGAACATGATCGAATTGTTGGGTACCGTAATCTGCTCCGCCCACCCAGGCAAGTATATGTCCGTTTGATGGGTCAATACCCGTAAAGCCGGCCTGCAGTTTCGTTCTGGCTCTTTTTACGGAATCAACAAAGGCTTCATCGGCCATCAGGTTTTCAAATACTACGGACTCCTGATCTGTATTCAGTTTGGAAAATGCATTTTTATATCGATCTGTATCCCGGATAAAACTTCTCAAAAATTGTGGATACTCTTCCCAGAGTTCATTCATATATTCGCCGCCCGGCGAGGTCCATTCGCGTTCAAACCGGGGCTGAAATTCGGCGATTTTTTCCTTTACTGCCCGTTCAGCATGTCGCTGAAGCCTTGAATCTATCGTTGTATAAATTACCAGCCCGTCTGAATAAAGGTCAAAGCCATTTTCCTCGACCCAGTCATCAATTTGTTGGCGAATGTACTCACCAAAATAGCGGCTCTCCCTGCCGGATCGGGAAGGGGGTTGGTAATTTAAAGCAACATCTTCATCCTTCAGGCTTTCGAAGATATCTTCTGAAATAAATTCGTGTGTTACCATCTGTCTAAGTACTACATTTCTGCGCGTGGCAGCCCTTTCCGGAAACAGTCGCGGATTATAAGCATAAACTGCTCTTAGCTGCCCCACAAGAATAGCTGCTTCAGCCAGGGTAACATCACTTGCCGGCTTATTAAAGTGTGTACGTGAGGCAGATTCAATACCAAAAGCACTATTACTAAACTCTACCGTATTCAGGTACATCTCAATAATTTCACTTTTTGTGTAATTATGTTCGATTTGAACGGCTGTAATCATTTCACGGAGTTTTCTGGTCACAGAAACATCAAAGCCAATTTTACGGTATAGATTACGAGCCAGCTGCTGGCTGATAGTTGATCCGCCCTGGAAACGCTGTTGAATCCAGTAATAAGGAAGCCTCATCAGGCTTTGGAAATCAACTCCCCAATGATTAAAGAAGCGATGGTCTTCGGTAGCAATTAATGCGTTTAAAACATTGGGCGATATATTATCAATGGAAACATAGGTTCGGTTTTCCACAAAATAACGGTCCAAAACGGCACCGTCACGGCTTCTTACTTCAGATGCAATGGCTGTTTGTGGATTCTCTAACTCCTGAATCGACGGTAGTCCCTGGAACAGGTAGAATAGGTAGCTCAACCCTGCAATAAAGATGAGGAATAAAACCCCGGCTGATATCTGGTATATTTTCTTCCGGGAAAATTTTTGATTCTTTGCCTCTCCGGATATTTTTTTCCTGTATTCCGGATCGTTGAAATATCGTTCTCTATCCACGTCGTTCTCCTTATTGTTCATCAGCTGCCAAATGTCCGTTTAAAAGGGAGTAATTTTTTTTGATGACTATTCCACCTAACGAGTTTAAACTCCTCATTCTTATATTCTGCGAGCGTATATTTTTTATGGAATGCACCGCAATTTATATAGATTCCGCCAGAAAAAGTTTCTGTTCTTTCAACGTGATCGTGACCGGTTATAACAACATCAAAATGATGTTCTGAAATCAATTTGTGTGCCCACCCGTTTAGCTTTTCGGGGTTCTCATCCATCGGATCACGGGTAAACTCAGAAAACCGTTTCATTACTGCATTGGCACCACTTCCGGAAAAAACTGCCTGGAAAAAAGTGACGAACCGGGGATGTCTCAGAACTCTGTTTAAAAGTGGACGAGGCATTTTAAATCGCTTGTCTTCAATTCCGTCTCCGTGCATCAGAAAAACCGACCTCTTGCCAAGTGTGATTGTTGTTTCATTTTTTTTTACATCAAACCCAATGTCTTCAAATGCTCCAACTGTCCAGAAATCATGGTTACCTGTAACATAAAGAGTTGGCCCTACCTTATTATGATAACGTCCGAAACGGGCCAGAATATTTTTTCCCAACGGCGGAATATAGTTGGGAAACTCCATCCAGTAATCGAACAGATCTCCCAAAACATGGAGCAGAATGCTATGTTTCTCGCAATAATCGATCAACGAAAAGAGATCTTTTTCGATCTGAAGTTGTTTTTGCTCTTCAAAGGCACCGAAATGTACATCAGAAATAAAAAGATGATGCATACTCTATTTTTTCCGGGTGATGATGAATTTAATGAGTGCTTCAAAATCCTCGGTTCCCTTTTCGGATGGTAATTCCCGCAGCTGCGATAATGCCTTGTCGGTATATTCCTGCATCTTTTTTTCGGCAAGATTCAACCCATCATACTCATGTACAAATTTTACAATGGTATTGATATCCTTCGATGTTTTCTTCCGTTTTCTCATCAAGCGCCTTATCGAAAGACGCCTACCCGCAGAAGCATTGTTTAATGCGTAAATAAGAGGAAGCGTCACTTTCCGTTCTTTAATGTCGTTACGCTTTGGCTTGCCAATATCATCAAGGCCGTAATCAAAAAGATCGTCTTTAATTTGAAAAGCAATGCCCACCCATAGACCAATCTCTTCCATTCCATCAATAACACGATCATTATCGGTTGTGGCAATGGCTCCACACTTACAGCATGCGGCAATAAGGCTAGCCGTTTTTTCTGATATGATCTGAAAATACCTGTCCTCAGTCATGTTAAAAAGGTTGGACGTTTTTAACTGCCTGAGCTCTCCTTCACTCATCTTGGCTACCGCATCCGAAAGCACATGTAAAAGTCTGTACTCTTTATGATCGAGTGCAATTAGAAGCCCTTTTGAGAGTAGAAAATCTCCCAGAAGAACACCGGCTTTGTTTCGCCAAATTTTGTTGATACTGAGAAAACTGCGGCGTATATCAGATTCGTCAACAACATCATCGTGAATGAGCGTGGCCGTATGCATAAGCTCGATCATGGTGGCAGCAACATAGCTTGCCTTTTCGACGGTGCCAAACATTCTGGCGGTCATAAATACGAGTGTGGGGCGTAACTCTTTCCCTTTTTGTCGAAGCAGATAATGAATGATCTGATCCAGCAGATAGACATCACTGCTGATTTCTTCCTTAAAAAATGTTCTGAAAACGCTGAGGTTTTCACGTACGGGCAGGGTTACATCAGAAAGTGATAAAGAAGTTGAAGAAGGCTTTGAATTGTCCAAAAATGCCTCTGTTTGGATTTAAAAAATTTATCAATTTTGATTTTAATTGCACCAAAAATACAAATATTACACATTAATAATTTGCGCAATGAATGACGGGTGTTTAGTTTGTCTCATGACTTTTAAAATGACATAAAGGGGTCTGATTTGGAAAAAATAGCAGTTTTAACAAGCGGAGGCGATTCTCCGGGGATGAATGCGGCTGTGAGAGCTGTGATTCGGGGAGGAAAACACTTCAATTACGAGGTAATTGGAGTGAGTTATGGATACAGAGGATTAATTGAAGGCCGATTTAAAACGCTGGAAAGTTCAGATGCCTCAGGGATTATTCAGGATGGAGGCACAATTCTGAAATCGGCACGTTCAGAAGAGTTCAGATCTCCAGAGGGCCGTGCGAAGGCGGCACAACAGATGCAAGATAACAATATAGACGGGCTGATTGTGATTGGAGGTGACGGAACCTTTACCGGTGCAACTCTTATTTCTAAAGAGCATCAAATCCGTGTAATTGGAATTCCGGGTACGATCGACAACGACCTTGTAGGAAGCGATGAGACAATCGGATACGATACCGCGTTAAATACCGCTATGGAAGCGATCGATAAAATTCGTGATACCGCTGATGCCCATGAACGCCTGTTTATCGTTGAGGTAATGGGACGGGACGCCGGATTTATCGCTTTGGAAACCGGTCTGGCGACCGGCGCTGAATTAATATTATTGCCCGAAGCCCTGCAGGATATTGATGAGATAAAACGATCGTTGAATGAGGTTATGCAGCATAAAAAACGCAGCACGCTTGTCGTGGTTGCAGAAGGTGATGAGATCGGAGGTGCAATGAAATTGTCTGAACAGATTTGCGAGGATTTTGAGAAGTACGATATGCGCGTTTGTATACTTGGACATATTCAAAGAGGAGGTAGTCCCTCGGCTCACGACAGGGTTTTGGCAAGCCGCCTGGGTTTTGAAGCCGTAAAAGCTATGTACGAGGGGCATTCTCAGGTAATGGTTGGTGTGGTAAATAACAGGGTAAAAATAACCCCTCTAAAAATGACATTTGGCAAAAAGAAAGACATAGATTTTGACTTGCTTGAACTATCAAAAATTTTGAGATAAATGATTACAGTAGATTTAAAGAGAACCAATAAAATTATTTCTGAACACCAGCTCGAAAAAGCTCTTTCCCTGGCAGGTACTGCAAAGGAGCAGATTGCAAACAGAACCTGTAAAGGCAGCGAATGGCTTGGATGGCAAACAATTCTGGAAACACCAAATGATGCTGAACTCGATGAAATCGCATCGCATGCTACCCGAATAAGGGAAGAGGCAGATATATTTATAGTATGTGGAATTGGCGGATCTTATACAGGGGCTATGGCTGTAATTCAGGCTCTTAACCCGGTTTTTAAAAATAACGGGCCCGAAATTCTTTTTGCCGGCCATCATATGGGAAGCAAATATCTGAAGGAGCTTCTTGAGTATATCGATGAAGAGGATGAGCACGGAAATAAAAAAAGCGTATATGTAAATGTAATTTCCAAATCGGGTTCAACTCTCGAAACAGCCCTGGCATTTAGATTTATCCGACATTGGATGCACAAAACGTATGATGATGCCACCGACAGAATAATTGCTACAACAGGCAAGGAAGGCGGCGTTCTGAACAAAATTGTTGAAGAGGAAGGGTATAAAAAATATATCATTCCTGATGATGTCGGCGGGCGTTTTTCAGTGCTCACACCTGTTGGACTGTTACCCGTTGCTGTAGCAGGCATCGACATTCAAACTCTGTTTTATGGTGCGGTATCTCAATATAAATTAACGGAAGAAGATCCACAGCAAACACTTCTGTATGCTGCAACAAGGTATGTGTTGCATCAAAAGAAATATGCTATAGATGTATTAAGTACATTCGAGCCCGGTCTCAACGGGATGATAGCATGGATGCAGCAGCTGCTGGGAGAGAGTGAGGGCAAAGAGGGCAAAGGTTTATACCCGGCAAGTGCGGGATATTCCACAGATCTGCACAGTATAGGCCAGCTGATTCAGGACGGACAGCGAAATATTCTTGAAACAATGATCGAAGTGAGGTCGCCCGTAGCAGCTTTGAAAGTACCGGAAGCCAAAGAGCTTGATTCCGATTCATTGGGTTATCTTGCAGGCAAATCCATGCATGAAATAAATAAGAGCGCACAAGAAGGAACAGCTGAGGCTCATGAAGATGGTGGGGTTCCTGTACTTAAAATTGTACTGGATCGTCTGAATGCACAACATCTTGGAGAATTGATCTATTTTTATGAATACCTTACTGCCGTTTATGTAACTATGCTGGATGTTAACCCATTTAACCAGCCGGGAGTGGAAAGTTATAAGCAGGCCATGTATCGGTTGCTGGGCAAAGATTAGTGGAGATATGTCGAAAAAAGAAAAAAAATATGTAGCTATAGCCGGCAATATAGGTGCCGGTAAATCGTCGCTAACCTCGTTACTGGGTAAAAACTTTGGATGGAAGCCCTATTATGAATCGGTAGAGAATAATCCATATCTGACAGATTTTTATGATGATATGAGGCGATGGAGTTTTAACCTACAGATCTACTTTTTGTCCAGCAGATTTCAGCATCAAAAAATACTGATGGAGGAAGCAAGCAGCATCATTCAGGACAGAACCATTTACGAGGACGTAGAAATTTTCGCAAAAAACCTGCATAAAATGGGGTTGATGAGCGACCGTGACTATAAAAATTATTGTGCTCTTTTTACTGAAATGACCGCTTATTTGAAAGCACCGGATCTGCTAATTTATCTTCGTGCAGAAGTTCCCACGCTTGTACGGCAGATACAACAAAGAGGAAGAGACTACGAGAATACCATCCGTATTGAGTACCTGGAGCGGTTGAACTCTTTGTACGAAGAGTGGATTGAGTCGTATGAAGAGGAGAAGCTGATTATTGACACAGATGATATCGATTTTGTTAATAATCAGGAGGATCTGGGAAAAGTTATTGGAATGGTAGAACAGAGGCTGTTTGGTTTATTCAATTAAATTGCAAAGATTTATAAACCTTTCTATCTTAGAAAGCTATTGTGAAAAATGATAAACTGATTTTTCGGCTACAGGAAATTCCCGAGGGAAGCAGTAAACGTACAATTTCCCTGGATGGGGAAGATGTATCGGTTGAAGATTCAGTTAGCATTAACTCAGGTAGTTTAATTGTTGAGTTTTTCAGAGCAACACAGTTCATCGAAGTTAAATTTTCGTTCGATGTTATCGTGAAAATGATTTGTGACCGCTCTCTAAAGCCGTTTACAAAAAATGTTAATGGATCTTATCAAATTTTATTTGAACCCGATCCTGAAGATGAATATGAGGAAGAAAGCAGTGCAGTAAAACGAATTCCTGCTGATGATTTAACTCTCGATATCTCAAAAGAGGTACGGGATTCCATCATGCTGGAGATTCCTGTTAAAAAAGTTCATCCTGATTTTATTGATGATGATGGAAAAATCGTTGATTTTGAAACTCAGAAATTTGGAGATGAACCCTCAGACGAAGAAAGAATAGACCCGCGATGGGCTGAATTAAAAAAACTGAAGTAAACATTATAAATTATTAGTCATGGCACATCCTAAAAGAAAAACATCCAAAGCGCGCAGAGATAAACGTCGTGCACACCATGCTTTGAAAGAAGTTCCGCTTGCAGAGTGCACCAATTGCGGGGCAATGCATAAATATCATCATGTATGCATGGAATGCGGGTACTACAGAGGCCGGCAGGTAGTAAACGTTTCTAATTAATTAAACAGACAGATCATGCTTATTGCTGTAGATGCGGTGGGAGGAGATCACTATCCTCATAACCCGATTCAGGGAGCAGTATTAGCCACGAAAGAGAATGCTGAAGTCGAAATACTTTTAGCGGGCCCGGAGTCAGTTGTCAAAGATGAGCTTGGAAAACTGGATTACGACAGCAGCAGGGTTCACATATTACACGCTCCCGAAATTATTGGGATGAAGGATTCGCCGGCTGCGGCAGTTAAAACCAAGAGAAACTCATCCATAACGCTCGGGCTTTCAGCCCACAAAAAAGGGGAGTGTGCTGCTTTTGTGAGTGCCGGTAACACCGGTGCACTTTTGGCTGCCTCTATGTTTCTTCTTGGAAAGCTTGATGGAGTTTTGAGACCTACTATCGCAGCAACATATCCCACTCTAAAAGGGATTAGTCTGTTGGTTGATGCAGGGGCCAATCTTGAACTAAAACCGCAAATGTACTATCAGTTTGCGGTAATGAGCTCTATTTACGCCAAAGAGATTATGAAAATTGATAATCCCACAATTGGTCTCCTTAATGTAGGCGAGGAACCAGAAAAGGGACTTGATATGCATAAAGAAGTGTATCAAATGCTCACCGACTTCGATTCTTTTAAAGGGAATATCGAAGGTGGAGATATCCTGCTGGGTAAAACAGACATTTATCTAAGTGATGGGTTTTCCGGAAATGTTTTGCTCAAGTTTGGCGAATCTATTCCCGAAATCCTGAAATCACTTCTTGCAAAAACAATGAAAGAGAAAGGTCTTGATGAACCTTCTCAAAAGCTTGTTTATGATGTGATTGGCACAACGATGAAGCCATTCAATTATGAACATGTGGGTGGAATTCCATTTCTTGGTGTGAATGGTATGAGCCTGGTAGGTCACGGAAGCAGTTCTCCTGTGGCCATCAAAAACATGATACTTAACGCCGTGAAATGTGTGGAGCACAAAATAAATGATAAAATTGTATCCACCATCAATAATAAAGAATCAGTAGAATGAGCCAGATCAGAGCAAAAATTACCGGTGTGGGTCACTATGTCCCGGATTATGTATTGACCAACAAAGAGCTGGAAACCATGGTCGACACCGACGATGACTGGATTCGATCCCGGACAGGTATTGCAGAAAGAAGGATATTAAAAGACCCAGATAAGGCAACTTCTTTTATGGCAACAAATGCAGCCAACGAAGCACTCGAAGATGCTGGTGTTGACGCTGAAGAAATTGACGTTATTATACTGGCAACAGTTACGCCGGATTACTTCTTCCCCGCCACAGCGGCTCTGGTTCAAAAACGTATTGGTGCAAAAAATGCATATGGATTTGATCTTTCAGCAGCCTGTTCCGGTTTTCTGTTTGCCCTTTCCACAGGAAGCGGTATGATCGAAGCGGGACGAGCCAAAAAGGTGTTGGTTATCGGGGCCGATAAGATGAGTTCCATTATTGATTACACCGACAGAACCACATGTATTCTTTTTGGTGATGCCGCAGGCGCAGTTGTTTTGGAAGAGGGAAGAGAGGGCGGAATTATTGACTATATACAGCGCACGGAAGGAGATGAAGAGTGTATGCTTTATCAGCCCGCTGGTGGAAGCCTGAACCCAGCTTCAGAGGAGACGGTTAGAAATAAAGAGCATTTTATTCGCCAGGATGGCAGAGCCGTTTTTAAGAAGGCAACAGAAGGCATGGCAGATGTATCCAAAGAAATTATGGATAAAAACGGGCTCACAGGTGATGACGTTGCCTGGCTGGTTCCGCATCAGGCAAACCTTAGAATCATCAGCGCAACCGCACGCAGAATGGGTCTCGATGAAGAGAAAGTGATGATTAATATTGATAAGTATGGAAATACCACTGCGGCAACGATTCCGCTATGTTTGTACGACTGGAAAGACAAACTGAAAACGGGCGATAAAATTATTTTATCTGCCTTTGGCGGAGGATTGACCTGGGGAGCTCTCTATTTGCAATGGACTAAATAACAGACAATTATGAAGGCGTATTTATTTCCGGGACAGGGTTCTCAAAAAGTAGGAATGGGAAAAGACCACTACTCATCCGATCCCCAATTTAAAAGTTATGTTGACAAGGCAGATCAGATTTTGGGCTACTCACTCAGCAGCCTGATGTTTGAGGGCCCGGGCGAAGAGCTTACTCAGACTCAACACACTCAGCCCGCAATTTTTGTGCATTCTTATGCTTTGTACCGGGTTTTAGATGAAAAACCTGATATGGTTGCGGGACACAGTCTTGGTGAATTTACAGCGCTTGCAGCAGCAGATGTTTTACATTTTGAAGATGCATTGAAACTTGTTTCTAAAAGAGGTGAGTTGATGCAGAATGCAGGTGAAGTAAATCCCGGAACAATGGCGGCAATTATTGGGATGGATGACGAAATCGTAGATCAGATTTGCGTGGAGGCGTCTAAGGAAGCAGGGAAACCCGTTGTACCTGCAAACTATAACTCGCCAGGCCAGCTCGTTATTTCCGGCGCTGTAGAAGCCGTGGAAAAAGCCGTTGAGCTTGCCAAAGAAAAAGGGTGTCGTATTGCTAAAATGCTGCCCGTTAGCGGTGCTTTTCACTCACCATTAATGAAGCATGTTTTTGACGAGTTCAGTAATGCGCTGAATGAGGTAGAGTTTAACGATCCCCAGTTTCCTGTATACAGTAACGTTACAGGAAAACCTGTGATAAATAGAAATGCCCTTAAAGAAAATGTTCTTAATCAGTTGGTAAGCCCGGTTAAATGGACTCAGACATTAAAAAATATGCAAGCAAATAAAGCTGATACGTTTGTGGAAGTTGGCCCGGGCAAGGTATTGCAGGGATTGGTAAAACGTACACTGGAAAATATTTCAATTGAAGGACACGAATAAGACAAGGATCATGGATTTAACTAAAAAAAATTGTTTGGTAACCGGCGGCAGCAGAGGTATAGGAAAAGCGATTGCGCTTAAATTTGCTCAGCTGGGTGCCAATGTCGCCATCACGTACGCGCGCTCCAAAGAAGCCGCCGATGAAGTGGTAAGTGAGATGAAGGAAAAGGGAGTAGACGCAAAAGCTTATCAGGCAGACGCTGTAAATCTTGGAAAAGCAGAAGATGTAATTTCTGATATTGTAACCGAGTGGGGATCTCTCGACGTTTTGGTGAACAACGCAGGTATAACAAAAGATAATTTGATACTGCGAATGGACGAAAAAGCGTGGGATGACGTGATTCAAACTAACCTGAAAAGCGTATTTAACTACAGTAAAGCTGCTGTAAAGCCCATGATGCGTGCAAGAGGCGGCTCAATTATTAACATCAGTTCAGTCGTTGGGATTAGTGGTAATGCAGGGCAAAGCAACTATGCGGCATCCAAAGCCGGAATTATCGGGTTTACGAAATCGTATGCGAAAGAACTCGCCAGCCGAAATATCCGCGCAAATGTTGTCGCACCCGGATATATTACCACGGAAATGACAGAAAACCTGAGCGAAAAAGTACTGGATGCGATTAAAAATGAAACACCATTGGGCAGGCCGGGCGAACCGGATGAAGTCTCTAATACGGTTGCTTTTTTAGCATCATCATTAAGTTCGTACATTACAGGCGAAGTAATTCGCGTGGACGGCGGGATGGCCATGTAGAACCAATTTGTCATCAGGCTATATAGACATGTTATTTTATACTGATATGTTGTATTTTCTGATGTCTTTTTTACGAAATCATTTATTAAACAATAACCAAATATAAGGTCTAAACATGTCACAAGACGTAGAAGCAAAAATCAAATCAATTATTGTAGACAAACTTGGAGTAGATGAATCTGAAGTAGTGGGTGAAGCTAATTTCACAAACGACTTGGGTGCAGATTCTCTGGATACAGTAGAACTTATTATGGAATTCGAAAAAGAATTTGATATGAGTATTCCTGATGAGGATGCTGAAAACATTGCCACTGTTGGAGACGCAGTAAAATATATTACTGAGAAGTCTTAAGAAACGCTTCAATTTTACCGATTTAATCACTTGAATTATGGCCGAACGCAGAGTAGTAATAACTGGAATCGGAGCACTTACACCCGTGGGAAAGACCGCTCCAGAATTTTGGAATGGTCTTGTTTCCGGGAAAAGCGGGGTGCGCCCGATAACACATTTCGATACGGACGATTTAACCACTAAATTTGCCGGTCAGATCGAAGATTATGATTCAGGTGACTATTTCGACAGGAAAGAGGCCCGACGTCTTGATCCTGTTACTCAGTATGCGATGATTGCGGCTGATGAAACCATCAAAGACAGCAATATTGACCTTGAAACGGTCGATAAAGATAAAATTGCTGTAATTGTTGGGACCGGAATCGGTGGAATGACCACATTCTACGAACAATCGGTTTCGCTGCACGAACATGGATCGCGGGGTGTAAATCCATTTTTCATCCCTATGCTGATACCCGATATGCCTGCCGGGCAAATTTCCATTAAATATGGATTCAGAGGTGCAAACTTCTGTGCAGTTTCGGCTTGTGCAACCGGCTCGCATAATATCGGTCTTGCCTACGATTCAATACGTTACGGACAATCAGAAATGGCTGTTTGCGGCGGTACGGAAGCTCCGGTTTGGAGAATTGGTGTTGCAGGATTCTCATCCATGAGAGCACTTTCAAAACGAAATGAGGAACCCGAAAAAGCATCGCGTCCGTTTGATAAGGATCGGGACGGCTTTGTGCTTGGTGAAGGTTCTGCAATGATGTTTCTGGAATCTCTGGACTCTGCCCTGGCACGCGGAGCCCGAATTTATGGTGAAATTGTAGGGTATGGCTATTCAGCTGATGCCCATCATATTACAGCACCCGATCCTGAAGGAAATGGTGTGATTCTTGCACTGAATAATGCGTTGAATATGGCAGGTATCACAGCAAAGGATGTCGATCACATTAATATGCATGGAACTTCAACACCGTTAGGCGATATAGCAGAAACGAACTCCATCAAGAAAGTATTCGGAGATCACGCCTACAATATCAACCTGAACTCCACCAAATCGATGACGGGGCATATGCTGGGAGCTGCAGGCGCTGCAGAGTCAGTAGCGGCTCTGCTGGCAATTTATCACAGTACGGTGCCTCCTACAATCAACCAGGAAAATCCCGATCCGGAGTGCGATCTCAATTATACTCCCAATAAAGCTGTTGAGCGTGATATTACATACGCTTTAAATAACGCTTTTGGCTTTGGCGGACACAACACAACTCTGGTCTTTAAAAAATTCGAAAAATAGAGTATGCTTAACAGGCTCAAAACATGGTTCGGTATCGATCCGGAATCAAACCATAATGAGCCCTCAAGCAGAATAGCCGAATTAGGAAAAATTCTGGGGTATGAAATACCCGCAGAACATGAAGTACTTTTCAAAAGGGCACTAAGGCATCGTTCAATTGTTGATAACAACAAGTATGAGTCTTTTGAAACGTATGAAAGACTCGAATTCTTGGGAGATGCCGTTCTGGATCTTATTATTACTGAAATTCTATTCGAGATCTATCCAAAGGAAAATGAGGGATACCTCACAAAGCTTCGGGCGAAAATTGTGAGAGGAGACACGCTATGCGAACTCTCAAAAAACCTGCAGCTAAATGAATATTTGGAAGTGGGAGAACGTGCAAGCGGGCAGGGTATTGAACTCTCTAAAAGTGTTCTTTCTGATGTGTTTGAAGCCCTGGTAGCTGCAATTTATATTTCAGGCGGCTATAGAAGTGCTTTTGAGTTTGTGCGCAGAACTGTTGAGAGCTATCTCGATTTCGGAGAAGTGGTGAACCACATCGATAACCACAAAAGTATCTTAATGGAGTTCTCTCAGGCAGAAAAATGGGATTTACCAACCTATAAAGTAATTTCAGAAACCGGGCCGGGCCACAACAAAACGTTTACCATTGCGGCATTTGTAAACGGGAAAAGGCTGGGCGAAGGCCGGGGTAAAACCAAAAAGAAGGCTGAACAGAAAGCTGCCAAAGATGCCCTTCAAAATTTAGGCATTAAAGAATAATCTTCATCCGATAGCTTTTTTTTGATAACTTCCTCACTGATATTTTCAGACATTCTGTTTGTTTGTGCCGATATCTCTTCTAACGACAATATCTTATGATTGCACAACTTCTAAAACCGGAAATTGATGAGCTCATTCAGAAAAAGGAGTGGGTTGCCATAAAAGAAGCTTTGGAAGACGTGCCGGCTGTTGATGTTGCGGAAATACTTGAAGAACTTGAGCCGGAAATTGCCATTGTCATTTTTCGACTGCTAAAAAAGAGTAAAGCCGCCGATGTTTTTTCCTACCTGAGTTCCGCAAAAGGCGTAGAGCTGCTCGAAGTATTTAGCCGTCAGCAGCTAAGCGACGTGATGAACAATCTTGAACCTGATGAGCGGGTTGCCCTGATGGAAGAGCTGCCGGGCGATCTCACACAAAAGGTCCTCAACTCGATGGCAAAGGACGATATTGCACAGATTCGGAGGCTTCTGGGGTATCCTGCGGAGAGCGTCGGCCGATTGATGACCACCAATTACGTACGTATTAAAAGTGACTGGACCGTAAATAAAAGTTTTGAGCATATCCGTAAATATGGCCGTAATGCCGAAACTGTAAACGTTATATATGTTGTAGACGAAGATGAAAAACTGATTGATGACCTTCGTTTAAACCAGTTTATTCTTGCCGAACCCGATACCGTTATATCAGACATCATGGACAACTCGTTCGAGGCCCTGAGCGCTTTTGACGACCAGGAAGAGGCTGTTCGAATGCTCAGTAAGTACGACAGGGTTGCCCTGCCGGTTGTGGACTCTGGGGGCATTCTCGTAGGCATTGTTACTGTTGACGACGTTCTTGATGTGGCCGAAGAGGAGACAACGGAAGATATGCAGCTGATGGCGGGTATGAGCGCACTGGACAGGTCGTACTCTGAAACGGGTATTAACGATATGGTTGGCAAACGTATTGGCTGGCTGATATTACTGTTTTTAGGGCAGATGTTCACCGTAACTGCTATGGCCGGCTACGAAGATACACTGGCTGCTGCTGCTGTACTGGCACTTTTTATTCCCATGATTATTTCGAGTGGTGGTAACTCCGGTTCTCAGGCGGCGACACTGATTATACGTTCACTCTCAACGGATGACTTGAAGCTTGACGACTGGTTCGGAGTACTCAAAAGAGAAATGCTGTCCGGGCTTTTTCTTGGCAGCATCCTTGGCATTATGGGAACAATTGTTATTAGTTTTTGGATGGTAATTCGTGGAGAACCTTTCTCGTTTGAGATATTTATGCAGGCCTTAACGGTTGGATCCAGCCTGGTAGGTGTTGTACTTTTTGGGAATATAAGCGGGTCGATGCTGCCGTTTATTATGTCGAAATTCGGACTTGATCCAGCTGTTACCTCCGCCCCGTTCGTTGCCACACTCGTAGACGTAACGGGAATAATCATCTACTTCTCAATAGCAGTATTTCTTCTTAAAGGAGTTGTACTATAATTAAATATTAAAAAAGATTATGAAACAGTACCTGGATCTTGTAGAGAACGTAATGAAAAACGGTGTGTGGAAAAAAAACCGAACGGGTGTAAGAACACTGTCGAATTTTGC
>Ga0209949_1000402_pt1 | contig 23112 bp, 22 predicted proteins | sample SalPonC_black_MG_FD_185711 | JGI IMG/M metagenome (GOLD analysis project Ga0209949, IMG submission 185711) | Salt pond soil microbial communities from South San Francisco under conditions of wetland restoration - Salt Pond MetaG... | ecosystem: Environmental > Aquatic > Marine > Intertidal zone... | reverse complement strand
TGCAGATCCACCACTGCCATGGCAAGGTCACTGGTCAGAGTGGTCAAAGCCTCTTTGACTCTTGCATCTGTCACCGTCTTGATATGGTCCATGAGTTTCTGCCAGATGAGCTGCCCCAGAAAGATCTGTTCCTGAAGTTTGGGCTGGATTTCCTTTAATGCATCACAGATGGTGGCCAGTTCTGCTGCATCATATGCCACCTGGTCGGCTTCATTGCGCAGATGATCCCGGATACCGTCTATGGTGGAATTAACGGTTTCCCGTCTTTCAGCAATAATCTTGAGGACTTCATCTCCTTTTGGCAGCCGGTTCACTGTTTTGGTGAACAGCCCCATCATTTTTTTCTGAAAAGAAATTTCTGTATTTGCCACCACTGTAGGATTGACCTTGTCCAGTTCCATTTTAATGGCCAAAATATTTTTCCCCACAGGAGAGGAATCATCTGCAGCCACATTGGAAAGCACTTTGCCCATTTTCCGGTCATACAGGCTGACCTGGGCCTGGGTCTGGTCCATGATCTCCTGGCCCAGGCTGAACACAAAATTGCCCAGCTGCCAGTCGGACGGTTCCGCCTTTACCCTTTCCACAAAGGCTGCGGCTTGTGCTTTGATGGCCTGGATATCTTCGGCAGTCAGGTGCCGGGGCTGCACCGCTACCAGATCAGCCGGGGCCTGCACCGGGGTCAGGGCACCCTGGCCCGAAACTTCAGTCACCTGGGACAGTACCGGGGCCTTTGCCTGATCGGCAACACGGTGAAGGTCCTGCGCCATATCATTCATGTGATCCTCCTTAAAAGGCGTTATCTTATTACGGCTGCATGGCGGTTCTAAGCAAATTTGCCTGCCAGAAAATTGGCCATGGTCTTGAATTCAGCGGTTTCATTTTTTTCCACAATATCCCGGGACCGGTCAGATACCTGGTGCAGGCTCTGTATGGTTTTTTTGAACATGTCATACTGGTGTTCCCGGCTTTCCTCTGACAGGTCAAGATACTCCTTGACCGTCCGGTACAGGTGCTGACGCCCGATTTTTTTAATTTCATAGGTCAGGGTCTCGGATGGGTACCGCTCCATCATGGAAGGGGTAACGACCATGAGATCATCAATGATGGCTTCAATTTCCGTCACCATCGCATCTTTCATTGCAGGATCTTTTCTCATCAGAATATTGAGAGCAAGCAGCCTGTCCACTATGGCTTTGTATTCGGCTTCAGGAGAGGTTTCAGGCTGCGGCGGCGGCTTGGGTGCCGTGTCTGTGTCTGTTGTGCGTTTCTTTTTTTTCATCACCATGAAAATACCGATCCCGGCGGTGATACAGACCGCTGCAATGATCAGGGCCATTGTTTTATCTCCTTGACACGTAAAAAACATATTTGCTATGGGTGCAAAGAATAATACACAGAACCGCATTTGCAAAATAATTTTTTTGTTTAATGCAGAAGGTACTTTATACGGCAATTGCCAGGAAACGCAAGGATAGAAAAAAATGGATGCCCACCTGGACATCCTGATATATGCCAAAAACCATTTCTGGAAACATCCAAGATCTTTTCACGCTGCCGCGGCAATAAAAATTGGGCTTTCAAATTTTACGGTGCAATGATAAAGATATATCTTTTTGAAAGATGAACGCTGTTTTTTGCTGGATTGTATCCCATGAAATCAGACACCCTGAAATCAGATCTTGTTTTACTGCTGACAGCCTCCATCTGGGGACTGGCTTTTGTGGCCCAGCGGGTGGGAATGGAGCATGTGGGCCCGTTTACTTTCAACGGGCTGCGGTTTGTTCTGGGCAGCCTGTCTCTGATACCGTTTGTGTGGATATCCAGAAAAAACACCTATACCGGCAGTGACGGGGATCTGATTAAATCCGGCATGGTGTCGGGCGTTTTTCTGTTTGCCGGCATCTCTTTTCAGCAGGTGGGCCTTGTGTACACAACGGCCGGCAAAGCCGGATTCATCACCGGGCTCTATGTGGTGATGGTGCCGATTATCGGCCTTTTTCTGCGGCATACCAGGACCGGGGCCGGCACCTGGGCAGGGGCTTTTCTGGCCAGCATCGGCATGTACCTGCTCAGCGTCAACCGGGACATGAATATCAATTTCGGGGACATGCTGGTGTTTTTTTCCGCCATCTGTTTTGCCTTTCACCTTATCATCATTGAACGGTTCTGCAACCGGTTCAGCACGGCTGCCCTGTCTCTGGTCCAGTGTGTGGTCTGCTCGGTTCTCAGCCTTGGTGTGGCTGCGGTGTTTGAAACCTTTGTGCTGGCTGATATACTAAAGATCACCATCCCATTGGTCTATGGCGGGGTGTTTTCCGTGGGGGTGGCCTATTCGCTGCAGATCTACGGCCAGAAAAACAGCCCGGCCTCCCATGCCGCCATTATCCTGTGCCTGGAATCGGTGGTGGCAGCCATCGGCGGCTGGATCATATTACATGAGATCCTGTCGGGACGGGCCATTTTCGGATGTGTATTGATGCTGGCCGGGATGCTCGTCTCCCAGCTGTATGCCGTCAAAAAAGCTTCCAGCATAAACGCATAAATCCGGTCCTGACATCCCTGTTGACAAAATCCGGCCGGCTGTATATACATAATCAATATAACCGTGCAGATTGCGGTGGCGGACTGGGGGAGCCGGGAGCCGGCTGAGAGGAAACAACATCACTGTTTCGACCCCTGGAACCTGATCCAGGTCATACTGGCGAAGGAAAGTCGATACCTATCTTTCTTTTCCTGCGGGTTCATCTGCCCGACCAATACCAGGCCCGGCCAATTTTAAACCATTTTAATCCTGTCACAGGATTATAGAGGCTTATGAGATGCTCCAGGTAACCGACCTGGCAAAATATTATAACGGACAGCCCGTGTTTTCAAACTTCGACCTGCATCTGCCTGCCAACCGGTTTCAGGTGCTGCTGGGGCCTTCGGGATGCGGAAAAACCACGCTGTTCAACACCCTCACCGGTGTGACCCCAAAAGATGCGGGGGCCATCACCTGGCAGGGTGAAACTGTGCCCCACCTGGGGAATCTGTGCGCCTACATGCACCAGAAAGACCTGCTTCTGCCCTGGTTCTCCCTGATGGACAATGCCCTGCTGCCAATCAGAACCAGGTCCGGTGACATGACAGCGGCACAGGAACGGGCAGGGCAATTGTTTTTGCGCCTGGGACTCGGGGGATATGCATCCCACCGGCCGGATCAGGTATCTGGAGGCATGCGCCAGCGGTGCGCCCTGGTCAGAACCCTGATGTTCGACCGGGACCTGATCCTGCTGGATGAACCGTTGTCCGCCCTGGACGCCATCACCCGTCAGCGGCACCAGCATCTGCTTTTGCTGCTCCAGACCGAATTTACCAAAACCATTCTCATGATCACCCATGATGTGGACGAGGCCCTGCTGCTGGCAGATGACATTTTTCTGCTCAGTCCCATGCCCATGGCCGTTTTCCGGCGGTTTTCCCTGGAACTGCCCAAACCACGGGCGTTTGATGACCCAGAACTGCTGCACACCAAAACGCAGATCCTGCATCATCTGGAAAAAGGCGGGGTGTCATGAACCGGTCCGGTTTGTCTGCTGCTGCACTGATATGCCTGCTGCTGGGGGTCTGGGAAGGGGTCGTGCAGATAGGACACATCCCTGTGTTTATCCTGCCCCCGCCCTCCCTGATTCTGCAGACTGCCGTACTTCAGGCAAAGCTGATTCTGCCCCATGCAGCAGTCACCGGTGCGGAGATATGCCTGGGCATTTTTCTGGCAATGGCCACGGCAGTGCCCCTGGCCGTTGCCATGTTTGCAAAACCGGTACTGGAAAAGACACTGGCCCCGTTTCTGGTGGCATCCCAGGCCATCCCCGTGTTTGCCCTGGCCCCGCTGCTGGTGATCTGGCTGGGATACGGCATTGCCTCCAAGGTGTTCATGGCCTGGATCATCATCTTTTTTCCCATCACTGTGAGCCTGCTCCAGGGGTTGAAATCCTGTGATCCGGAATACCGGATCCTGTTCACCCTCATGGGCAGCCCGTTTTTAAAGACACTGGCCCTGCTGTACTGGCCCTGGGCATTGCCCCAGTTTTTTGCCGGGCTCCGGGTAGGGGTGTCCGTGGCAACCATCGGGGCTGTGATCGGCGAATGGGTGGGGGCCCAGCAGGGCCTGGGATTTCTCATGATCCAGTCCAATGCAAGGCTTCAGACCCCGCTGGTGTTTGCCGCCATTCTCTGGCTCACGGCCATGGGGCTGTTTTTGTGGACCCTGGTGGGCATACTTGAAAAAAAAACAATCACCTGGAAATCTTAAAAAAAGGAAAACATCTTTATGAAACATTTTATTATCAGCCTCGCCTGCCTGTTTTTTTCTGTGGTTGCGGTTGTTCATACCCCGGCTGATCAGGCCGCTGCCGCAGCAGCGCCGGCCGCGCAAAACCTGCGTCTGATGCTGGACTGGTTTCCCAATGTGGACCACCTGCCCATTTATGTGGCACAGGAAAAAGGCTATTTTGCTGAACACAACATCCAGGTTGCGATCATTTCTCCTTCTGAAACCGCAGACGGCCTGAAGCTGGCTGCCACGGGCAATGTGGATCTGGCCGTATCCTACCAGCCCCAGACCATTATTGCCGCAGACAAAGGCCTGGCACTGAAGGTGGTGGCCCCCCTGGTGAGACATCCTTTGACCACCCTGCTGTTTCTGGCAGACAAAGGCTTTGATCATCCACAAGACCTGTCCGGTAAAAAGATCGGATATACCGTGCCCGGGCTCATGGATGTGCTGCTGTACGCTTTTGCATCCATCAACCGGATTGAGGACTACACCCCGGTGAATGTGGGGTTCACCATTCTGCCGGCCCTGGTGTCCGGCAGGGTGGATGCGGTCATGGGACCGTTCAAGACCTATGAAACCGTGGGCATGGCCCAGCATGGGTATAAAGCGGCTTTTTTTGAACTGGAAAAATGGGGAATTCCGGATTACGAGGAACTGATCTTTGTGTGCAGCCCGGCTGTGCTGGACAAAAAACAGGCTGCAGTCAAAGGGTTTGTTCTGGCCATGGAAAAGGCATTTGTTCATGTGGCGGCGCATCCTAAAAAATCTCTGGCCCTGTACCTGGGAGCCGTGCCCCAGGCAGACAAGCAGATAGAAACCGACGCCTTTGCTCTGACCCGTCCCTATTTTGCCAAAACCCTGGGCCATGATCCGGATAAATGGCAGGCGTTTGCCGATTTTGCCCTGACCCACGGCCTTATCTCCACCCGGGTGGATGCAGCAGCACTGATTCACACCTGGCAATAACGTATACGGCGGTGACCCCGCCCGCAGTAACCTATGAAGGAGGACGCATGACAATCACCCCGGAAACCATTTTTACAGATGTACAGACCATTCGCAACACCTCTCCCCTGGTGCACAACATCACCAATTACGTGGTCATGAACAACACAGCCAATGCCCTGCTGGCCCTGGGAGCCTCCCCGGTGATGGCCCATGCCCAAGCAGAAGTGGCGGACATGGCCGGTATTGCCGGGGCCCTGGTGATCAATATCGGCACCCTGAGCGATCCCTGGATCGCCGCCATGTTCACGGCAGCAAAAGCAGCACAGGCCAAAGGCATTCCCATGGTACTGGATCCTGTGGGTGCCGGCGCCACAGCCTACCGCACAGATACGGCCAGAAAAATCATGCACCAGTTTCATCCCGCTGTCATCCGGGGCAATGGCTCTGAAATCATGGCCCTGGAAAGTCAGGATGCCGTCACCAAAGGCGTGGACAGTGCAAGTGCCGCGGATACGGCCATTGATACAGCCAGAGCCCTGAGCCGGAAATACGGCAGTGTGGTGTGCATCACCGGAGAAATTGATTATATTGTGCAGGCAGATGCAGTGATCCGGATCAAAAACGGCCATGCCATGATGCCCAGGGTAACAGGCCTGGGCTGCACGGCCTCGGCCCTGTGCGGCGCGTTTGCCGCTGTCAACCCGGACCCTGCAGCTGCTGCCGCCCATGCCATGGCAGTCATGGGCATGGCCGGAGAGATGGCCGGCCGCAGCGCCAAAGGGCCGGGCAGTTTTCAGATGCATTTTCTGGATGCCCTGTACGGTATATCGCAACCGGATATCCAGTATTTGTTCAGGAAATAAGGCCATGCAGGGTATCTATCTTGTCACCGACCAGGACCTGTGCCTGGGCAGATCCCTGGCAGCTGTTGTGGAAGCTGCGGCCGGGGCCGGCATTGCCTGTGTCCAGCTGCGGGAAAAAACGTTGCCCACCCGGTTTTTCCTCAACCAGGCCCTGACCTTAAAACCCATTCTCGCAGCAGCCGGCATCCCCCTGCTCATCAATGACCGGGTGGACATCGCCCTGGCTGCCGGGGCGGACGGGGTCCACCTGGGCCAGAGCGACATGCCCTGTGAGGCGGCCCGGCGCCTGCTGGGCCCTGATGCAGTCATCGGACTGTCCGTGGAAACCTGGGAAGATGTGACCGCTGCCCAGGACCTGGACGTGAATTATCTGGGGGTAAGCCCCATATTTGCCACCCCCACCAAAATCGATACCAAAACACCCTGGGGTCTGGAGGGCCTGGCCAGAATCCGGGCCTATTCCCGGCATCCCCTGGTGGCCATCGGCGGCCTGAACTTTGCCAATGCGCCGGACATCATCACAGCAGGGGCGGATGCAGTTGCTGTGGTATCTGCCATCTGCTCGGCCAAAGATCCCCATGCAGCGGCCCGGGACCTGGTCAGATGTTTTGATGCACAACCATAAGGAGACCTTTTCATGAAAAAATATTATCGGGCTTTGACCATTGCCGGGTCGGACAGCGGCGGCGGCGCCGGCATCCAGGCGGACCTGAAAACCTTTTGCGCCCTGGAATGTTACGGCATGTCCGTGATCACGGCCCTCACCGCCCAGAACACAAAAGAGGTGACCGGCATCTTTGCCGTGCCCCCGCAATTTATCGGACAGCAGATGGATGCGGTGCTGACAGATATCGGCACGGATGCCGTCAAAATCGGGATGCTGCATTCCCCGGAGGTGATCTTCACCGTGGCCCGGCACCTGGAAAAATGGCAGTGTCCCAATATTGTGCTGGATCCGGTCATGGTGGCCAAGAGCGGGGACAAGCTGCTGCAGGATGATGCAGTGGCAGCCTTGAAACAGGCCCTGATTCCCATGGCAGACATCATCACCCCGAACCTGCCCGAAGCCTCGGTGCTCCTGGGCAGAGACATTACCACCCGGGCGGACATGCCCGATGCTGCCAGGGAGCTTTCCGATTTGGGATGCCCCCATGTCCTGCTCAAGGGCGGGCACCTGGATGATACGGACAGCAGTGACCTGCTGTTTTCCGCAGACACGGGGCAGCTGCTTGCGCTGGCCGGGGACCGGGTACAGACCCCCAATTCCCACGGCACCGGATGCACCCTGTCTTCAGCTGTCTGCGCCGGGCTGGCCAGGGGCATGGACATACCAGACGCGGTGAAAGCCGCCAAAATCTATATCACCGGGGCCCTGGCTGCCGGAGCGGATTTTTCTATCGGTCAGGGCCATGGCCCGGTCCACCATTTTTTCACTCTCTGGCCCGGCACCAAAAATACGAACTCACCGGGGAATGATTCATGAAGCCGCTTATCGCTGTTGTCGGTCACACCGACCTGAACAAATTCAACATGCCGGCCACGTCCATTCCGACAGCCTATACCCATGCCGTTGAAAAAGCCGGCGGCGTTCCCATTATCCTGCCCTTTACCCCGGATCCGGACATTCTGCCGGCCATGGCCGCATCGGTCCGGGGATTTTTGTTCACCGGCGGCAAAGACATGGACCCTGCCTTTTTTCACCAGGCCCCGGTACCGGAAATCGGAGAGATGGACACCGCCCTGGACCGGTTCCAGATGGGGGTGCTGGATCTGGCCATGGCCGGAAAACTGCCGGTGCTGGCCATCTGCCGGGGGCTCCAGGTGGTGAATGTGGCTTTAGGAGGCACCCTGTTCCAGGATATTTACACCCAGGTATCCGGACCGGTAGGCAGGCACACCCAGGACGTGATCTCCTTTGACACCGATCATGAGATTGACATTGTGCCCGGATCGCGGCTGCATGGAATGTTCGGTGACCGGATTCCTGTCAACTCCCGGCACCACCAGGCCATCGACAGGCTCGGAAAGGGCCTGGCCATCACGGCCCGCTCCCCGGACGGCATCATCGAAGCTGCCGAGCACCAGACCCTGCCCATGGACCTGGTGCAGTGGCACCCGGAACTGATGCTCCAGAAAAATGATGCCATGCTGCCGCTGTTCAAATCCTTTGTTGACAGGTGTTAAAAAACCCAGCCCTGAAACATACTGTCATGGCATATGAAAAATACATGCATTTACCTATTTTTTATCGGATTGATCCCGCATAAAATAGCAGTCAATTAAATAAAACCACCCCGTATGCGAGGAGGTTAAAATGGTAAAAAAAATTACATTGCTTGTATCCCTTTTGTTTGGATTCGCCCTCCTGACGGGCATTGATCAGTATGAACAAGATTTGTACGAGGAAGATTTATACGAAGAATACCTGCAGCTTCAGCGCAATGAAAACAGAATCCTGGCATTTTCCGGCAGAAAACCGTCGGTCGCGGTTGATCTGGAAATAGGAGAAAAAGTCCGGCTGAGTGAAGAAAAAGGCCATGTGGGGGCCGTACTGACAAACAAGCGGTTTCTGGCCATTTCATCCATGTCCGGCAAATGGGTATCAGAACCCCTGATTTCCGGGGAAGTGAATACGGCCGGTTTAACAGTGGGAGAAAAAGTCGCAATGGTGGTCACAGACAGGCGAATCATTGGTTTTACCCCTATGAAAGAGGGATTCATTGCATATGATTTGCCCATTGGCACTGAAGTCAGGGCCAGGGATGCCGGGGAAAATTTTGCAATTGTGGCGATGTCGGAGCGGGCTGTAGGGTTATCATCTGAAACCGGGAATTTCAGGGATATTGAATTTGATATCGGTGAATCCTTTACATTCCTGGAAATGGCGACAACGCTGGCGCTGGTTCATACAGAAGACAATATCTATGCCTACCGCGGTGCCAGCGGAACCTGGTCAATCCGGCCGAAACCTGCCATAAAATAACCTGGAAAGATTATTCCGGCATATCGCAGCTTCTGGGTCATACATCCCGGATCCGGTCCCTCTGCCGTTAAAATCCTTTGTTGACAGGTGTTAAAACCTGGCATAAAAGAAACGCTGGCGCATGCAATATTTTTTTGAAGGATCAGATATGACAGCATATTTCAACGGCCGGTTCATGGAAAAAGATGAGATCCGCATCTCACCGGATGACCGGGGATTTTTATTCAGTGACAGCCTGTATGAAGTTATCCGGTATTACCCGGGCCTGCTTTTCCGGCCCGAAGCCCATATCCGCCGCCTGAACCACGGGGCTGACCATCTCAGGCTTGCCTGCAGGGATTTTTCCCGCCTGGTCCCCGCCGCCCGGGATCTGATCCGCCAGAACAATCTTACAGACCAGGATGCGCTGGTGTATATCCAGGTGACCCGGGGCGCAGCCCCGCGCAACCATCCCTTTCCCGACCCGGTCCCGGAACCTACGGTGTATATGTGTGTTTCCGGCTTTGACCCGGCTGTCAAAGACCGCCAGAGAAAAACCGGCATCCACGCCATCACCGTGCCTGACATCCGGTGGGCCAGGTGTGACATGAAAACCACGGGATTGACCGCCAATATCCTGGCCAGCCAGCAGGCTGCAGAAAAACAAGCAGGGGAAGCCATTTTTGTCCGGGACGGGGTGCTGATGGAAGGCACCCATTCCAATTTCATGGCCGTGTTTGACAACACCGTAACCACAGCGCCACTGTCCAATTATATCCTGGGGGGCATCACCAGAGGAACCGTGCTGGACCTGTGCCGGGAACTGAACATCCGGACTTCCCGGGAACCGGTGTATGACAACCGGATCCATCTGGCTTCCGAACTGATGATCACCGGCACCACCACAGAAATCACCCCCATCGTAACCCTCAACACAACACCCGTGGGAAACGGCACCCCCGGCCCGGTTGCACAAGCCCTCCAGGCAGCTTTTTCCACAAAAATACAGCAGATGCAAAAACAGGCCCCCTGGTTTTCCCCCGTAAAAAAGGGCGGAAACGCCTGAAATCTTCCGAAAATGCCCGATCTTTTTCCAGGCACTGCTGAATCTTTCACCTGACCCGGGCTGAAAGAGCCGTTTACCTGTGGTCATCTACATTGTAGAAAACAAACTGGTTTAAAGGACAATAGACTTGCAGATATCCCAGAATATCATTGAGTTTTTGCTCAAGTCATGGTAGATGCAAGATGGTTAGGTTTTGGAAAGGTGCATATTACTGCAGGGTGCGCTCAAGTGAACTCAAAAGCTATATTCTTAGCCAGAAATATGTGGAACACCAAAAAATGCCTCTTTCGAACATTTAAAAAAGGCTTTATATGACAGCAAAACCTTCCTATGAAGAATTGGAAAGACGGGTTCAGGAACTGGAAAAAATAGAATCCGAGCAAAAATATTCCAAAGAAGCATTACGAAAAACTGAAACCCTGTTCCAGCTGCTTTACGAAAAAGCCCCTCTTGGTTATCAATCACTGGATGAAAATGGCCATTTTATAATTGTCAACAAAACCTGGCTTGATGCACTCGGATATGCAAAAGAAGATGTCATTGGTAAATCCTTTGCTGATTTTCTGCATCCTGACTGGCGGGATCATTTTTTAGAAAACTTTCCCCGGTTTAAGTCCATCGGAGAAATTCTGGGGGTTGAGTTTGAAATGGTCAAGAAAAACGGCGAACTCATTCTGGTTTCTTTTACCGGGAAGATTAGCAGGGATCAAAAAGGCAATTTTCAACAGACCCACTGTATATTTCATGATATCACCGAGCGCAAACGGGCCGAGGAATTGTCACATGAAAGTGAGCAACGCTTCCGCGTCATGGCGGACGGAACGCCGGTTATGATCTGGGTACACGATGCAAAGGGCAATATCGAATTTATCAATACGGCTTACAGCGTTTTTTTTGGTGTAAATTTAGAGCAGGTTCTCGGCCAAAATTGGCAGCCGCTGGTACATCCGGACAACCGCAAAAGTTATGTTGATGCTTTTATGCAGGCTTTGAAAGACCAAAAACCATTTCATGCTGAGGCGCGCGTCAGGGACGCAAACGGAGAATGGCGCTGGATAGAATCATTCGGCTCACCTCGTTTTTCAACAGACGGCAAATTTTGTGGCATAGTCGGCAGCAGTCCTGACATTACCGATCGTAAGCAGGCTGAGGAGAATCTACAGAAACTGAATAGAAAGCTTGAACAGAAAGTGGCTGAACGTACCCAATTGGCTCAGGATCGGGCAAATAAACTGCAGGCCCTGGTGGGGGAATTGGCGCTTGCCGAGCAAAAAGAACGGCAGCGCATTGCCAGACTTCTCCACGATCACCTTCAGCAAATGTTAATCGGCGCTCGGATCAATAGTGAAATCCTCAGCCGGAACGTTGGCGGAAAACATAAGAAGATTGCCAGAAATGTTTTTGACCTCATCAACCAAACTATAAAAACGTCCCGTTCGTTAACAACCGAGCTTTATCCTCCGGTTTTGCAGCAGGGGCTTTCAGCTGCCATGAAATGGACGGTGCGATGGATGAATGAGAATTACGGGCTTACAATTGATTTGCATACAGATGCCGATATTGATCCAGAACAAGAGGATATCACCGCGTTCCTCTATCAGAGCATACGGGAACTGCTGTTAAATGTGATCAAACATTCGGGGGCAAAATCGGCACGCCTTGAAATGACCCGGGATGAGGGAGAAAACCGGCTTCGGGTGACGGTAAGCGATAAAGGATCAGGATTCGATCCGGGCGTTGTCCTGAAGAACGAGGGGGGCGGGTTTGGCCTTTTCAGTATTCACGAGCGGCTTCAGCTGATGGGTGGCAGCATTCAAATTGAAAGTTCACCGGGTAATGGTACGTCTTTGTCACTGATTGTACCGCTTGAGACAAAGCAGGAAAAAGAGGATGAGGTCATCCGGGAAATCAAGACTGAAAATACAATTACCAAAACAGGTAAAGATAAAATCAGGACCCTTATTGTGGACGACCATACGGTTGTCCGCCAGGGAATTTCCGCCCTGCTGAGCTTTCATCCCGATATTGAACTGGTAGGAGAGGCAGGCGACGGCCAGGAGGCGGTTGAGAAGGCCCGGCAACTTCTTCCAGACGTAATCTTAATGGATATCAACATGCCGGGGATGGACGGTATTCAGGCTACCCGGATTATTCGTTCCGAGTTTCCATATGTTCGCATCATCGGTCTCTCCATGCATGACAAGGAAGATCAGGCAGATCAGATGATACAAGCCGGGGCTTCTGCTTACTGTACTAAAGACGGTTCTACTGATGAGCTTCTTTCTGCAATTTACAGATCGGATTGACATTGTGGCGGTGATCAACGGAACAAGGGATGTCTTTTTTGTGCGTCTGGAAGCCCGACTGCAGCCATGAACCATTAAAAATGTTTTCAGGAGGCCTTTTCAGACCTCCCGGGTGATCTTATATCTGTAAAGATACCTATTTTGTTTCCAATGCTTTTATGCAGTCTGTAACGCTCAATAGGGGTTCCAGTGTCCACGCAGCACCTTCTATCTGGGTGAACGGCAGCATTGTCCTGGATATTTCCACCAGTGCTTCGTCCGCCTTTCCTTTTTCCGTGAAAATAATGTTGTAACCCTTGTATTCGAATTCATCAGAACACATAAATGTCTGCCATTTTTTTATTCCTTCAACAGGTGGATTCTCTTTTATACCTGCAAAGCAGTTCATCCATTCATCCTTTTTGTTGCTTGGCATCGTGAAAGTTCCCATGAATATCATTTTACATATCTCCTTATGCATCAATACTGTTCAATGTTGTCCATATCTGAACCGGCAGGCCTCCAGAGGACATGACTCTGGAGGCTTCATATCAGCAATTTCAATCTTCCTGTTTTCAGCAAAAGCTTCATAATATTATCGAATTGTTGCAGTACTGATCTCTGGTTTCCTCAATGGGCAAGCGTTAATCATTTGGTATGAGCAGTTTACACCGGAACCGGCAGCCTTTTTTCCTGCTGGGTTACTTTACCATCCCCATGACCTTTTCACCATTTAAAAAGAATACCGTGACCTTTACCAGTATGAGAGGATCGATACACCCCGGGTGCCGCTGACCGTTCATGCCCTGGACGGCTTTCCCACCGCAGGGTAAACTTCATCCTCTTTCTCTCTTTTGGGATCAAGGGAATTTTTGACAAAGTTGAAAAAAGCAGTTATGAGTAGGAAGCGAATTTTTTTGGTGCTCCGGCTGGTGCCATCTGTAACCGTTGACATGAAAACAAGAGAGTCTTCGGATGTGGTGACTGAAAGATCCCTGTCACCAAAACGGATGAAAAATATTTCTGATCGTTGCAAGACGGCTGCGCTCTGATCAACTTCAGGATTGGTATGATTGAAATTACCAGGACGGGGTTAAATTTTTACATTACAAACAAATCCGGACATTAAATAGGTATGCCTAAACCCACCTATGAAGAATTGGAAAGACGGATTCAGGAATTGGAGAAAGCAGAATCTTCGCTGATTCTTGCAGAAGATCGCCTGAAAAAGATCTTCAACAATTCACAAGATGCTATCTTTATACATGATCAGAAGGGGAAAATTCTTGATGTCAACGACAAGATGTGCCGGATGTATCGCTTGACAAAAGAAGAAGCACTTAAAGTCAATATTGAAGATGTTTCCAGCTCCAGAATGTCAATGGAAATCCTATTGGAAAAATGGCAAAAAGTTTTAAATGGTGAAAAATTACTGTTCGAATGGGAAGCCCTCAGACCAAAAGATAAAAGCATATTTAATGTTGAAGTTTCGATCCAGAAAATCAGCTTTCCTGAAGATGGAATCGGTAGGCCGTCTGGCCGGCGGTGTGGCCCATGACTTCAACAACATGCTGGGGGTGATCCTGGGACACACAGAACTGGCATTGCTGCAGGCAGATGAAAGCCACGATTTGCATTCCAACCTGAAAGAAATTCAAACCGCAGCCCAACGTTCGGCTGATATCACCAAGCAGCTGCTGGCTTTTGCCAGAAAACAGACCATTTCCCCTAAACAACTGGAACTGAATGATACCGTGGAAAGCATGCTGAATATGCTCCGTCGGCTCATCGGAGAAGACATCGACCTTGTCTGGCAGCCAGCTGCCCACCTGTGGCCGGTTAAAATGGACCCATCCCAGATCGACCAGATCCTTGCCAATCTATGCATCAATGCCCGTGATGCCATTTTTGGTGTGGGCAAACTCACCATAAAAACCGGAAGAAGATCATTTGATAAGAAATACTGCAGCAATCACCCGGGGTTTATCCCCGGTGATTTTGTAATGCTGGTAGTCAGTGACAATGGCTGCGGCATGGACAAAGACACTTTGAAGAATCTTTTCGAACCGTTTTTTACCACCAAAGATGTGGGAAAAGGCACCGGCTTAGGGCTTGCAACAATCTTTGGTATTGTCAAGCAGAACAACGGTTTTATCACTGTGTACAGTGAACCCGGTCAGGGTTCCACTTTCAAAATTTACCTGCCCCGGTTAGTTACAGATGAAGACACTGACAAGGCCGTACCTGAGAAAAAAGCAGCCGCAGGGGGAGCCGAAACAATCCTGTTGGTGGAAGATGAACCGTCTATTCTCAGAATGGCCCGGATGATGCTGGAAAGTAAAGGGTATACCGTATTGACAGCAGGTACCCCGACAGAGGCCGTGGAAAAAGCAGAGAAACATTCCGGCGCCATTGATATGCTCATGACAGACGTGATCATGCCGGAGATGAACGGTCGTGACCTGGCCGGAAAAATCACCGCACTTTATCCCGACATCAACCTGCTGTTCATGTCAGGCTATACCGCTGATGCCATTGCCCATCAGGGGATCCTGGATGACAGGGTGGCATTCCTCCAGAAGCCTTTTTCAATGGGGGACATGACAGAAAAAGTGAGGGCGGTTCTGGATAGTGCAAGACATGATAATGTGATGCAAATCGACTGAAACATTCCGAAAATCCTTGACTTTTTTCCGGCACTCCTGAATTTTATATATTTGAGTCCGCTTAAGGTCCTGTATGCCGGCGGCCGGGCAAACATAATTTTTGGAGAGCCATGACCCTTGCACTGATACCCCTGCTCCCTTTGGTGGGGGCATTCATACCCTGTCTGTTTCGCAACCGCAATCTCAACGCCGCATCTGCCGGTGTGATTGCCGGATTTTCCCTGGTGCTGCTGCTGCTTCAGACACCGGCCGTGTTCACAGGCGATATGCCCCTTTACAGCCGGGACTGGATTCCTGCCCTGGGCCTTACCTTTGCCTTCCGGGTCAGCGGGTTCGGGTTTTTGTTCGCCCTGCTGGTACTGGGTATCGGCCTGCTCATTGTTCTGTACGCCCGCTATTACATTGCCAGAGAAGACCCCATGGGACGGTTTTACACCTACCTGCTTTTTTTCATGGGCTCCATGCTGGGCATTGTGCTGTCGGAAAACCTGCTCCTGCTCATGGTGTTCTGGGAACTGACCAGCATCAGCTCCTTTCTGCTCATCGGTTTCTGGCGCCACCGGGCCGATGCCCGCCAGGGTGCGTTTATGGCCCTGGTGATCACCGGCGGGGGCGGATTTGCCATGCTGGCCGGATTTCTTCTGCTGGGCCATATCACCGGCAGCTTCGAGCTGACCGCTGTTCTGGCAGCCAAAGAGGCCGTCCATGCCCACCCCTTGTATCCCGTCACCCTGATCCTTATTCTTGTGGGGGCGTTTACCAAATCCGCCCAGTTTCCCTTCCAGTTCTGGCTGCCCCATGCCATGGCAGCCCCCACACCGGTGAGTGCCTTTCTGCACTCCGCCACCATGGTCAAGGCCGGCGTGTTCCTGCTGGCCCTGATGGTCCCGGTTCTGGGGGGCAGTGCACTGTGGTTCTCCATAGTCACGACCACCGGCCTGATCACCCTGGCGTTTGCCGCTTACATGGCCATGTTCAAGGATGATCTCAAGGGACTGCTGGCCTATTCCACGGTGAGCCACCTGGGACTTATCACCCTGCTGCTGGGCCTTGGCACCCCGCTGGCGGTATTTGCCGCCGTGTTCCACATTTTCAACCACGCCGCCTTCAAGGCCGGGCTGTTCATGCTGGCCGGCATCATTGACCATGAAACCGGGACCCGGGATATTCAGCGGTTGTCCGGATTGAAAAAGGCCATGCCTGTGACGGCTGTTCTGACCCTCATCGGGTGTGGTGCCATGGCAGGGGTTCCCCTGTTCAACGGTTTTTTGAGCAAGGAGATGTTTCTGGCTGAAACCCTTGCACCAGGCCTGACAGGGGCCTGGTCCTGGATTTTGCCTGTGGGTGCCGTCCTGGCGGCCGTATTTGCGGTGGCCTATTCCATCCGCATGCTGCTTGGCGTGTTCTGGGGAAAACCTGCAGAAGACCTGCCCGGATCACCCCATGAACCGCCCCTGGGCATGACGTTGTCACCGGCGTTTCTCATGGCTGTGTGTGTCCTGGTGGGCATTTTCCCGGCCTTTTTTGCCGGTCCTCTGATCAATGCCGGGGCCGGGGCCATCCTGGGACCGGACATGCCTGCCTACCACCTGGCTGTCTGGCATGGGTTCAACATGGCCCTTGTCTTGAGCATTATCGCCCTTGCAGGGGGGGTGGTATTTTACCGGCAGCGGCACAGGCTGTTTGACATCCATGTGTGGTGTTCGCAGTATCTGGACGGCAAAACCCTGTTTGAGTCCCTGGTATCCCGGCTGATGCAGGCAGGGGACCGGGCTGTCAGGCTTTTACAGAACGGGTCATTGCAGCGCTACCTGTTTTTGCTCATCAGTGCCACCCTGCTCCTGGGGGTTTTACCCTTTGCCGGATCCAGGAGTCCGTTTCTGGGACCGGTTGCCGTAACCCCCCTGGATCCGGTCACCCTGGTCATGGGGCTGATTCTGATCATCGGTGCTGTAGCCACAGTCAGGACCCACCGGAACCGGATTCTGTCCATCATCATGCTGAGTACGGTGGGCCTGGTTGTGTCCCTTGCCTTCACCCGGTTTTCCGCACCTGACCTGGCCCTGACCCAGATCTCGGTGGAGGTGGTGACCATTATCCTGCTGATGATGGCCCTGCATCTGCTTCCCACCACCACGCCAGAGGAATCTTCAAAAGCCAGAAAAAGACGTGACAGCATTCTGGCAGTGCTGGCCGGTGGCGGTGCCGCAGCCCTTGCCATGGCCATTCTCACCCGTCCCTATGATACCATATCTGATTTCTTTCTGGCTGAAAGCGTTCCCGGCGGCGGGGGCACCAATGTGGTGAATGTTATTCTGGTGGATTTCCGGGGATTTGATACCCTGGGAGAGATCACGGTACTGGCCATAGCCGGACTGATCATATATGCGCTGCTCCATAAATTTGAACGCAAAGCCCCGGAGACAGACGATCTTGGCCTTGCCTGGACCAGAGACCGGTTTCCCCTGATCCTTGCCTATATCACCCGGCCCCTGTTACCACTGGCCCTGCTGTTTTCCGCCTATATTTTCCTGCGGGGCCATAGTGATCCCGGCGGCGGGTTCATAGCCGGACTGATCACCGCCACGGTACTCACCCTGCAGTACATTGCCAGCGGCATTGTCTGGACCCGGCCCCGCCTGAACTTTGACAACCATATCATCATGGCCCTGGGACTGATTCTGGCTCTGGGCACCGGTTTGACCAGCTGGGCACTCAATTATCCATTCCTGACCAGCACCTATGAATATGTCACACTGCCTTTGATCGGCAAATTTGAGATAGCCAGTGCCATGGCCTTTGATCTGGGGGTGTTTCTGGTGGTGGTGGGATCGGTGATGCTGATGCTGGTCAAACTGGGTTCCATCAATTCTGCGGACGCCCGGACCGTATCATTGTCAGCCCATCTGGATGAAACCCGGGGAAATGAAACCATGGAAAAGGAGTCTCATTGATGGAATGGCTGGTATCGGCATGTTTCGGGGTCATGATCGCCTGCGGGGTCTATCTCGTGCTGCGGGCACGCACCTTTCCCGTGATTCTGGGCCTGACCCTGATAAGTTATGCCATCAACCTGTTTCTGTTTCTCACCGGCCGCCTGCATACCAACCTGCCGGATATTATTTCTGAAAATCAGACCCGATATGCAGACCCCCTTCCCCAGGCCCTGGTTTTGACTGCCATTGTCATCGGTTTTGCCATGATTGCGTTTGTGGTGGTACTCTCGTTGCGGGCCCTGGGTGAACTGGAAACCGACCATGTCGACGGAAAGCAGGAGAAACCCCCTCATGATTAATCACTTGATTGTCGGGCCCCTGCTGCTGCCCCTGCTTATGGGAACCCTGATTGTTCTGAACGCCAACCACCCTGTTGCCCGGCACCGCATCCTGGGGCTTTCCTCCTGCCTGGCAATCCTGGTCATGACCGGTATCCTGCTCTTTCAAAGTGCCGGAGGACCTATTCAGACCTATGCCATCGGAGACTGGCCCACCCCATTTGGCATTGTGATGGTCCTGGACCGGCTCAGCGCCATGATGCTGTTTATTACCGCCTTGCTGGCCTTTTTATGCCTTGCATATGCGGCCAGGGGTACCGACCGCCAGGGAAAGAATTTCCACGCCCTGTTTCAATTCCAGCTGATGGGGATCAACGGGGCTTTTCTCACCGGTGATCTTTTCAACCTGTTTGTTTTTTTCGAGATCATGCTGCTGTCTTCCTACGGCCTGGTGCTTCACGGAGGCGGTGGCAGACGGACCAGGGCCGGCATGCATTATGTCATCCTCAACCTGGTGGGCTCCAGTATCTTTCTTTTGGGTGTGGGCATTCTCTACGGCCTTCTGGGGACCCTCAACATGGCAGACCTGGCTGTGCGCATGTCCCAGGCCCCTGCTGAAAACGCGGCCCTGCTCCAGGCGGCGGGATTGATCCTGTTTGCCGTGTTTGCCCTGAAAGCCGCCCTGCTTCCCCTGTGCTTCTGGCTGCCGGATGCGTATGGCTTTACCAGCGCCCCGGTGGCGGCCCTGTTTGCCGTCATGACCAAGGTGGGGGTGTATGTGATCCTGCGGGTGTACTGCCTGATATTCAGTGATTTTGCAGGGGTCGGGGCAGGCCTGTTGAATACCTGGCTTCTGCCTGCGGCCCTGATCACCCTGGCGGCCGGGGCTGCCGGTGTGGCAGGCAGCCGGGACCTGGGCCGAATCACCGCCTGGCTGGTCATTGTATCTGTGGGAACGCTTCTGGCTGTGATCGGTACCTTTCAAAGAGAGGCCATTGCCGCTGCCATTGTATACCTGCCCCATACAACCCTGATGACAGCCGGAATGTTTCTGGTGGCAGACCTGATCCAAAGGCAGCGGCCCGATGCCGGATCCGGTCTGGTTCCTGACCGGCCGGTGGGTCAGCCCACCCTTCTGGGACTGTTGTTTCTGACAGCTGCCGTGGCCATTGCCGGTCTGCCGCCCCTGAGCGGATTTTTCGCCAAGGTAATGATGCTCATGATGGTCAAAGACAGTGCCGGTGCACCATGGATCTGGGGCATGGTACTGGGGGGCGGGCTTATCACCCTGACAGCCCTGGGACGGGCCGGCAGTGTCATATTCTGGAAACTGCTGCCGGGAAATGGTCCAAAAACCACGCCGGAAAAGGTGCGTGATCCAGTGCCGGTCTATGGTCTGGCTGATCTGTTTCCTGCCGCAGCCCTGCTGGCCATCAGCCCGCTCCTGGTTCTTTTCGGCAGTATGATTACTGAGTTTGCCTTTGCCGCTGCCGACCATGTCATCAACCCGGTTCACTATATCGAGGCTGTACTGGGACCGGACCGGTCCTTGCCACTGCTGCTATCTTCAGGAGGTGAATAATGCCCAGATACAGAAAATCTTCCATCCTGGGAAACCGGTGGCTGCCCCATCCGCTGATGACCCTGGCATTGATCATTATCTGGTTTCTGCTGGTGAACACCGTTTCATTCGGTCATTTTTTTCTGGGGGCCCTGCTGGGCACCGCCATCCCCTGGTTCACCAACCGGTTCTGGCCGGAACGTCCCAAGATTGCGAAGCCTTTTCTGCTGTTCCGGTTTTTTTTCATCACCTTTGTGACCGATGTGATTGTGGCCAATATCACGGTAGTGCGCCTGTTTCTTATGCCCGACATATCCCGGCTGCGGCCCCGGTTCATTGAAATCCCCCTGGATACACAGGATCCAATGGTGATTACTATTTTGGCCAGCGTGATCTCTCTGACCCCGGGAACCGTTTCTGCAGAGGTCAGCAAAGACCGGCAGACACTGATTGTTCACGGCCTTGATGTGGCCGATGAAAAGACCGCAGTCCACACCATTAAAACCCGTTACGAAGCCCCTTTAAAGGAGATATTTTCATGCTGAATACCGCAATTCCCATTGCCTTTGCCCTGCTGACAGCGGCCCAGCTGCTGAACCTGTACCGTCTGCTCAAGGGCCCCACCCTTCTGGACCGGATACTGGCCCTGGACACCATGTATATCGATGCCATTGCCATGTTCATCCTGATGGGCGTGTATTTTCATTCCACTGTCTATTTTGAGGCGGCCCTGATCATTGCGGTCATGGGATTCATCGGTACTGTGGCTACCAGCAAATTTCTCATGCGCGGTGATATTCTTGAATAACAGGGAAGGTAAAAGGAAAATCAGATGATATTTTTTATCGAACTGCTGGTGTCATTTTTTCTGGTCGCAGGGGCATTTTTCGCCCTGGCCGGATCCATTGGCACCTTTCGCCTGCCCGACTTTTTCTCCCGCCTGCACGGTCCCACCAAATCCACTACCCTGGGGGTGGGGGGCATGGCCATCGCCTCTGCCATCTATTTTTCCTTTCATGGGGAAGGCATCAGCCTGCACGAGGTGCTCATCACCCTGTTTTTGTTCATAACCGCACCGGTGAGTGCCCATTTTCTGGCCAAAGCAGCCCTGCACCAGCAGCTGCACCAGAATAAATCCGGCCAGCAAGGCGATCACAGATCCTCAGACAGGTGAACCACCGGTTCTGTCCCTCATTATCCACCGGCACAAATGGTTTTTTCCCGGTTGGGTTATTTTCACAGGCCGTTGCTATGGCCACATTTCTGGCATATCAGGCAAATCAGGCAAATCAGGTAAATCAGGTAAATCAGGTAAATCAGGTAAATCAGGTAAATCAGGTAAAACGGTCCTGCCACCCGCTTTTGTCAAAGATGGCAGGACCTGCATATGCGGCGGCAGGAATCAGGCCCCATACCACCAGCGTTCGGTGTTTTTATGGCCGTCCAGCTCCATGTGGGCGGAAATGGGGCCATGGGCCAGTTTATTGTTGTGGGCTTCCACAATCTGGTTGAACATCGGGATCACTGCACCCCCGTCATTTCTGACAAGGGTCTGCATTTCAACATACATCTGCCGGCGTTTGGCCTGATCCAGCTCAGCCCTTGCCTCTTTCAGCAGTTTGTTGAATTTGTCATTGGACCAGTGGGTATCATTCCACGGGGCTCCGGCAGCATAAGCCACGGAAAACATCATGTCTTCAACCGGCCGGCCGCTCCAGTAACACATGCACCATTCTTTTTTGGTCCACACATTGTTCCAGTAGCCGTCACTGGGTTCTCTGACCACATTGATCTTGATACCGGCGTTTTTGGCGCTTTCCTGGTACAGTACTGCGGCATCCACTGCACCGGAAAATGCGGCATCAGAAGCATGCAGGTTAAAGGTGTGGTCCAGCATACCGGCTTTTTTCATATGAAATTTTGCTTTGTCCGGATCATATGTTCTCTGTGCCAGGCCGGAAGCATGATACCGGTTGACTGATGAGATGGGATGGTCGTTGCCCAGTTCCCCGTATCCCTTGAGAATATTTTTCATCATTTCTTCTCTGTCACAGGCCAGTTTCAATGCCATGCGCACATCAACATCTGTATACGGGTGCTTGTCCACCAGCATGGGAACCGAATAGTGCATGGTGCCGGTAACGGCTGTGACATTGATGTCCGGCACCCGTTTAAGCAGATGAATGGTTTTTACATCTGCCCGGTCAATGACATCCAGGCGCCCTGTTTTCAATCCGTTGCTCCTGGCATTCACATCGGTGATAGCCAGGGTTTCCACCTCGGCAAAATGGGCCCGGTCCGACTTGAAATAATTGGGATTGCGCGTTGTCAATGCCCGCACCCCGGGTTCCCAGGATTCGAGAATAAAAGGGCCTGTGCCGATGCCTTTTTCCCACGCATCGCCGGCAGTCCCCTCAGGATAAATCCGCAGATGGTAATCCCCCATGATGAACGGAAAGTCTGCGCTGCCCTCTGCCAGTTCAAAGGTCACTTCATATTTGCCGTCTGTCTTGATATCTGTGATGCTTTTCAGATAGGGTTTGGCAGCGGATTTGGATTCTTCCCCTCTGTGGTGGTTGATGGAAAACACCACATCCTTGGCGGTCATGGTTTTGCCATTATGAAATTCAATGCCCTTTCTGATTTTAAAGGTCCATTTTGCGGCATCAGGAGAAGCGTCCCAGGACTCGGCCAGTTCCGGGATCGGCTGAAAGTTGTGATCAATCTCCACCAGGCAGTTGCTCAACTGGTTGGACACGTTGATGGGATAATTGGCCATCAGGGTGGCTGGATCCAGAGAATCTGATGTGGCACCGCCGGTCATGGCCTGGCGGAACAGGCCGCCTTTTTTCGGAGTTTCTGCCAGAAGCTCTGTGGGCAGAAGGGCCGGAGAAACGGCAGCGGCAAGCCCCAGGGCAGACACCTGGGTGAGGAACTGGCGCCGGGAAATCTTGTTTTCTTTAAACAGGTCGGTCAAATGTGATAATTGGCTCATCGTTCGGGTCTCCTTTTTAATTCAAGTTAGCACGCTATGGCGCGGGCTGTTAGCCATTAGCTGTTAGCTGTTAGCCAAAACGTAACAGCCAAGAGCTAAGGGCTAAATGCCAATCAATTTTAGGCCGGCATCAGATAAAGGAATCCAACCGCTCGTCCAGCAGGTTGTCCA
>Ga0209949_1000401_pt1 | contig 23121 bp, 13 predicted proteins | sample SalPonC_black_MG_FD_185711 | JGI IMG/M metagenome (GOLD analysis project Ga0209949, IMG submission 185711) | Salt pond soil microbial communities from South San Francisco under conditions of wetland restoration - Salt Pond MetaG... | ecosystem: Environmental > Aquatic > Marine > Intertidal zone... | reverse complement strand
CGACCCCAGCAGCAGCCGCGTGCTGCACCAGGTCGAGCCGGCGGACGATTTCGCCACGGTGCAGAGCGAGGGCCTCAGGCTCTACGCCTGCGCCTGGAATCCCGCCGAACCCGAGCGCGCGAGCCGCCTCCCTGGAGACGGACGGCTCGCCGCCCTGTTGCCGCTCCAGCCATGGACACTGCCGGATTATCGCTTCGCGCCCAAGGATGGGCTGGAAGAATTCGCCCGCACCCTGCGCGCGCTGCCCGCCGTGCCCCGCTCCGGGCCGGCCCCCGAACGAGAACTGGATTCCCGATGACTGACAGACGCGCCCGCACCTGGTTGCTGTTGCCATGCCTCGCACTCGTGCTGGGCGGACCGCTGGCCGTCGGCGATGCGCTTGGCGCGCAGGCGGCCTCGCTCGACGAGCGCGTGCGCGCGGCGCAGCGGCTGTCGTGGGACGAGCGCTTCGACGCGGCGCTGGAAATCTATGAAGAAGTGCTGCGGGCGGATCCCGGCCACGTCCTGGCGCGGCGGGAACGCGCCAAGGTCCTGTCCTGGGCGGGGCGCTACGAGGCTTCCGCGCAGGCCTTCCGCGCGCTGCTGGCGGACCGCCCGGATGATCTTGCGGCACGGCTGGGCCTGGCCCGGGTGCTGTCGTGGTCGGGCCGTTACGAGGAAGCCCGGGCGGTCTACCAGGACGTGCTGGAGGCGCATCCCGGCCAGGCGGATGCGTTGCTGGGCATCGCCCAGACCTGGGCCTGGTCGCGTGACTTCGAGCAGGCCCGCACGGCCTACGGAACTGCGGCGCGCGCCGCCGACGACCCGGTGCTGGCGGAGACGGGCCTCGCCTACCTGGATCTCTGGGAAGGCGCATCCGCCGAAGCCCGGCGACGCGCCGAGACACTGGCCGAGCGCTACCCCGAGCAGCCGGAAGTGCTCGAGCTGTTGTCCGCCGCCCGCGCCGCCACCGCGCCCTGGGTGAGCGGCAGCTGGGAGCAGCTGGACGACAGCGACCGCAACCTGTTCACGACCCGCATCCTGCAAGCCGGCACCACGCTGCAGGCCGGTCCCGGCCTGCGGCTGCGCTATGCCGATTACGACGTGCGAACCTTCGGGCGTCGCGGCGACATACGATCCTTGCAGGGCTTCGTCGACTGGATGCCCAGGCGTGGCCATACGCTGGAAGCCATGATCGGCCTGGACCGCATGGAAAGTCCCGGCTTCGACGATCACGACACTCTCGACTGGGGACTGCGCTGGTCCTTTCCCCTGCCGGCCGCCTGGAACGGCACGCTGCACGCGTGGCGCGAGCCTTTCCGTTATTCCGTGCCGCTGATCGACAATCGCATCGTCATCGAGTCCCTGAACTTCGCCGCCAACGGCTCGCTCCCGGCGCGCTGGTGGCTTTCCGCCGACCTGTCGGCCTGGGACCTGTCCGACGGGAACCGGCGAATCGCCGCCGATTTCAGCCTGCGGCGCAACGCGAGCCGCGGCGAACACCAGCTGCAGGGCGGCTTGAATCTGCGGGTGCAGGACTGGGACCGGGACCTGGACAACGGATACTTCGACCCCTCGAACTTCCTCGCCTGGGGGCTGATGGCGCGCGCCTTCGGGCCGGTGGCGGGCGTCCCCCGGCTCGACTACGACGTCAGCGCGGAGCTGGGACTGCAGTCCTTCGACAGCGCGGGCTTGCGCACCTCCAATGACCGTTACTACCTGCTGGCCGCGCGCCTCGGCTGGCAGCTCACGGAGCGGCTGCGACTGGAAGCCTGGGCCGACGGCGGCTCCTACGCTTCCCAGGGCGGCGCCGAGTGGAGTTACACCCGGGTCGGACTGCGATTCCGGCACCGCTTCGGCCCGGGCGACTAGCATGCGCACCTTCGTGGCCATAGCGATCATGCTGCTGGTCGGGCTGCTCGCCGGGCTGATGATCTACCTGCTGGCTCGCCGCCTGGTCACTGGTTGGCTGGCCGCGGTGGAGGCCCGGCGCCGCGCTTCGCTGGAAGAAAAACTGTACCCGTGGTTCAGCGGCGCGAGCGCGCAGACCCCGCCGGTCCTCCGGCGCCTGCGGCGCTGGCCCGACCGCCGCCTGTTCATCGAGCTGTGCCTCGCGTGGCTGCCGGAGGCGGACGCGCCGAGCCGCCAGCGCCTGATCGACTGGCTGGAGGAAAACGGCTACGTCGACCAGTGGATCGCGCAACTGGGGCATCGCGATCCCTGGAAGCGCGAGCGGGCGGCGCAGCTGCTGGGGGTGGCCAGGTCCGAGGAAGCGGTCGAGCCGCTGGTGGAGGCGCTCGACGACCCGGCGCTGGACGTGCGCATGCGCGCCGCCGCGGCCCTCGGCGCGCTCGGCGGCCAGGCGGCGCGCAGCGCGCTCATCGAGGCGCTGACCGACCAGAACCGCTGGTCCACGATCCGCATCGCGGACCTGCTGTCCGAGATGGGGCCCGAAGTGGGCGAGGAAGTGCTGCAGGCTTACCCCCGCATGAGTCGTGGCGCGCAGTTGGCGGCGATCGACCTGCTGGCGCGCATCGGCGGGGCCCGCACCGGCGCTTTCTTCAAGGAACTGCTGATCGACCCGGACCGGGACATCCGCGCGCGCGCCGCGGCGGCGCTCGGGCGCACCGGCTACCGCCCGGCCGTGCCCTGGCTGCTGGAGGCCCTGCTGGACGAGGCCTGGCCGGTGCGCGCGATGTCGGCCAAGGCCCTGGGGGCGATGCGCGTCGAAGAGGCGATTCCGCGGCTGTGCGCGGCGCTACGAGACCAGGAGTGGTGGGTCCGGGCCAACAGCGCGCAGGCACTGGACGCAATCGGCCCGGCCGGGCGCTTCGCGCTCGAGAGCATGCGCGATGATGAGGACCGTTTCGCGCGCGACCAGGCGCATGCCGTGCTCGCCAAAGCGGGAGTGCAGGAATGAGCTACGAATTCTCCAGGTTCCTGGCCGAGCTGGTCACCGGCTACAACCACTTCATCCTGGTCTATTTCATACTGATCAACCTCGGTTACCTGGTGATCTTCATCCTCTCGCTGCGGGCGCTCTGGCAGTTCGTCAAGCGCAGCTTTTTCCCCGACTACGAGAAAATTCGCGAATCCGACCTGGCGCCGCCGATTTCGCTGCTGGTGCCGGCGCACAACGAGTCGCGCAACGTCGTCGAGAGCATCAACTCGCTGCTGCAGCTGAACTACGGGACCTACGAGATCGTCGTGATCAACGACGGCTCCACCGACGACACCCTGGCGGTGCTCATCGAGGAGTTCGATCTGCGCGAATCGAGCGAGCCGGTGCGCGTCTCGCTGCCGAGCAAGGAGATTCATCGCATCTACCGGTCCCTGGCGCACAAGGACCTGGTGGTGCTCGACAAGGCGCAGGGCGGCAAGTCGGACGCTCTCAACGCGGGCCTGAATGTCAGCCGTTACCCGCTTTTCTGCTCGATCGACGCGGACTCGCTGATCGAGGAGAACGCGTTGCTGAGGCTGGTGAAACCCTTCGTGGAAGCGCCGCGCGAAACGGTCGCCGCCGGGGGCATCGTGCGCGTCGCCAACGGCTGCACGGTGGTGGACGGCAGGGTCGCCCGCGTCGGTCTGCCGCGCAGCCGGATCGCCCTGATGCAGGTGGTCGAATACCTGCGCGCTTTCCTGGCCGGGCGCGCCGGATGGAGCGCCATCCAGTCGCTGATGATCATCTCCGGCGCCTTCGGGCTCTACCGCAAGAAGGAGATCATCGAGATCGGCGGCTATACCGAGGACACCGACACCGAGGACGCGGAGCTGGTAGTCAGGCTGCACAAGGCCATGGCGGACGCCGGCCGCCCCTACCGCATCATCTTCATCCCCGACCCGGTGTGCTGGACGGAGGTGCCCGAGACCTGGCGGGTGCTGATACGACAGCGCTCGCGCTGGCACCGCGGCCTGCTGCAGACGCTGTGGAAGTACCGCGAGATGTTCCTGCGCCGCCGCTACGGCTCGGTCGGCATGGTGGGCATGCCCTGGTTCGTGCTGTTCGAACTGCTGGGGCCGGTGGTGGAGATCCTCGGCTACCTGACGATCTCGCTGGCCTGGTACCTGGGCATCCTGGACCGCAGCTTCGTGCTGATGTTCCTGGTGGTCGCCTTTGCCGTGGGCGCGCTGCTGTCCGTGGGCGCGCTGCTGCTGGAGGAAATCGCGTTCCGGCGCTACCCGCGCTTCCGCGACCTGCTGCGGCTGCTGGCCTACGGCTTCCTGGAAAACTTCGGCTTCCGCCAGTTCATGTCGCTGGTGAAGGTCAAGGCGCTGGTCGAGCTGGCGTTCCGGAAGCGGGGCTGGGGCAAGATGGACCGCCGCGGGTTCGAGCCGCATGAGCCGCATGAGCCGCCCTTCCCGGCCGAGTCGTCCGGGTCAGCCGGCCGGCACGGCAAAGACAGCGCCTGAGAGCCCGTCGAAACCCCGGCTCATCGCGCCCGGTTCAAGGCCGCAAAAATCACTTGCTCGCGGGTCTCCGCCACGCTGTACCAGAGCCGCTCGCGGCCGCGGTAAAGCACCAGGGTTGACTGGTATTTGGCTCCCAGGGCCTCGACCGCCGGCTTCTGGGTGTCGAAATCGATGCTCAGCAGGACCAGGTCCACCTCGGGGTGAAGCTCCCGATAGCGTCGCACGATCTCGCGCTGGCGCCGGCAGGTCACACACCAGGTCGCGTGGATCTCGACGAGAACCAGGGCCTCCTCCGCCTGCAGGGCCGCGAAGCGCTCCGGCGTGAACCGCTCGGCCTCCCGGCTGACGGCACCGGCGCCCAGATACAGGGCGATCGAGAACAGCAGCAGCGGAACCGCCCAGAGGGCGAGCTTCTTCATGGCCCGGACCCTCAGGCCTCGTGACAGGCGACCAGGTGATCGCCGACACGGCGCAGTTCGGGCGTCTCCCGGGCGCAGCGCTCCACCGCGATCGGGCAGCGGGTGCGGAAGGCGCAGCCCGAGGGCGGATCCACGGGTGACGGCAGTTCGCCCTCGAGCGGCGCATGCGGCTTGTTGCGCTCCTTCTCGGGGTCCGGGATCGGCACGGCGCGGATCAGGGCGCGCGTGTAGGGATGTGCCGGATTTTCATACAGCGCGATGCGATCCGCGACCTCCGCGACACGGCCGAGGTACATCACCATGATGCGGTGGCTGATGTGGCGCACCACCGCGAGATCGTGCGCGATGAATACCAGCGAGAGGTTCATCTCGGCCTGCAGGTCCATCAGCAGGTTGACGATCTGGGCCTGGATGGACACGTCCAGCGCGCTGACCGGCTCGTCGCAGATCACCAGCTTCGGCTCCAGCACCAGCGCGCGCGCGATGCCGATGCGCTGACACTGGCCGCCCGAGAACTCGTGCGGATAGCGGTTCACGTGTTCCGGACCGAGCCCGACGCGCTCAAGCATGGCCGCCACCTTGCTGCGCACCTCGGGCCGCGGCATCCGCGGGTAGTGCGTGCGCAGCGGCTCGGCCACGATGTCTCCCACCGTCATCCGAGGGTTCAGCGACGCCAGCGGATCCTGGAAGATCACCTGCATGTCGCGCCGGTAAACGCGCATGGCTTTCTTGTCTTTGCCGGTGATGTCCTCGCCGAGCAGGACGACGCGGCCGTCGCTGGGCGTGACCAGCCCGAGCACCGCCCGTGCAAGAGTCGACTTGCCGCAGCCCGACTCGCCGACCACGCCCAGCGTCTCGCCCGGGTGAAGTTCCAGGCTCACCCCGTTGACGGCCTTCAGCACGCGCGAGCGCGCGAACAGCGTTTCCGGGGCCAGCTTGAAATGGACATGCAGGCCCTCGGTCCGGAGCAGCAGCGGCGCAGTGCGATCCGGCTCATGGCGGGCAGGCATGGCTGCATGTGCCTCTGCGGCGCCCGTCGCCGGCTGCGCTTCGCCGACCGCCGCGCCGCTGGCATCGACTGAGGCGAGCCTGCGGATTTCCGCCTGGTCCAGCCGCGGCACGGCCGCCAGCAGCTTGCGCGTGTAGGGGTGCTGCGGCTGGTAGAAGATGCGATCGACCGGCCCGGATTCCTGTTCCACGCCGTTGTGCATCACCAGCACCCGATCGCACAGGCCCGCCACCACGCCCAGGTCGTGCGTGATCAGGATGATCGCCGTGCCGAAATCGCGCCGCACGTCGCGCATCAGCTCGAGGATCTGCGCCTGCACCGTGACGTCCAGGGCGGTGGTCGGCTCGTCCGCGATCAAGAGGTCCGGGCGGCAGAGCATCGCCGAGGCGATCATGACCCGCTGGCGCATCCCCCCGGAGAACTCGTGCGGATACATGTCGATACGCTTCGCGGCTTCCGGGATGTGCACGGCCTCGAGCAGTTCGATGCAGCGCTTGCGCGCCGCTTTCCTGGCGACCTTCTCGTGGTGCACCAGCACTTGCGCCATCTGGTCGAAGACAGTCATGAAGGGGTTCAGCGAAGTCATCGGGTCCTGGAAGATCATGCCGATACGCCGGCCGCGCACCGTGCGCAGCATCGGCACGGGCATGCCGATCAGCTCGGTGCCGTCGAAACGGGCGGACCCGTCGGCATAGCCGTTGGAGGCCAGCAGGCCGATCAGGCTCATCATCGACTGGCTCTTGCCCGACCCGGACTCTCCGACGATCCCCAGCGTCTCGCTCCGCTCCAGCGAGAAGCCGAGGTCGCGCACCGCGTGCACCTCGCCGTCGGGCGTGCGGAAACGCACATTGAGCTTGTCCACTTCCAGCAGCGCCATCAGCGGTCCTTGGGGTCGAGAGCGTCGCGCAGGCCGTCGCCCACGAAATTGAAACAGAACAGCGTCAGCGCCAGGAAGAACGCCGGGAACACCAGCATCCAGGGCGCCGTGCCCATCTCCTGCGCGCCCTCGTTCACCAGCGCGCCCCAGGAAGTCATGGGTTCCTGCACGCCCAGCCCCAGGAAGCTCAGGAAGCTCTCCACCAGGATCACCTGCGGGATGGTCAGGGTGACGTAGACCACCACCACGCCGAGCAGGTTGGGCACGATGTGACGGCGGATGATGTTGAAGGTGGCCACGCCCTGCGCCTCGGCCGCCTCGATGAACTCCTTGTGCTTGAGCGACAGCGTCTGGCCGCGCACGATGCGCGACATGTCCAGCCAGTTGATTGCGCCGATGGCGACGAAAATAAGGATGATATTGCGCCCGAAGAAGACCATCAGCAGGATCACGAAGAACATGAAGGGCATGGCGTAGAGAATGTCCACGATGCGCATCATGACGTGGTCCACGCGACCGCCCAGGTAGCCGGCCGTGGCGCCCCAGCTGATGCCGATCAGCAGGCTGACCAGCGTCGCGACCACGCCGATCAACAGCGAGATGCGCCCGCCGTGCAGCGTGCGCACGAACAGGTCGCGCCCCAGCGCGTCCGTGCCGAAGAAATGCCGGCTGTCCAGGTCGGGACCGATGGAAACATTGTCCCAGTCCGTCTGGTCGTAGTCCCACGGCGACAGCCAGGGGCCCACGATGACCATCAGCGCCATGACGAGTATGAGCGCCCCGGCGACCACGGCGGCGCGGTTCCGGCGCAGCACGTTCCAGGCGTCGACCCACAGGCTTCGTCCCTTGACCGGCTGCGGCGCGCCGTCGGCCGGCGGCACGGTCTGGCTGCGGCCGATCACGAGTACTTCACCTTGGGATCCAGCCAGGCATAGACCAGGTCAACGAAAAGGTTGAACAGGATGATGAGCGTCCCGTAGAACACCACCACGCCCATCACCAGCGTGTAGTCACGGTTCAGCGCCCCCTGGACGAAATAGCGCCCCAGGCCGGGCACGCCGAAGATCTGCTCGATGACCACCGAGCCGGTGATGACCGCGGCGGTCGCGGGCCCCAGGTAGGACACCACCGGCAGCAGGGCCGGCTTGAGCGCGTGTCGCAGGATCACGGTGCGCTCGGGCAACCCCTGGGCGCGGGCGGTGCGCACGAAGTTACTGCGCAATACCTCGATCATGCTGCCGCGCGTGAGGCGCGCGATGTACGCGACCTGCGGCAAGGCCAGCGAGATGACCGGCAGGATGATGTAGCGCAGGCTGCCGTCGCCGATGCCGCCGGCCGGCAGCCAGCCCAGGTAGACGGCGAAGAACAGGATCAGCAGCGGCGCCATGACGAAGTTCGGGATGGAAATGCCGGTCATGGAAACCGCCATCACGGCATGATCGGTGCGCGAGTTCTGGCGCAGGGCCGCCACCGTGCCGGCGGAAACGCCCACCAGCAGGGCCAGCAGCATCGCCGACCCGCCCAGCTTGAGCGACACCGGGAAGCCGGCTGCGATCAGCTCGGTGACCGTGTAGTCCTTGTACTGGAAGGACGGCCCGAAATCGCCGCGCGCCAGGTTCAACACATAGCGGCCGAACTGCTGGTAAAGCGGCTCGTCCAGGTGGTAGGCCGCGCGCAGGTTGGCCTCGATCTCCGGAGGCAGCGCCTTCTCCGCGTCGAAGGGGCCGCCGGGCGCGGCGCGGATCATGAAAAACGCGATCGCGATCAGGATGAACAGGGTGGGAATGGCGCCGAGGAAACGGCTCAGCGAGTAGCGCAGCACGGCCGCCTCCCGCCGGAATCCCCGCCGACTGCTGCCCGGACGCCCATCAGTGTTTCAGGATCTCGAGGTCTTTGGTGTAAATGGAGTCCTGGATGTGTGGCCGGTAATTGCCGACCCAGGGCTTGACCAGGCGCTTCGTGACATAAAAATACACCGGGATGACCGGCATTTCTTCCAGCAGGACGCCCTCGGCCTGGCGCATGATCCGGGCGCGGCGCGCCAGGTCGTTCTCCTGCGACGACGCTTCCAGCAACTGGTCGTAATTTTCGTTGTCCCAGCCCGAGTCGTTCAGCCCGCTGTCGGAATGCAGGATCTCAAGAAAATTGTAGGCGTCGTTGTAATCGCCGATCCAGCCCGCCCGGAACACCTGCGTGTCCTGCTTGCTGCGGCGCGTCTCCAGGTAGACTTTCCATTCCTCGTTGACCAGCTCGGTCTCGATGCCGAGCGTTTCCTGCCACATCGACGAGATCGCGACCGCAATGGTGCGATGATTCTCGTGCGTGTTGTAGAGAATCTGCAGCTGCAGCGGGTTGTCGCGCGAGTAGCCGGCAGCCTCGTACAGCCGGCGCGCCTCCGCCACCCGCTCCTCCTGGGTCCATTCCGCCCATTCCGGCACCACCTGCTCGTAGTTCGCCGCGCCGGGCACGTAGCCGTAGGCCGGGATCTCGCCGGCGGTGGTCACCTGGCGGGTCAGGATTTCCCGATCGATGGCGAGGTAGAGCGCGTGGCGCAGCGGAATGTTGTCCTTGAAGGGCGGCCGGGTGACGTTCAGCCCGTAGTAATAGACGCCCAGGTACTCGCTGATCACCAGCTCGTCGGCGAGGTTGCTGCGAATCCATGACAGCTGGCGGAAAGGCAGGTCATAGGTCATGTCCAGCGCGCCCGCCCGGTAGCGCTGCAGCTCGGTGGACTGGTTCTCGATGGGGTAGTACCAGACCTCGTCGATGGTGGTGTTTTCGTTGTCCCAGTAATAGGGGTTGCGCTCCAGCACGATGTGCGACTGCATCACCCAGTCGCGCAGCCGGTAGGCGCCGTTCGACACCAGCCGCCCCGGCCGCGCCCAGCGATCGCCGTAGCGTTCCACGGTCGGCCTGTGCACCGGGTAGCTGGCCGAGTGGGTCAGCACGCCGAGGAAATAAGGCGTGGGCCCGTTCAGGCGGATTTCCAGCGTCAGGTCGTCGATCGCCCGCACGCCCAGCGCCTCGGGCGGCATTTCGCCGGCGATGATCGCCTCGGCGTTCAGGATCGGCCGCAGCATGATGCTGTAGTTCGAAAGTGTCGCCGGGTCCACCGAGCGTCTCAGCCCGTAGACGAAGTCATGCGCCGTGACCGGGTCGCCGTTGGACCAGCGGGCGTTGTCGCGCATGTGGAACACGTACACCAGCCCGTCGTCGCTGACGGTCCATGAGCTGGCGGCGCCCGGCTCGATGCCGCCGTCCGGCGAATCGTTCGTCAGGCCCTGGTAGAGATCGCGCTGCAGGTGGGCCTCCGGCACGCCCTCGCTCTTGTGCGGATCGAGGGACTGCGGCTCGGCGCCGTTGCCGCGGTGCAGCACCTGCCGCTTGGCCAGCTCCGTGCCGGAGGGGCCGCCGATCTGCTCATTGTTCGCGCGGTCGGACCGCATCCCCGCGTCTCCGCAGCCGGCGGCCAGGGATGAGAGCAAAGCGAGGACAAGCAAGCTTGGGTAACGGGGCATGAGGCTCTGCGTGTCAGGGGGTATCAGCTGCGGGAAGGTATCACGGGACGGCCGGGGCCGCTAAATCCGCGCGCCCGCCGGGCGAGGGCCATGCGCGCCCGCCCCGCCCGGTGAAGCCTGAGCTACACTCGAGGCCCAACCCGGGTCTCGTCCCGGCGGGTTCTCGATGACCGGAAGCGCTGTTAACGCTGTTTCAACCACCCTTGACCGGAGCAGGAACATGAGCAAGGGCCAGGACCGAAAAAAAGAAAGCAAGAAGAAGCCTGCCAAGACGGCGGCGGAGAAGCGCGCCGAAAAGCGCGCCAAGAGAGGCCATTAGACGCGGCCACTCCTCCATCGGGGACTTGGGCGAAGCCGGGCTGCGCGCGACCGCGCCCGCGGCGGAGCGCGCCGCTGCTCAGCGCGCTCTGCGCCGGCATCCTATACTTGTACGCGTATCCCGCCGTCGCCCGTCCCGGGAATGGCGCACCACGGCGCCTCGCTGGCATAGCGTTTCAGTGGATCAAAAGGCGCCCTGAGAACCTAAGGAGGCGACATGCCGGCATTGCGAGCGCCGCGCATCTACAACCTGTTTCCCCTGCTGGCCGGACCGATGTCCAGCTGGGCGGAGCACTTGCCCCGGATCGCCGCCATGCGATTCGACTGGCTGTACCTGAACCCCTTCCATTATCCCGGGTTCTCGGGAAGTCTTTACGCCATCCAGGATTTCGATCGCCTTCACCCGGTGGTCGCGGGCGGCGATGGCGAGCCGTGGGATGCCCGTCTCGCGGACTTCTGCAAAGCCGCCGAGGCGCACGACATCCGCGTGATGCTCGATCTCGTCGTCAACCATGCCGCGCGGGACGGGCGTCTCGTCCACGAGTTTCCGGAGTGGTTCCGGCGCCATCCCGATGGCGAGATCGCGAGCCCCGGCGCGCTCGACCCCTCCGACCCGCATGGCATGGTCACCTGGCACGATCTCGCGGCCATCGACTACTCCCGGGCGGAGCACCGCGAGGCGCAGCTCGCGTTCTGGAACGACCTGGTCCGGCGTTACCTCGCGTGCGGTGTCAGCGGATTTCGATGTGATGCGGCTTACCAGGTGCCCGCCGATTTCTGGCGGGAACTGATCGCGGCCGCGCGTTCCGGCGCCGACGCACCCGTGTTCGCGGCGGAAACACTGGGCTGCCCGCCGGAGGACAGCGAGGCGCTTGCGCCAGCGGGCTTCGATCTCATGTTCAACAGCGCGAAATGGTGGGATTTTCGCGAACCCTGGCTGCTCGACCAGTACCAGCGGCTGCGCACCGCCGCCCCGAGCGTCGCGTTCCCCGAGAGCCACGATACGCCGCGGCTCATCAGCGAACTCGGCGACATGAACCCGGAACAGGCCGCGGCTCACTACGCCTTCCAGTACGACTGGACGGCCTGTTTCTCGGCGGGCGTAATGATGCCGATGGGCTATGAATACGGCTTTTCACAGGCGCTGGACGTCAGGGACAGCCGCCCCGGCCAATGGGAGGCCCAGCGGGCCAATGCGCCTTTCGACCTGAGCGAACACATCGCCGCGGTCAACGAGTTCAAGCAGGAACAGGCACTGTTCGGCGCGGAAGTGCCGCAACAGCGCATCAACGGGCCCGATGCGCGACCCGTGCTTTTGCATCGTCGCTGGAAAGACGACGAGGCGGTCCTGCTGATCAATCCGGATTCCCGGCGGCCGGTCGCCATCGACCCGGGCGTCGTCGCGCAGGCCACTGGCGCCGCCGCATGGCGGGACGTCACGCCCGGCAGGAAAAGCGACGCCCTGCAGGCCGGGGTCCCCCTGGAGTTGCCGCCGTGCAGCGTACGGGTCTGGCAGCTGGGCCCCGAAACCTCTCGAGCAGCACGCCGACCGGGCCGCGCCGCCCAGCTCGATCACCTGCAGGCGCTTGCGGCCGACCGCATCGCCATAGAAGCGCTGCAGCCCGAGATCGACGGGGGGCGCTTTCCCGTCAAGCGAATCATTGGCAGCCGCGTCGAGATCGAGGCCGACATCTTCGGCGACGGCCACGAAGTGCTCGGCGCGGCGGTGCAGTACCGGCCACGGGGCAGCCGCACGTGGCGCGAGGCGCCCCTCGTCCAGGGCGAAAACGACCGCTGGCACGGCGCCTTCACGGTCGATCGGCTGGGCCGCTTCGAATACACGGTCATCGCCTGGCGCGACCGCTTCCGCACCTGGCGGGAAGAGGTCACCAAGAAAGTCGATGCGGGCCAGGACGTGGCGCTGGAGACCTGCGAAGGCGCAGCGCTGCTCGAAGACGCCGCCGACGCCGGCAAGGACCCGGCAGCGCGCTACCTGCGCCATCGCGTCGCCGCAATCAAGGAGGTGGCCTCGAGCAGCGAACGGTTTGCGCTGCTGATTGAAGAAAGCCTGCTGCGGCTGGTGGATCGGGTGGGCCCGCGGGCCGATCTTTCCACCTACCCGCACTGCCTCGAGGTCGACGTGGACCGCCCGGCCGCCGCGTTCGCCGCATGGTACGAGATGTTTCCGCGTTCCCAGTCGCCCGAGCCGGGACGCCACGGGACTTTCCGCGACGTGATCCGGCGTCTTCCCTACGTGCGCGACCTGGGCTTCGACGTGCTGTATTTCACACCCATTCACCCCATCGGCCACACCCACCGCAAGGGCCGCAACAACACGCTCGTGGCCGGCCCGGACGACCCCGGCAGCGTGTATGCCATCGGCAGCGAGGAAGGCGGGCATACCGCCATCCACCCGGAACTGGGCAGCCTGGAAGATTTCCGCGCGCTGGTGCAGGCCGCCGGCGAGCACGGGCTGGAAATCGCCCTGGACATCGCCGTGCAATGCTCGCCCGACCACCCGTGGTTGAAGGCGCATCCCGAGTGGTTCGACTGGCGGCCCGACGGCACCATCAAGTACGCCGAGAATCCGCCCAAGAAGTACCAGGACATCGTCAATGTACACTTCTACCGCGACGCCATCCCCGGCCTGTGGTTCGAGCTCAAGCAGACCTTCGAATTCTGGATCGAACAGGGTGTAAAGACTTTTCGCGTCGACAATCCGCACACCAAGCCCTTTCCTTTCTGGGAATGGCTCATCGACGAGATCAGGCGCGTTCATCCCGAAGTGATCTTTCTCTCCGAAGCCTTCACCCGCCCGAAGGTCATGCTGCGGCTGGCCAAGCTCGGTTTCACGCAGTCCTATACCTACTTCACCTGGCGCAACAGCAAGGCCGGCATGAAGGCTTATCTCGAAGAGCTCTCCCGGGGCGACGCGCGAGAAGTCTTCAGGCCGCATTTCTTCACCAACACGCCTGACATCAACCCGCCCGTGCTGCACGGCAACGAGCGGCCCGCCTTCGAGATGCGGCTGGCGCTCGCCGCGACGCTCTCGGGCCTGTACGGCATCTACAACGGCTTCGAGATCTGCGAGGCCACGCCCCTGCCCGGCAAGGACGAGTATCTCGACAGCGAGAAATACGAGATCCGGCACTGGGACATGGACCGTCCCGGGAACATCCAGCCGCTGATCCGGCGGCTCAATGCCATCCGCCGCGAGAATCCCGCGCTGTGGACCCACGACAACGTGCAGTTTCTCAACGCATGGAACGACCAGCTGCTGTATTACTTCAAGGCGACGCCCGCGCGGGACAACTGCCTCCTGGTGATGGTGAACATGGATCATCGCCATGCGCAGGAAGCCCACTTCGAAGTCCCGCTGTGGGAGTTCGGCTTGCCCGATGACGCCAGCGTGGAAGTCGAGAGCCTGCTCGACGGGCGGCGCTTCAGCTGGCACGGCAAAGTGCAGCACACCCGCATCGATCCTGCCGATTCTCCGGTCAGGATCTGGCGCCTGCGACCGCCGCCGTCCCGGTGAGCCCGGTCAAGCGCACAAGTGACAAGCAAGTAAAGAGAGGCCCAATGATCGATCGCTCTGTCCCGGACTGGTACAAGGACGCCGTCATCTACCAGTTGCACATCAAGGCGTTCTTCGACTCGAACAACGACGGCATCGGCGATATAGAAGGCCTGGTGCAGAAGCTCGACTACGTGAAATCGCTGGGCGTGACCGCCGTCTGGCTGCTGCCTTTCTATCCGTCGCCGCTGCGCGACGACGGCTACGACATCGCGGATTACCGGACGGTAAACGAGTCCTACGGCACCATGCGCGATTTCCGCCGGCTGGTGCGCGAGTGTCACCGGCGCGGGCTGCGCGTCATCACGGAACTGGTCATCAATCACACCTCGGACCAGCACCCCTGGTTCCAGCGCGCCCGCGCGGCCAAGAAAGGCAGCGCATGGCGCGACTTCTACGTCTGGAGCGACACGGACGACCGCTACGGGGACACGCGCATCATTTTCGTGGACAGCGAGGCGTCCAACTGGACCTGGGACCCGGTCGCGGAACAGTACTACTGGCACCGCTTCTATCACCACCAGCCCGATCTCAATTTCGACAATCCCCGCGTGCTGGAAGCCATCCTGGGCGTGCTGCATTTCTGGCTGAAAGCCGGCGTCGACGGCTTGCGGCTGGACGCGGTGCCGTACCTGATCGAGCGCGAAGGCACCAACAACGAGAACCTGCCCGAAACCCACGAGGTGCTGAAGAAGATCCGCGCCGAGGTGGACGCGCATTACCCCGACCGGATGCTGCTGGCGGAAGCCAACCAGTGGCCCGAGGATACCGCCGAGTATTTCGGCGCGGGCGACGAATGCCACATGGCGTTCCACTTCCCGCTGATGCCGCGCATGTACATGGCGCTTGCCATGGAGGATCGCCACCCGGTGACCGACATCCTGCGGCAGACCCCGGGGATCCCGGACGGCTGCCAGTGGGCGGTGTTCCTGCGCAACCACGACGAGCTGACCCTGGAAATGGTCACCGACGACGAGCGCGATTACCTCTGGGAAGTCTATGCGGCCGAGCGACGAATGCGCATCAACCTGGGCATCCGCCGCCGCCTGGCGCCCCTGATGGAGCGCGACCGCCGCAAGATCGAGCTCATGAACGGCCTGCTGCTGTCGATGCCCGGAACGCCGGTGCTGTATTACGGCGACGAACTGGGCATGGGCGACAACTTCTTCCTCGGTGATCGCGACGGCGTGCGCACCCCCATGCAATGGACGCCGGACCGCAACGGCGGGTTCTCGCGCGCTCATCCCCAGCGCCTGTACCTGCCCGTCATCCAGGATCCGCTCTACGGCTACCAGGCGGTCAACGTGGAAAGCCAGGAAGCGGACTCCAGCTCGCTGCTGAACTGGACGAAGCGGCTGCTGCAGGTCCGGGGGCAGTTCAAGGCCTTCGGTCGCGGCACGCTGGAATTCCTGTACCCGGGAAACCGCAAGATTTTCGCCTACCTGCGCCACCACGAGGAAGAGACCGTGCTGTGCGTGGTCAACCTGGCCCGCACGGCGCAGGCCGTGGAACTCGACCTCGGCCGTTTCAGCGGCCGGGTGCCGATCGAGCTCGCGGGACGCACCCCCTTCCCGCCGATCGGCGAGCTGCCCTACCTGCTGACCCTGCCCGCATATGGTTTCCTCTGGTTCACGCTGGTCGAGCGCGCCGATGCGCCCCGCTGGCACGTGGACGCGCCGGAGCCCATGCCCAGCTTCCCGACACTGGTGCTGCGCAAGTCGCTGGACGAGATTGCCGAGAACGACAATCGCAGGATGCTCGAAGAGGAGATTTTGCCGGACTACCTGCCGAAGCACCGCTGGTTTGCCGGCAAGGACCGGCGCATCGACAAGGTGGCGATCGAGCGCGTGCTGCGCGTTCCCGCCGCCACCGGCGGCGATCCCTGGCTGCTGGCCCTGCTCACCGTGAGGCAGAACGAGCAACCGGTGCGTTACCAGTTGCCGCTGGCGGTGGACTGGCGCGAGTCGATGCTCAAGCCCGGCTCGCCGCTGTTGCCCTGGACGCTGGCCAAGACGCGCCGCTTCCGCTACGTGGGCGCGTTGCATGACGCGACCATGGATGACGGCTTTGCGCGCCGCCTGGCCGCACTGATGAGCGCCGGCGACACCTCTGACAACGGGCTGCGGGCGCGCGCCTGGGGCGGCCTGGCGGAGATGTCCTTCGGCGACGAGGTCACGGTCCAGCGCTTCGGCGTGGAGCAGTCCAACACCTCGGTGATCATCGGCGAGCAGGTGGCGCTGAAGGTCTATCGCAAGATCGCCACCGGCGTGCACCCCGAGCTGGAGATCGCCCAGTACCTCACCCACGAGGCGGGCTACGCCAACACGCCGGCGCTGCTGGGCAGCCTCGAATACATGGACGAGACCGGGGAACCGGCCCTGCTCGCCATCGCCCAGCAGTACCTGTACAACCAGGGCGACGGCTGGCAGGTCATGGTCGAGTACCTCGACCGGGAGCTGGAAACGCGCGCCCTGACGCGCAGCGGGGAGTCGGGAGAAGCCGCCGATGCGCTGGCCGACAGCCACGAGCAGAACCTCGCGCTGGCAGAGCGCCTGGGCCAGCGGATCGCCGAAATGCATCGCGCTTTCGCGCGGCCCACCGAACGGCCAGCCTTCACCCCGGAGACCGCCGGCGGCGAGGCACTGGACCAGTGGGTCGGCCACGCGCTGCGCCAGGTGGACGAAGCCCTCGCTTCCCTGGAGCGCAATCGTGCCGCCCTGGAAGGCCGGGCCGCCGTGCAGGCCGACGCCGTTTTGCAGGCTCGCACGCTTGCCGAGGCGCGCATCCGGGCCGCCGGCGAACTCGACGCGGCCGTCCTCATGACGCGCCTGCACGGTGATCTGCACCTCGGCCAGGTGCTGGTCGTCGAACGGGACTTCTACGTCATCGATTTCGAGGGCGAGCCGGCCCGGGACCTGGCCGCGCGTCGCAACAAGTCCTCCGCGCTGAGAGACGTGGCGGGCATGCTGCGCTCCTTCGATTACGCTGCATGGTCTGCCGCGTACAAGCTGATGGAACGACGGCCCGATGCGACCGACACGATCCTGGCGGACGCGCTGGCGTGGCGCGACCAGGCCGTGGCGCGCTTCCTGGACGGGTACCGCGAGCACCTTGGAGATTGCGGCGTCTGGCCGGACAGCGAAGAGGACGGCTGGCGCCTGCTCGACCTGTTTCTGCTGGAAAAAGCCTTCTACGAGCTCGGCTACGAACTCGCCAACCGCCCGCAGTGGCTCGATATTCCGCTGGCTGGCATCGTTACGCTGCTGAATTCCAGGCGGGGTGCCTAGGACATGGACAAGACAGGAAACGACAATTCGCTCCAGGCGTCCATCGAGGCGATCGCGACGGGCACGCACGGCGATCCTTTTGCCGTGCTCGGCCCCCACCAGGAAGCGGATGAACGCGTAGTGCGGGCGTTCCTGCCGACGGCCTCGCGCGCCTGGGTGGCTGCGCGCGGAAAACCCGGCAGCGCGGCCGAAATGACAAAACTCCACCCATCGGGTTTTTTCGCCGGACCGCTCCCGGCAAAAGCCGGCACCGACTATGTGCTGCGCCTGGAGACCGCCGGCGAGACGTGCACCGTGGAGGACCCGTATCGCTTCGGCACCGTCCTCGGCGAACTCGACGTCTACCTGCTCGGCGCGGGCGATCACCGCCAGCTGTACGGAATCATGGGCGCGCATCTGCGCGAGATCGACGGCGTCGCGGGCACCGCCTTCGTCGTGTGGGCGCCGAACGCGCGCCGCGTTTCGGTGGTCGGGGACTTCAACCACTGGGACGGGCGCGTGCATCCCATGCGTCATCGCCGGGAAGCCGGCGCCTGGGAGTTGTTCCTGCCCGGGGTGACCAGTGGGGCGTGCTACAAGTTCGAAATCCTCGGCCCGGACGGTCAGCTCCAGCCCCTCAAGGCGGACCCCTACGCATTTGCGACGGAATTGCGACCCGACACCGCGTCGCGGGTGCACGGACTGCCGGAAATCGCCTGGCAGAACGACCCGTGGATGTCCCGGCGGGAAGCCGCCAGCAAGACGGATGCACCGATCTCGGTCTACGAAGTCCACCTCGCCAGCTGGATGCGCGGTCCCGACAACCGCTGGCTGAGCTACGAGGAACTCGGCGAACGGCTGGTGCCCTACGCGGCGCGCATGGGCTTCACGCACCTGGAGCTCCTGCCGGTCACCGAGTATCCCTATGACGGGTCGTGGGGCTATCAGCCCACCGGGCAGTTCGCGCCCACCAGGCGCCACGGCAGCCCGGAGGAATTCGCGCGCTTCGTGGAGTGCGCCCACCAGGCGGGCATCGGGGTGCTGCTGGACTGGGTTCCGGGCCACTTCCCGAGCGACGCCCACGGGCTGGCGCAGTTCGACGGTACGGCCCTGTACGAACACGCCGATCCCCGCCAGGGCTTCCACCGCGACTGGAACACGCTGATCTACAACTTCGGCCGCCGCGAGGTGATGAACTTCCTGCTCGCCTCCGCCATCTTCTGGCTGCGCCGCTACCGCATCGACGGCCTGCGCGTGGATGCGGTCGCCTCCATGCTCTATCTCGACTACTCGCGCGAGCAGGGAGAGTGGGTGCCGAACCGCTATGGCGGCAACGAGAATCTCGAAGCGATCGAGTTCCTCAAGCGGCTGAACACGCTGGCCGACTCGGAGACCGAGGGCGCGGTCATGATCGCGGAAGAATCCACGGCGTGGCCGGGCGTGTCGCGGCCGGTGCACGCCGGCGGGCTCGGCTTCGATTACAAGTGGAACATGGGCTGGATGCACGACACCCTGCAGTACATCGCCGAGGAGCCGGTGTACCGGCGCTGGCACCATTCCAAGATGACTTTCGGACTGCTCTACGCCTTCTCCGAGAATTTCATGCTGCCGCTGTCCCACGACGAAGTGGTGCACGGCAAAGGCTCGATCCTCGGGCGCATGCCGGGCGACGAGTGGCAGCGTTTCGCCAACCTGCGCGCCTATTACGGCTTCATGTTCGGTCATCCGGGCAAGAAGCTGAACTTCATGGGCAACGAGATCGCCCAGGCGCGGGAGTGGAACTTTGACCAGAGCCTGGACTGGCACCTGCTCGAGGAACCCCGGCACCAGGGCGTGCAGAGCCTGTTCAGGGACCTCAACGGCCTTTATCGAAACAGCCCCGCGCTGCACGTGCTGGACTGTGATCCGGCCGGCTTCGAGTGGCTGGTCGAGAACGACGACGAGAACAGCGTGCTGGTATTCCTGCGCAAGGGCCGGGCGGGCGATCCACCGTTCATCGTCGCCAGCAACTTCACGCCAGTGCCGCGGCACGGCTACCGGGTCGGCGTGCCGACCGGCGGCGGATTCATCGAGCGCCTCAACACCGACGCCGCCATCTACGGGGGCAGCAACCTGGGCAACGGCGGTTATGTCGCGGTCCAGCCGGTGCCCTCGCACGGCCACGCCCAATCGGTGGAACTCACCCTGCCGCCGCTTGCGACGCTGTTTCTGGAGTCGACTGCAGGCGGGTCCGGCAGCGAGAATACTCGATGACCGGGCCCCAGTTCACGGGACTGGAGGAAGGCAACCCCATGCCGCTGGGCGCCACCTGCGACGGGCTCGGCGTCAACTTCGCGCTGTTCTCGGCGCACGCGGAAAAAGTCGAACTGTGCCTGTTCGACGCGCGTAACCAGCGGGAAACCCATCGGCTTGCGCTGCCGGGCCACACGGACCAGGTCTTCCATGGCTACCTGGCCCAGGCGCAACCCGGCCTCCTGTACGGCTATCGGGTCCACGGCCCCTATGCGCCGAAGCAAGGCCACCGCTTCAATCATCACAAGCTGCTGCTGGATCCCTATGCCCGGCGCCTGGTCGGCAGACTTCGCTGGAGCGACGCCCATTTCGGCTACCGCATCGGGGCCGCCACCCAGGATCTGACTTTCGACACCCGCAACAACGCGGCGCGCATGCCGAAATGCAGCGTGGTCGGCGACAATTTCGCGTGGGGCACGCACCGCCGCCCCGCGCATCGCGCATCCCGCTCGCTGATCTACGAGTGCCACGTGCGCGGCATGACCCAGCTGCATCCCGACGTGCCCGAGGCCTGGCGCGGCACCTTCGCGGGGCTGGCCAGCGACGCGGTCATCGACCACCTGGTCGGCCTGGGCGTCACCGCCGTCGAACTCATGCCGGTCCATGCCTTCACCGACGACCGGCACCTGCTGGAGAACGGGCTGAGAAACTACTGGGGCTACAACAGCCTCGGCTTTTTCGCGCCGGAGCCGCGCTACCTGGCCGAGGATGTCGAGGAATTCAAGCGGATGGTTCGCCGGCTGCATGCGGCCGGCCTCGAAGTGATCCTCGACGTCGTCTACAACCACACCGCCGAAGGCAACGAGCTCGGCCCGACACTGTCGTTCAAGGGCATCGACAACAAGAGCTATTACCGCCTGCTGGACGAAGAGCCGCGCTACTACGTCAACGAGACCGGCACCGGCAACACCGTCAACTTCGCCCATCCGCGCGTGCTGCAGATGGTCATGGACTCGTTGCGATACTGGGCCACGGAAATGCGGGTCGACGGCTTCCGCTTCGATCTCGCCACCTGCCTGGCGCGCGAGCCCTGGGGCTTCGACGCCGGCAGCGGTTTCCTGGACGCGGTGCGACAGGACCCGGTGCTCCAGCACGTCAAGTTGATCGCGGAACCCTGGGACGTGGGTCCCGGCGGCCACCAGCTCGGCAACTTCCCGCCCGGCTGGAGCGAATGGAATGACCAGTTCCGCGACTCCGTGCGGCGTTTCTGGCGCGGCGACGAGCATCTCCTGCCGCATTTCGCCCGCGCCGTGGCCGGCAGCGCCGAGACCTTCGACCATGCCGGCCGCCAGCCGAGCGCCAGCCTCAATTTCATCACCTCGCACGACGGCTTCACCCTGCGCGACCTGGTGTCCTACGCTCATCGCCACAACGAGGCCAATGAAGACCCGCAGGACGGCCATGAAGAAAACTACTCGGCCAACTACGGCGCCGAGGGGCCGACGGACGACCCGGCCGTCAACGCCATGCGTGCCCGCCAGGCGCGCAACATGCTGCTCACCCTGCTGGTGTCCCAGGGCCTGCCGATGATGCTGATGGGCGACGAGTGCGGCCGCAGCCAGGGCGGCAACAACAATGCCTACTGCCAGGACAACAACATCAGCTGGATGGACTGGGAGAACCTGGCCGAGACGGACCACGCGCTGCTCGGGTTCGTGCGGCGACTGGTGCGCCTGCGCCATGATCATGCCGCGCTGCGCGCTGAACACTTCCTGCACGGCGATCGCGTCTCCAGCGAGGATATTCCCGACATCCTGTGGATCGATACCACGGGCGGCCCCGCGGGCGACGAGCTGTGGCGGGACCCGCTCGCCAAGGTCGTCGGGATCCTGTTGAACGGGCGCATCATTGCGCCCCGCAGCGAGCCGCCCGAAGAGATCCTGCTGGTGTATTTCAACGCTGCGACCAACGGCGTCGAGATCACGCTGCCCGAGTTCGAGGGCGGTCGCGGCTGGCTTCGGCTCATCGACACCAGCGCGCCCGATGCCCCGCCGGTCGAACTCCCGGCCGGGGATTCGATGATCCTGCCGGAGCACAGCGCGACGGTGTTTGCGTTCAGGAGTCACGGCGACCCGCCAGCGGAGCCGCAATGACGCGGCATCACCGCAGGCTGCCGATGGGCGCCGAACGGCGGGGCCAGGGCACGCGCTTTCGCCTGTGGGCGCCTTCGGTGGACGCCGTCTTTCTGCAACTGGGCGAATCGGAGCACAGGCTGCCGATGACGCCGCAGGAAGCCGGCTGGTTCGAGTGCGAAACCGACGCCGCGCCTCCCGGCACCGCGTACCGCTTCATTCTCCCGGACGGCCTGGCGGTCCCGGACCCGGCCTCCCGGGCGCAGCAGGACGATGTGCACGGCCCGTCGCTGGTCGTGGATCCCGGGGCCTACACCTGGTGTCACGGCGACTGGCGCGGGCGACCCTGGGAACAGGTCGTGCTCTACGAGTTGCATACCGGGACATACTCCGCGAGCGGCGATTTCGACGGTGTTCGCAAGCGCCTGAGGGAACTCGCCGAGCTTGGCGTGACGGCGGTGCAACTCATGCCGGTGGCCGATTTCCCGGGTCGCTGGAACTGGGGCTACGACGGCGTGCTGCCCTTCGCGCCGGACCGCCGCTACGGCGCACCGGAGGACCTCAAGCGGCTGGTCGACGAGGCGCACGGCCTCGGACTGATGGTCTTTCTCGATGTGGTCTACAACCACTTCGGCCCGGACGGCAATTACCTGCACGCCTACGCGCGGGAGTTCTTCGCAGCGGACAAGCACACGCCCTGGGGCGCGGCGATCGACTTCGGCCGCGAGGAGGTCAGCCAGTTCTTCATCGAGAACGCGCTCTACTGGCTGGAGGAATATCGTTTCGACGGCCTGCGCTTCGATGCGGTGCACGCAATCCACGCGGCCTGGCGCGGCCGCTTCCTCGCCACGCTGGCGGCCCGCGTGCGGGCGAGCATCAGCGACCGCCACGTCCACCTCGTGCTGGAAAACGACGCCAACGAAGCGCACTGGATGCGCGAAGGCTTTGCGGCGCAATGGAACGATGACCTGCACCACGCGGCGCACGTCCTGCTGACCGGCGAGGCGGCCGGCTATTACGAGGACTACCAGGGCGACGCGGTGGCGCTGCTGGGTCGCGCGCTTGCCGAGGGCTTCATCTACCAGGGCCAGCACTCCGCTCATCGCGACGGCGCGGCGCGCGGCGAACCGACCCGGGGGCTGTCGCCCGCCGCTTTCGTGAGTTTCCTGCAGAACCACGACCAGGTCGGCAACCGCGCTTTCGGCGAGCGCATCCATCAGCTGGCCGCGCCCGCCGCCGTGCAAGCCGTGACGACCGCCATGTTGCTCGCGCCGCAGGTTCCCATGCTGTTCATGGGCGAAGAATGGCTGGCCGACGCGCCTTTCCTGTACTTCTGTGATTTCGACGAAGAGCTGGCCCGGGCCGTGCGCGAGGGGCGGCGCAGGGA
>Ga0209949_1000400_pt1 | contig 23135 bp, 14 predicted proteins | sample SalPonC_black_MG_FD_185711 | JGI IMG/M metagenome (GOLD analysis project Ga0209949, IMG submission 185711) | Salt pond soil microbial communities from South San Francisco under conditions of wetland restoration - Salt Pond MetaG... | ecosystem: Environmental > Aquatic > Marine > Intertidal zone... | reverse complement strand
ATCCCCACTGGATTACTTTTTCCGAAAGATCAACAACGGATTTATGCTGCATTAGGCAAGCCGAAATAGCGGCGGCGAAGGCTCATTTCTATCCCGGCTAAGCTCGACTTTTGGTATCCAAAAGTCCGGCCCTTCTATTCATTAGATCTGCCGTTGCTTAACTCTGTTTTGAGCATCAAATCGGGACTTTATTCTAACCTATCAGCTGGCTATGAAAAACTCAAAAGAAAAAAATCAACAACCTTCCCCTCGCGCCAATACTCGACTGGAAGTGGCGGAGGAATACAGCATTAGCCGACGCACCCTGCGGCGCAGACTGAAAGTGCTCAACATTCAGATTTCCCCCTGGCAGACTCGTACCGGCCGATTTAAAACGCATCTATCAGGCGCTGGGTGAGCCGCCTTATAAAAAGGAGGAGGAAAAGCGATGAGCGTTGGAAGGGTTTTATGGTGAAAGAATGCCCGGTTGGAGGTAAAAAAAGGCGGTTTCATATTTGCGTTGTCCATATATGTTCGATTTTGTTCGATTTTGTCCGGTTTCTGGCTTGCATTGAAAGCGGGGGGGGGTAAATTTGTAATTGAATGATTTTATTTCAATAATCAAATTTTATTTATCATGAAAGTATTATCAACTTCAAAATTCTTCTTGATTCAAGTAGTAATCATCTTTTCTATGATGATGATTTTTTCAACGGTTTGTAAGGCAGATTCTTATAAAACAACTATTGGAACTTGTTGGTGTGGAATTGATGATTATAAGTGTGATAATGGCTTTGGTTCTTGTAATGTCCATTCGCAATCGATTTGTGAATATGACTGCGAGGAGCATGATTAAAATATAGAGTTTCTTTCCAGGATGCAGCCTATCTTTGGCTGCATCTTATTTTTATTTTATTTCCGTTGATTTTTTAAAAAAGTACTTGTCGTCGATAAGACTTAAATGAATTATTCAAAAGCAATAGACAAAATAGAATAATGAATGATTTTTTTTCCAATCAAGCATTTAGGTATTTTGCTTTTATTTCCCTGATAATACTTTTAACAGCGTGCCGGGAAGATGCATCTTTAAGGTCGGTAGCTATCAATAACAAAAGCGTGCGTTCGTTTTTACTTGAACCGCATTTGGGGGATTGCCGGTTTGTAAAATTGGGGAATGCAGAGAACCTTTCAGAATTACTTCCGGAGCAGGTTAATTCGATTTTTTTTAGGGATAATAAGTATTGGGTATTTAATCGTATTCCAGGTGACACGGAAAGTATTTCCATCCGAGTTTTCAACGCTCGAGGTCAACTTGAGACCGTCCTTCCCCTTCCAAGTGAGGGGCCTTCCAACTTTAAGGGACTGGTCGATTTTTGGACGGATGGAAAAAACCTTGAATTATTGGATTTGTACGATCAATCCATTTGGAGAGCTACTTATCCTGAAGTTAAATTCTCTAGATATCCCATTGGTTATTCCTTCTATAAATTTTTTAAAATAGATGAGGGTATTTATATTTTCGATTCGGATAATTCACCCTCAGAGCTTACTGGAGAGCATAATTTAGCTTTGTTTCGCCCGAAGCAAAATGAATTGATCGATCAGGGTATTCCAATTCCTCCCTTTATGAAAGAAATAGGACTTCAGGATAAACGGTTTTCCCATGACCCTAAGACAAACTCGGTTTTTTATATTCCCCCTGTCGGCACAACCATCTATCGAATCGGCCGAGACTCCATTGAAGTTGATATGGAACTGAAGTTTCTTCGAGGAAGTTTCCAGGAAGAAGACAGAAAAATGACTGTAGGTCAATTTCTTTCGTTACGGCGTAGCCAGAAATATATTACTACTTTAGATAAATTCATTTCCTGGGGCAATCTCGGTTTTGCCCAATATAGATTCGACCGGAATTTCTACTGGGCTTTATTTGACCGGAAAACAGGTGGTTCTGTATGCATAAAGCCTGATTTCCCTTTCGCCAATGAGTATCTGCTTTCCTATCAGCCTATCATGATTAATAAAGAAGGAGAAGTCGCTTTCTTTATTCACCCATCCGATATATTCACCTATTATGAGTACAACCCTGAAGTCAGGGGACGTCACATGAATTTAGATCGCCTGTTAAGCGGACTTTCGGAAGAGGATAACCCGGTAGTGATGTGGGTCCCGATCAGTGTCTTCGAAAATCTCTTGAAAGATTAGAGTTTATTCAATTTACGTCAGTATAACTTGCTATGACACTGAGTCCATTCAAAAAGAAGGATTTTATGAAAAACAGATTTTATATTTAACTGAAACTTATTGATCATGAAGCTTTTATCTATTTCAAAAGTCCTCCTGATTCAAGTAGTCGTCATCCTGTTGTTACTGATGACATCTATAACAGTGTGCATGGCGGAAAATAAAAAACAAGCCATTGGAACTTGTTGGTGTGGAATTGATTATGCTTTTTGTGATGTCGGTTATGGTACATGCACTGATGAAACAGATTGTAAAAAGGATTGTGGTGGAGAATATGATTAAGAGGAGCCTGATGAAGAGGATGTCCAGTTCAAATTACCTTGTATTACACTACCTTCAACACTAAAAATACGACTCGCATCGAATCCGACTTCCATACCACATAATCACCTGTTTCCTGGCCTCCGCCCTCCTCCCCTTCTGCAGGGCGACGCGCGCCGCCTCATCGAAGGCCTGAATGTCGAAGTGGTGCTGGAACAGGCCGTACCGGGCCTGATCGTCGTCCCCAAATCGGCCCTGGTGCTGCGCTCGGGCCGCCCCGTGGTGTTCACCTACGCCCCGGAGGAGGGCCTGCCCAAGTGGAACTACGTCACCGTCGCCCATGAAAACGACGAGCAGATCGCGGTCAGCGAAGGCCTGGAACCCGGGATGCTGGTGATCTTTGAAGGTAACCTGAACCTGGAGCACGATGCGCAGGTGCGGGTGGCGGAAGAGTAGGTTTTATCGTAAAATCCGGGAGGAGTTTAGAAGTTTAGGACTCCGGCTGCTTCGCAGCGGAGCGGTTTAGAAGTTTAGGGCGGCGCCCTTTGAGGCTGCTGTTTAGCGGATCTGAAACCGAGATTCTCGATTTCAGATCTGCTAAACTCCTAAACCAGTCACTCCGAAGGAGTGGGGGCTAAACTTCTAAACTTTTCAGTCGATCTGGTCCATCAATGATGATAATACGTACGACTCGTGCCCGCCGATTTAAAACGCATCTACCAGGCGTTAGGGAAGCCGCCTTACCGGAAGCAGGAGGAAAAGCGATGAGCGGGGCAGAGTGTTTTAGTTGGAAAATGTTCGGCGGGCGGTTGAAGTGCTCTTAAAAAGGTGGTTTCATATTTGCGTTGTCCATATATGTTCGATTTTGTTCGATTTTGTCCGGTTTCCGGCTTGCGTCAAAAGCGGGGGGGGGTAAATTTGTAACTGTACATCGGCCGGTGCAAAGGGGATTGCCGAAAACCCTGAATAGAGTAGGTGGAAAGTCAAAACCCTCTTTTTATGAGAAAAACATTGAAGTATTTACTAGTATTCATCGCCTTCTTTATGTCTTCAGCAATTTTCAGCTCAGGTCTCTATGCAAATTGTAGTTGCAATGATGATGATTGCTATTATGATTATGACTGGGATAACTGTAAAACCTACTTTTTTCACGAAGTATGTGCAGTAGTTTGCGATGAAGGTGATGGATAATAAAAATTGAAGGACTTGAAGGTTGGGGTTGTGAAAACACGATTAAAAAGACTGTTCTTGTTTTTGCAACCCCTAACAATTATTGCTTCTTTGAATTTTTTTACGTGTAACTCATTTAAAAGAATCTTCAACTAATGATAAGCCTGATATATAAGAATACCATCATGAAAATACGGGTTATGCAAAAAATGCCAAACAAGTTACTGATCCTTTTCTTGATGGCGCTCGCTGTCAGCTGCATGTCCGACTACTCCGGAAAAACACCGGAACCATTACAAGCCCGGTTGCAACAAACCAAGAGATTGCCTTTGCCTGAAACCAGCACGGCTTTTACCCTCACATTAAAACATTTTGAAGAGGATGGTGAGGAGTTTTTGCTTTGGCGAGACCGGGAAAACAACTCCATTTTAATTTATGATCTGGATGAAGAACGGTTGGATAAAAGAATACAATTTGTAGAAGAGGGGCCTGGAAAGGTGCCTTCGGCCGATGGAGGATTTTCAGTTTTTGGCTTTGATTCGATTTATCTTTCTACCTATGTTCCAGGCAAATTATACCAGGTCGATACTGCGGGAAATCTTCAAAACGTCATTATTTCGGCCGATACCAGTGGCAACAAAATGAATAGTCTTTCTACCCTTAATTCCAGAATGAATTCCGACCTGGTCAAATTGGGAGAAAAACTTGCGGTTCCCCTTCGCTTCCCCTTTTTTAAAGCCAATCCAGGCCAAGGAGTAATTGATTCTATTTCAATTTTTAGTCTGGTTGATTTGGAAAAAGGCCTGGTAAGTTCCTCTCCAATTGCCATCCCTGCTAAAGTTTATAATGAAAGTGATCTCCCCCTGCCGAGGGCAATGGGGCTGACGGCTGGGAATGGCTACGCTTATTTTTGCTTTGAGTGCGATCCAAATATTTATTTCACCAAAGATTTCAAAACCTTTTCCACCCATGAAACAAGATCTGAATATCACGAAGAATGCCGGCCGATAACCAAAGGAGCTCCATTTGAAAGAGTGGCGAAGTCTTTTATGTATCGTGGTCTTTATTACGACGAATATCGAAACCGTTTTTACCGGGTTGCCAAGCTTCCCACCATGGAAGAGGTAGATAATTACCGGGAGGAAGGAAATTTTCCCTCCCGTTTTTCAGTGATCATCCTCGATGAAAACTTGGATATTCTAGATGAAATTCTTTTTTCCGGTTCAGAGTATTCCATGCTACACTGCTTCGTAGGGGAAGCGGGATTTTACCTGATGCGTTCTCCTTACAACCCGGATTATGAGGAAGATTACCTGACCTTTGATGCTTTTACTTTTGAGCAGGTTTGAGCAGAAAGCTCTCGGTTCCCGGTTCGTCCGGGAGATCTCCTGGACAGACCACCAACGGCTTTCGTTCAGTGTCGGGACTCCCAATCCTTGCAAGAAAAGTGATGCAATCTCAACACCAGGGGCTTCAACAGAATTGCCCGCCGCCGGTAAATAGGATAATCCCTATAGTAGACGACCAGGGTCTGGTCATCCTCCGCGCCCGTCTGCAGGGCGACGCGCGCCGCCTCATCGAAGGCCTGAACGTCGAAGTGGTGCTGGAACAGGCCGTGCCGGGCCTGATCGTCGTCCCCAAATCGGCCCTCGTGCTGCGCTCGGGCCGCCCGGTGGTGTTCACCTACGCCCCGGAGGAGGGCCTGGCCAAGTGGAACTGTACCCTTCCCAAATCCCGCAACCAAAAAATAGTAGAGAGTTAGATTAGGATTTTTCTAACTTTCAAAAAAAATATCATGCGAAAAAGTAATTTCACCGAATCACAACGCCTGGCGATCTTGGCCGAACAGGATGCGGGCCAGAGCGTCGAGGAGATCTGCCGCAAACACCAGATCAGCCCAGCCACTTTTTACAAGTGGAAAAAAGAGATATTGGCCGAACAGGATGAAGACAAGCGCAGGCTCAAGGAACTGGAAAAAGAAAATGCCCGGCTCAAGAAAATGTATGCCGAGCTCAGCCTGAAACATGGTATACTGCAAGATGGCTACGAGATGCTAAAAAAGTATCAAGCCCAAGACGCCAAGAGGAAATGATCGATCAGATCACACAGCAGCACTCGTGTAGCATACGGTTTTGCTGTGGCGCCTTGGGCTTCCGCCGTCAAACTTATTACCAGAGAAAGCGGGGCCATCGCCCAGAAGAAGTAGACGAGCAGATCGCAGATTTACTTCATCAGACAACCCGGCGGTTTATCGCCTGGGGCTTCTGGTTGGTATTTTATTTTCTTAGGCGAAAGGGATATTCCTGGAACCATAAGCGGGTGTATCGCGTCTGGAAGGCTGAAGAGTTGCATCTTCGCCTACCTCCCAAGCGGGCAGGGATTAAACGCACTTACCAGGAGTTATTAGCTCCTGATGAGATTAACGCCGGCTGGGCGATGGACTTTCTCAGCGACTGGACAGTGGGTATGGCCAAAGAGCCGGTACGTATTATCAACATCATGGACGAGAAGTCGCGCCTGGCTCTGTGGACAGAAGCACACAGAAGCATATCGGCCAAAACGCTGATTGAAGTACTGGACAAAGTAGTGGAATACCGGGGGCGCCCCAAGTATATTCGTTGCGATAACGGCCCTGAGTTTATTTCTCAAAAGCTAGCCCAGTGGGCAGCTGATAATCAGGTCGAGTTAAAGTTCATTCAACCGGGAAAGCCCAGTCAAAACGGATTAATCGAGCGGCTCAACAAAACATTGAGGGTAGAATGCCTTAACTTGCACTGGTTCGAAAACCTGGAAAAGCTCAACGAAAGTATTCAGGGCTGGTTTGTTGATTACAATACCGAACGGCCACATGAGAATTTAGAACGACAAACTCCTTTGGAGTACGAAACCGACAACAACGATCTCTACTTTAAAACGGTTGCGTAATAGGGGAAGGGTGCAGAACTACGTCACCGTCGCCCACGAAAACGACGAGCAGATCGCGGTCAGCGAAGGACTGGAACCGGGAGCGCTGGTGATCTACGAGGGGAACCTGAACCTGGAACACGATGCGCAGGTGCGGGTGGCGGAAGAGTAGGTTTCATCGTAAAATCCGGGAGGAGTTTAGAAGTTTAGTGCTCCGGCTGCTTCGCAGCGGAGCGGTTTAGAAGTTTAGGGATTAGCTAGGGAAATCCCCGGTCCTGCCTAAACTAAACCAGGGGGCCGAAGTTTCGGCCCCCGTCTAAACTTCTAAACTCTGCATACGCACTAGCAATGGGATCTTTGCTTGAGAATATTTATCTTTACATGGCTAATTCTGTAGTAATGAAAAAAGTAATACGCATTGTGAAACGGGGCGCGGATGACTCCAACATCCGCTACTGGCTGTCTTTAAGTGTACAAGAAAGGATGGCTGAACTGGAAAGAATGCGACGGGAAGTCAACGCCAGATTTTATGGAACTCAACAAGGATTTCAAAGAGTTTATCGAGTTGTTAAACGAGCATGAAGTTTGTTCTAAAGGCGAAGACCGAGGCCGGTCGATTGCAGGATTTGGCGGATGCCGAACAATTGAAAAAAATCAGGGAGAAAAAGGAAAAGAAGTAAATTATCTGCCCCACATAAAAACGCTGGTTGAAAAAGCGCAATGTTACTATCCCCACTGGATTACTTTTTCCGAAAGATCAACAACGGATTTATGCTGCATTAGGCAAGCCGAAATAGCGGCGGCGAAGGCTCATTTCTATCCCGGCTAAGCTCGACTTTTGGTATCCAAAAGTCCAGCCCTTATTTTCATTAGATCTGCCGTTGCTTAACCCTGTTTTGAGCATCAAATTGGGATTTCATGCTAACCTATCAGCTGGCTATGAAAAACTCAAAAGAAAAAGATCAACAAGCCTTTCCCGCGCCAAGACTCGACTGGAATTGGCGGAGGAATACGGCATCAGCCGACGCACCCTGACGCGCAGACTGAAGGCGCTCAACATTCAGATTCCTTCCGGCAGATTCGCGCCCGCCGATTTAAAACGCATCTATCAGGCGCTGGGGGAGCCGCCTTACCGGAAGGAGGAGGAAAAGCGATGAACGTTGGAAGGGTTTTATGGTGGCAAAGTGCCCGGCCGGGGGTAAGAAAGGCGGTTTCATATTTGCGTTGTCTATATATGTTCGATTTTGTCCGGTTTTGTTCGATTTTGTCCGGTTTCCGGCTTGCGTTGAAAGCGGGGGGGGGGTAAATTTGTAGTAGCACATTGGCCGATGGTAAGGGGATTGCCGAAAACCCTGAAGAGAGTAGGTGGAAAAAAGCTAATTTCAAGAATCATGAAAAAATTGAATCATTTCTTTATCGTAATTGTCGTTGCTCTTTTTGTGGGATTAGGAGTGAACTCCCTTGCAGGATGTATGGATGGATACGAAGAAAAAGATGCTCATACTTATATCGATGGCAGTGGCAGAGTAATTACACATTGCCCTTATGCTGGTGGAAATACAATATGTTGTGTGCCAGAGGGCGGTGGAGCGCAACAGTAGAGAAACTTTCTTTTTCAGCAAAGCTAAGTTTTTCGCGAATCTTAGCGTTGGATTTAATTCATTTCTCTTGAAAGTTTAGTGATCCGATTGGTCAGACTAAGGATCACGTTCTAAATAAGTGTCCGAATTTGACGATGACATTTTTTTTCCAGGCTAGGCGCCACGAAGGAGCATAGCCGGGGTTCTGTGACTGAGGAGCAACGAGGCCTGGGAGAAAAAGATCAAGTCAAAACGGACAGTTATTTGGGACGCGATCCTAAAGTTCCATCAGCAATTGAGTTTCTAATTAGTAAAAGAAGCTCATTGTTGATGGACTTTATAGTGAAAAATGTTCTTGAAAATGAAATGTAAGCCTTGGATAGTCCTGTTTTTGTTTTTTGGAGCCTCTCTGTTGCTCTCAAACTGTATAGATGAGAAGAAGGAACAAAGTAATTCGAAAAAATTCAGCATAGTCGACTCGATTTCGATTCCTATAATTTCACAATCTTTAGTTTTTGGTGGGTACTTACCAGAAGAGGACGTCTTTTTATTTGGCAATACTTCATCGGAAATACAAATAATCGAAACCGACAGAAATGGTGAAATTCTTCAAAGCTTTTACTGTGGTGGAGAAGGAGAGGAAAAAATCGGTTATAAATTAAGTGGATTAGGATATTTAAATGAGAAGGATATAGGAATAATTTCAGAAAGAGGATTATATCAATTTAAAAGGAGTGGCGAGTTTAAATCTTTTGTGGCGGATCCAGATGAAATGACTAGGTTTAATGAAACGAAATTATACGCTGTTAATCGAGGGAAGAGTACGCTTGTTGTAGGATCGCATCATTCTTTTAGTGATTCTGAACAATCTGCTGACATTTATTCCAATGAGTTTTATGAAAAATTTAATCACTTTACTTTATATGAGCTCCCGTCTGGGGAAATATCTTCGAAAGCAGGATTTGATGATCATAGCTTTTTTCAAAGAAGAAATGAAGTTTTCATAGGAAATATTCACTATCTACATGATGAGCATAAAGGAAAAATTTATTTGATTAATAATCCTGATCCTGCTATATATGTTTATAATGTTAAGAATGATTTTAGTTATGAAGGTAAAATTTCTCTTAGACCGGATTTTTTCAAACTTCAGAAGAGTAATACAGAATTTTTAAAAGCCCTTTACAGTAGTAGTTCATACACCGGAATTGTAGTCGAGGACCAAAAAATAATTATAACCTATCGGACAGGAGTTCCTGAGGAAGCCTTTCCTTCCACGATTTTAAGTGCACAAGAAGGAGGAGATTTGTATAACAAGCACAACAAGGTCTATGTAATGTTATACGAAAATGGTCAAAAGGTGACTTGTGATATTTTATGTTCAGATAAGATTTATAGAATTTTAGCTTCGATAGGCCAAGACGAATATCTTGTTGAGCCGAACACAGGTAAAGTAGAGCTTCCAGATAAAGAGATTTTCTATATCTGTAAATTGGAGAAAAAATGATAAATCCAATGAAGTGGTTTAAACTTTTTTCATTCCGCCGAAGGTGATCCCTTGTGGGTTCCGGCGAGGCGTTTTTTCGACTGCGTACCTGGAAGGTACGGAGGAGAAAAAAGCCGAAGTCCAGGTTCCGCAAGGGGGCAGCTGTAGGCCAATGCAAAAAAGTTTAAATCACTTCAATAATATAAATTATTTGCTGTATGTAAATAAATTAATTTTTTTATCTTTTAAATTAAGACGTCATGAACAAGAAAATTTTCCAAGTTTTGTTTACGCTCCTAGGGTTGGTAAGTCTTTTTAGCATTGAATCGGGGCATGCGAAAGATTATTGTGCGGCAGAAGGAAGTTTCGAAAATATAGGTGGAGTACAAGTATTCGTATGTCCCAATCAAGGAGCAACAGACCCATGTTTGTACAAGTGCGATGAAAATGAAAGGTAATTCACATAGGGCTGGTTCTGTTTCCTCGCAGGAACTGACGAAATATTTCTAGCCCAATTTTTCACACTGTTCTTTCCTAAGTTTTTCATTTATTTCAAGTTTTGACAAGTTACCTTGAATTCAACAGCTCATGAGATTTACCCTCAACGAGGAAAATAGTCAGTTTCTTTTCACGCTTTTCAATTTACTATTCCTACTTTTCACGGCCATGGGATGTGGAGAAGAAAAGAGTGTTGAGGGGTTCCAGAATACTCGAATTCCAGTGTGTGAACTGGAAATTTACGATTCGTTAATTATCAGAAGTAATAGCCTTTTGTTTCTGAGTGATTATCTGTCTGAGAAAAAATGGTACCTCTTATATGATTACTTCAATGGGGACCTTATAATAGTAAATCGCAAGGGTAGAACAGAATACCAGTTTAACCGAAAAGGAGGGGGGCGACAGGAATATGGAGAAGTACGGGGTGTGTCTTTTCTTGGACCGGACAAGGTTATCGTTTATGGCATGTTCCATTATTTCATTTATTCAGTTACAGGTGATTTTATCGAATCTGAGGATATTGCCGATAAGGCAGTTCTTGTTAATCCGCTCTATGATTTTAAGGCCCCTCATTTTTTCGACGCTGATTCTTCTTTACACTTAATTGTGAAAGGAAGCTCTGGAAATCACGGAAGTGCTCTGCGCGCTGAATTCTACGCTAATATGCAATGGATCTCCATCTATAATATTGAAGAGGGGTCACTCTGGGAAGGAGTACCTTATGAGTCTAATAGCCCCTATATCAAGAATTATTTAGGAAAACCTGCTCCACAGATTTCTATCGATAAACAAAAGGAATTTTTATTTGTGTTGTTTCCCTATGACCCACATGTTTACCTATACCAGCTCCACAACCTGGATTTGATAAAAAAGATCAATCTAGCACCTTCTTTTTTCCCTTGGAATAGCGGGGTACCGTTTTCGAACAATGTGCAAAGGATTAAAGAGGAGAGTTTTGGAAAGGAACAGTTGTCAGGGATCTATCTCACTATACAGGTCCTTGATGATGGGGGCTTTTTGACGGCCTACATGTCTCAATTACCGGAATCGCTGCTTGTTGATGATGAGATTGAATACTTCCAGGGAGGACTGCAGGCGTTTCGAGACCATTACTTGCAATTGTTCAAAAGCGGTGAAAAACTATGTCGTGATCTTCCTCTCCCCGAGTATGCAAAAGCGCTCAGCATTGCTACGGCATCTGATCACATTGTTTTACTTGCTCAAACGCCAGAAGAACAAGCCTATACAAAGTATTACTTGACGCGTATTTCGAGAGTGAAGTAGTGAACCTTACAGATTTATAATCGAATCGATTTGGCATAAGAAATTTATCGATCCTTAAAGCGATCGATTCAAGTGTATGCCGACAAGAAATTTGTTTATTTTCTCTCGAACCAATTCATTGCCGGTTTACTCATAAAATGGAAACATAATAGCGGGATCAACTATGCTGAATTTCATCTGGATCTACTCCGCTGGGAGTTGATTATCATAGTGATAATTTCTATCTTCAACACTAAAAATACGCCTTGCATCGCATCCAAATTCCATACCACATCATCGTCCACCTCCTGGCCCTCGCCCTCCTCCCTGCCTGCAGCGCCACCACCGCCGACGCTCCGCCGGAGGAAGCCGCCGCCATCGCCGCCGGCAGCGTAGAAGCCGTAGCGGTGCGCGTCACCCCCGTCGAGCGGCGGGCCTTCCCCCTGCGCACCCTCGCGACCGGCCGCCTGCGCGCCGCCCGCAAGGCCGAAATCCGGCTGCGCGCCGCGGGCGAGATCGTGGAGCTGCCCGTAGCGGAGGGCGCATACGTGGAGCAAGGCGCCCTGCTGGCGCGCGTCGACGAGGCCGCACTCCAACTCCGCCTGCGCGCCGCCCGCAAGGCCGAAATCCGGCTGCGCGCCGCGGGCGAGATCGTGGAGCTGCCCGTAGCGGAGGGCGCATACGTGGAGCAAGGCGCCCTGCTGGCGCGCGTCGACGAGGCCGCGCTCCAACTCCGCCTGCGCCAGGCCCGGCTGCAGCTCGACGACGCCGAAATCAACAAGCAGGACCTCCTGCTGGCCCAGGGCGGCCAGGCCGGCGTCGACACCTCGGTCACCCCCGGGAAACTGGCGCTCATCCACACACTGAGCGGCTACGATAAGGCCCGGCTCGCCGTCGAGCAGGCCGAGTACGAACTGGCGCAGGTGCGGGTCTATGCCCCCTTCGGCGGTCTGGTGGCCGATCTGGAGATTAAGCTGTACCAGCAGGCCAATGCCGGCGACGTCCTCTGCACCCTCCTCGATCCGGCCAGCTTTGAGGCGGAGTTCCAGCTACTGGAAAGTGAAGCCCTGTCTGTTGAGGAGGGCCGCCGCGTGCGGGTGCGCCCCCTGGCGCTGCCGGGCCGCGAGTGGCCGGCGGCGGTAAGCACTATCAATCCCATTGTAGATGAGCAGGGATTGGTCACCCTCCGCGCCCGTCTGCAGGGCGACGCGCGCCGCCTCATCGAAGGCCTGAACGTCGAAGTGGTGCTGGAACAGGCCGTGCCGGGCCTGATCGTCGTGCCCAAATCGGCCCTCGTGCTGCGCTCAGGCAGGCCGGTAGTGTTCTCCTATACTCCGGAGGAGGGCCTGGCCAAGTGGAACTACGTCACCGTCGCCCACGAAAACGACGAGCAGATCGCGGTCAGCGAAGGACTGGAGCCGGGAGCGCTGGTGATCTATGAGGGTAACCTGAACCTGGAACACGATGCGCAGGTGCGGGTGGCGGAAGAGTAGGTTTTATCGTAAAATCCGGGAGGCGTTTAGAAGTTTAGACGGGGGCCGAAACTTCGGCCCCCTGGTTTAGGAGTTTAGCAATGTTGTCAGAGCGGCTAAACTCCTAAACCAGCCGCCCCAGCGGGGCGGTGACTAAACTTCTAAACTCCAACTAAACACCGAACGTAGTGCTGAACTTTTTAGTCCACCGTCCCGTCGCCGTACTCATGAGTTTTCTCGGCGCCCTGGTGCTCGGCCTCGTCGTAGGCCGGACGCTGCCGGTAGGGCTGTTGCCCGAGGCGCCCATCCCGCAGATTACGGTGCAGATCAGCTATCCCAACACTTCCGCGCGCGAGCTGGAGGACGCCGTGGTGCAGCCCCTGCGCAACCAGCTGCTGCAGGTAGGACGTCTGGAGGACATCGAGTCGCGCACCCGCAGCAACAGCGCGCGCATCACCCTCACCTTCGCCTTCGGCACGGATACCGACCTGGCCTTCATCGAGGTCAACGAAAAGATCGACCAGGCGGCCGGCCTGCTGCCGCGCGAGCTGGAGCGGCCCCGCGTGGTGAAAGCCAACGTCGCCGATATTCCCGTGCTCTACCTCAGCCTTACGCCCGCCCCCGGCCGCGAGGACGCTGCCACGCCGCTGGAGCTGAGCGACTTCGCCCGCGCGGTGGTCAAGCGCCGCATCGAGCAGCTGCCGCAGGTGGCCTTCGTCGACCTCAGCGGCTACGCCGAGCCCGAGGCGGTCATCCTGCCGCGGACCGACCTGCTGCGCGCCGCCGGCCTCAGCGCGCGCGACCTGGAAAGCATCATCGCCGACAACAACCTGGAGCTGGGCAGCATCCTGGTGCAAGACGGCCAGTACCAGTACAACGTCCGCTTCCAGTCGGCCCTGCGCAGCCCCGAAGATATCGAAGGGCTCTACTTCCGCCACGAAGGCCGCGTCCTGCAAATCGCCGACGTCGCCGAGGTGCGCCTGCAGCCACGCGCGCCCCGCGGCGCCTACCGCTACAACGGCCGCCCCGGCATCGTACTCACCGTGCGCAAACAGGCCGACGCGCAGCTCTTCGCCCTGCAGCGCGACTTCGAAGTGCTGCTGGCCGACCTGCGCGCGCAGTACCCGCAGCTCGACTTCGCTGTCACCCACGACCAGTCGGAGCTTCTGCGCGTCTCTATCGACAACCTGCTCGGCAGCCTCGGCTACGGGGCCTTCTTCGCCTTCCTTATCCTCTTCACCTTTTTCCGCGAATGGCGCGCCCCGCTGCTCATCGGCGTGGCGGTGCCGCTGGCCCTCATCGTCGCCTTCCTCGGCTTCTACCTCGCCGGCCTCACCGTCAACGTCACCTCGCTGGCCGGCCTTATCCTCGGCGTCGGCCTGATGATCGACAACTCCATCATCGTCATCGAAAACATTCGCCAGCAGCGCCGCATGGGCTACCCGCTCCCGGAAGCCTGCGTGCGCGGCGGCGAGGAGGTCATCCGGCCGCTGCTCAGCTCGGCGCTCACCACCTGCTCGGTCTTCCTGCCGCTGGTCTTCCTCTCGGGCATCGCCGGCGCCCTGTTCTACGACCAGGCGGTGTCGATCAGCATCGCGCTGGGAAGTTCGTTGATCGTGGCTTACATCCTGCTGCCGACCCTGATGCGCTTGGTGGGCAGAAGGGGGGATGGTGGGCAGTCGGCAGTCGGCAGTCGGCAGTCAGCAGTCGGTGGGGAGCAGCAGAGAGGGTATAAATGGTACCTGAGGAGCGTCGACTTCGCCCTGGACCGCCGGTGGCTCACGCTCGCCTTCTTCCTCGCCTTCGTGGGCAGCGCCTTTTTCCTCCTCCGGGAGATTCCGCAGGAGCGCTTCCCGCGGCTGTCGCGCCCGGCCCTGGAGGTCGACATCGACTGGAACGAGGCGATCGACCTGCGGGAGAACGAGCGGCGCGTGCTGGCCCTGCTCGAACATTTCGACACGCTGGTGACCGTCTCCAACGCCTTCATCGGAGAGCAGCAGTTTCTGCTCAGCGAGGAGGAGCCCGCCCTCAACGAGGTGCAACTAGTGCTGTACCAGGACAGCCTGCCGCTGCCCGCCTTCCGCGAGCGGCTCCTGGACCGTCTTCGACAATCCTATCCGCAGGCGGTCGTCTCGGCGCGGCCCCTGCGCAACCTTTTCGACGAAATCTTCGGCGCCGAACAGCCGCCGCTCGTCGCCCAGGTGCAGTCGGCCCGCAACCGCACCACGCCCGAACCGGCCGAGGCGGCGCCGCTGCTCGATTTCCTGGAGGCCCGCGGCCGCCCCGCCGAACTGCCGCCGCGCGAGGCGCTCTACGCCATCCGCGTGCAGCGCGCCGTCGCCCTCCGCTACCGGGTGCCGGTCGATTACGTCTTTTCTGCTCTGCGCACCCTCTTCAGCCAGAACGACATTGGCACGCTGCGCAGCGCCGACCGCTCGATGCCCATCGTGGTGGGCAGCCGCCTGCAGTCCTTCTACCGGCAGCTCAACGAGGCTACGGTGGAGAACGAGGAAGGCCGGCGCCTGCCTCTGCGCTACTTCATCGAGGTGTCGCGCGACGAAGCCTACAAGGAGCTGACCGCGGGCCGCGCGGGCGAGGTGCTGCGCCTGCCTTTCGCCGAATACGACGCCGGCCTGGTGGCTGCAATCCGCGACTTCCTGCGCCGCGACGGAACCCTCACGGCTTATTTCAGCGGCCAGTACTACGACAACCGGGCCCTGCTGCGCGAGCTGGCCGTCGTCATGGCGGTGAGCCTGCTGCTGCTCTACCTCATCCTGGCCGCGCAGTTCGAGTCGCTCGTGCAGCCCCTGATTGTGCTGCTCACCGTACCGGTGGGGCTGACGGGCGCTCTGCTCACCCTGTACCTCGCCGGCGAAAGCCTCAACCTGGTGGCGGTGATCGGCATGGTGGTGATGAGCGGCATCGTGGTCAATGACGCCATCCTGAAAGTGGACATGATGAACAGGAGGAGGAGAGTGGACAGGATAAACAGGATGAACAGGATGGAAGAAGACAGCATGCGTGGGATGGACAGGAAAAGTGAGGGGCGGGCGTTCCCGCCTTTACATTCCGACCGGGGAAGCCTCAATTTAAATGACAAAGCTCCGGCCGGCAATGAAACACTGAATCCATCCGGCCATGAAGCCATGAATCTCCTCCGGGAGGCCATCCACATCGCCGGCCTGCGCCGCCTGCGGCCCATCCTGATGACCTCCCTGACGACCATGCTGGCGCTGGCCCCCGTACTGCTGACCACCGGACTGGGCGCCGAACTGCAACGCCCCCTGGCCTGGGCCGTCATCGGCGGACTGGCGGCGGGAACGGTGGCGAGCCTGTATTTCGTACCGGTGTTGTATGGGCTGCTGGCGCGTCAAGAAGGCAAGAAGGCATCTGGAACGTAACTGAGATCAGCGAGGTTTCATTGATGAAAAACTTGCAATCAAAATGTTTTGTTTTTATTAAAATTATTTGTTTTATTCTGCCGTGTTTTGTATTTTGCAACAAACAAAATGCAAAATGGTCGGCAAGGACACGCTATGGAAGGGAATCATCGAAGATCTGGTGGAGGACTTCCTACATTTCTTTTTCCTGAATCACGTCCACCTGATTGATTTCGAACGTGGATTCAGTTTTCTGGATAAGGAACTGGAGCAACTGTTTCCGGAATCGGAAGCCCGTAACCGGCATGCGGATAAGTTAATAAAGGCCTATCTCAAAGACGGGACTGAGTCGTGGTTTCTGGTGCATGTAGAAATTCAGGGCTATTCCGATCCCGGATTTGCCAAGCGGATGTTTCAATATTTCTATCGCATTTATGACCGTTATGACCGCCCAATTACGGCTTTGGCCATTTATACTGATACTGATCGCCGGTATCACTATTCAGCGCACAGAGAATACTTATTGGGAACTGAACTTCACTACAGTTATAATACTATCATTTTGATGGATTATGATCCGGATTCACTTCGGAAATCGAGGAATATTTTCGGCCTGGTGCTTGAAGCAGCCCGGAGGGAGATAGACTTGAAAAAAGGAAGTGATGACCAACGTCTATTATCGAAGATGGACCTGTTGCGCCACCTGTTTCGCAGAGGTATCGCTAGAGAAAAAATTCAAAAGGTAGTAGATTTCATCATGTATTATTCTCACTTTGAAGAAGAAGAATTTTATCATAAATTGAAGGCGGGTATTCATTCGGTCACCAAATTCAGAGCAGCCATGGGAATCAGAGAAGCTATAATAAAAGAGTTAAAAGAGAAGGGGCATAAAGAGGGCCTTGAGCAAGGCCGTAAGCAAGGTCTGGAACAAGGTCTAAAGCAAGGTTTGGAACAGGGTCTGGAACAGGGTCTGGAACAAGGTCTGGAACAAGGTCTGGAACAAGGTCTGGAACAAGGCAAAGAAGAAAAAGAACGGGTCATTATCCTCCGCGCCTGGAAGAAAGGCATGTCCCTCGAGGAAATCGCCGATCTGGTGGATGTTCCCCTGACGGAAGTGGAGGGGGTGATTAACGCATACCGAACGAAAAACTCCTAACGCCATCAGGTTGAACTGGAGCGCGGAGCTCCAGCTCCGCGACGCCAGTCTTCCCCGAAAGAGATGTCTTTGCCAAGCTGGTGGTGAAGGAACAAAGTTTCTGGCCATACTATTGGATCATATCTAATTGACCATTAAATTAATGTTCCAGGATCAAATTGTCAGTCAATAGATCCTTCACCTCTAGTGGGAAGTTCCCCCAAGTCGAACAACTGGAAAGACAGCAACTCTTCCTCATTGTCAGGATTGTAGGGATTCTCCAGACTGACCAGTAAGCCTTCCTCTACGGGAAAGATTTGGTTGTAATCGTACAACGAGGATTCAAAAAGCGCCTCGCCCAGGCAATTGCCTTCGCGATCCAAAATCATAATTGACCATTTCGATTGTTTTCTGACCTGCCAGTCCCTGTTAACAGCTGTATCATCGGGCAGGCCGTGGAGCACCACGCGGTAAAACAAGTTGCGGTACGGATCGTGGATGATGTTGATGTATTCTCCCCTCGGGATTAGTTTGGGGTCTCTTTCCGATACCCGGAGCCCTCTGGGCAGCCATTCAAATTGATCCGGCAGGAAGCGACTTTTGGAGCACACCGATCTTTTTGATTCATCCCGTTCAAAAATATAGATGCAGTGGGAACTGTAAAAAACGGCCCAGGTCTCCCCGTTCGCCACTGCAAAAGGAAAGTCAGCGCGATAGTCGGACTGCTCTTCATCGCGATACACGGCGGGGTAATCGCCGTATGCGGAGAGGTATTTTCCCGTATTCAGATCCAGTGTAGCAAACTGCGGATAGAAAAATCGTTCTACCCCATGCGACCCTTCAAATCCAGTATTCGTAACAAAAAAGGTAGCTTCATTTGGCGCCCGGTCATAGTGAAAGGAAAGTTCATTCTTCCAGGCAGAGAGGTAATAGAGTCCATCCGCCCGCCCGCCGTTCGGCAGGTCGCCTTCTATGTTCCAGGTCTTAAGGCGTTCCGCTTTACTATTGAGGAGAATCAACTGATTGTGATGGTTGGTATGCAGAAGAATGGAGTCCGGCGTGACAGGTTGGAAGCTGAATATCTCCGGCACTGCGTGTTCTCCGTTGCGCGCCAGCGGTATCGTATCCAGAAAATCCTGCGCTTGAAGGTCGAACAGGTAAAACTTCATTTCATAATCCGAGTATCCCCAAAACTGGGTCCTGGATTTATCCTCGTATACGGCGGTAATATCAAAATCGTACTGCACATCCTCTACGGATAGGTCTACCCGTTCTTTTTTGGGTAAGGAAATTAACCGACAACTGTCATCACAAGAACAGGCATTCTGAAAGGTCTTCCCTTCCTCTTGTTCACAACCGAAAATAAAAATCAAAAGCAAGGTTGAAGCAAACCATATAAATACAGGCCATACACTGTTTACTAGCGCCGAAGACACTAGCTGATTAACATTTCGGAAAAGCAGCAACTTCCTGGCATAACTAAAAAGTTCTAATGTAGTCAAGGTTTTATCACTATTCATCCCCTTCTCCTTGTTGACAAACGCAACACTCATCTCCTCCGGGCTTACAGTTGCCCCCAGTCATATATCCCTCGCAGTAACACTGTCTTGCGCAATCTGCATCACTATTACAATTTTCGGAAAAAAGCATCGTACTACCACCTATGAAAAATAGGATAATCAAAAGAGATCTTAGGTTTTTCATAAAAAGTATTTTTGTTTTTTGAATATGGAGGCAATATGACAAAAAAAAAAAGAGCTGTCAACCCCTAAAACCGGACAAAATCGAACATATATGGGCAAGTGATAATGTGAGTAGGCCGAATTTCAACGTGAATTTGAAAAAGCCACTCGGGAGATAAACAGGTCTGAAAAGACCATGAGTAACAGGGAGACCATTGGAGGAAACTTCTCCCCCTTTCTGGAAAACTCCCAATCTCCGGGTCAAACCAGGAGATGTATTTGCCAGAGCAGTACTGCCGACCGCCAACTGCTCACTTTTAACTACCTTTTCGTAAGGAACTGATTTTCAGCTTTCCCCCGTCCAGGTGACACCTCCTCCCTCCGGTCGGAGATGTCACCTGGACAAAAGGTAGTCCGCTTTTTTGCGGGAACGATGTTCACTAGAGGTCTGCCCCCTGCCCCCTGCCTACTCCCCATAAACCTCCACCCTCAAATCATCGAGGTGCAGCCTTGTCCGGTACGGATTTTTGACAAAAATCTTCAGATGCCACCCGGCGTTCACCTTCCGGGGCGCCCGGGCGAAGAAGGCCGCCTCGCCCCATTGGTCCGGCTCCCCGGCGCTCCAGATGGAGTAGGCGTCATTGCCGATATAGCTGGGAATTCTGACGTGGGTTGATTTCTTTTTGACGCCCTTTTCATCATACCATTCCACGAAGAGCATGGGTCCGAGGTCGCGGTTCCGGATGCGGTCTTCCGCCCGCATGTAGGCGTACACGCCGAAGCGCAGCCAGTCGACGGCTTGCACACCTGTCAGCGGCGCCTGGTGTCGGAGCGTATCGAATTCCTGCTGGGTGAGGAAAGAAAAATTCCCCTGATGGGAAAGCGAGGAGTCCACGGCCGGATGCCGGTAAGCTTCGAAGCCTTCCGCGAGAATCGTTTTGGCGAAAGCCAGCTTCGAAGAATCCGGCTGTATCTCGTTGCTGTCGAAGGCGCGCAGGGCCTTGAGCGAGGGTTTCCGGGCGCCGAAGGTCTCGTAGTAAAAAGCCCAGCTGCCGCGTTCCGACCAGATGAGGCCTTCTTTCATCTGCCAGGTCTGAAACAGGTTCAGCCAGGTGAAACCGGCGATCGCCACTATGGGAATCCAGCACAGCCACCTTTTTTGGGTAAAGAACAGCCAACAGGCGGCCAGGCCGAAGGCCAGTAAAGGGTAGGTTTCCACCATCGGGCGGGAGCCCAGTCCGGGGTAGTATTGCCAGGCGTAATACGAGTAGTGAATGTAGGCATGCAATCCTACAAAAGCCAGGATAGGCAAGAGGGGCGCCGGGAAAGACCGTTTGAGAAAGAAGAGTCCGATCAGGCTGAAAGCCATGATGGGCGTGTAAATCAGCCAGCCGTTGGCGAAGTGGAACCAGCCTTTATGGATGCGGGGTTTCAGGAAATTGAACCCTTCACCCTGGTAGGGGTTGAAGATCAGTTCGCCGCTGACGTAATGCCAGTACAGGACCTGGGGAGAAAAAAGCACCAGGAAAGCCGCGCCGGCGAGCAACAGATAGACGTAATTTCGGGTGAAAAAACGGTACCGCTCTTTGAGGTCCTGCCTGCTGAGTACGCCCCAAAGCAGGGGGATGAGCACACTAATGAGCTCGGGTACCCGGGTGAGGGTGATCAGTCCGGTGAGGGCGCCAATGGCCAGCGCTTTCCAGCTGGCGGGGCGTTCGTAGAATTTAATGCTCAGGTAGATCAGCAGGCAGTAGTCGAAAAACAGGAAGCCGTGCGCCATGGTCACGTAGGTGGCGTGGTAGAAGAGATTGGTGGCCAGGGCGATGGCCAGTACGGCATAAGTTGTAATCCCTTTCGGGAAATGCCGGTTCAGGATACCGATTAGCAGAAAAAATCCGAATAGTACATAGCAGATCGTGGAGAGGCCGACGGCCAGCAGGTAGGGCTTGCTCCATCCATTGGCGGGGTAGGCCGGCGAAATTTTTGCGTAAGCATGAGCCAGTAAAAAGAAGGGCGCCTCCATGACCGGCACACCCAGCGTGTATTTGATGTATCGCCTGCCCTTATCCGTCAGCCGGATGCCGAACTCATCCTCCCTGGGATCGGGAGAAGCGGGGTTGACTTCCCGCAGACTGCTGATGCTACGGTCGTAGTCGCCGACGTCGTTGTAGATAAAAAAGGAGACCACATGCAGATAGTAGCTGTTGGAATCCCCGTAGTACAGCGTGGTTTTCCAGCGGTCGAGGAGGAAAAAGCCGGCGACGTAAACCAGGGCGATCAGCAGGAGCAGAAAAGGACGTTGCTTCATGAAGCTCGTTTTGGAGGCTGTGGCCAAATTACTGTTTTTCCCGGAGCAAGGGAAAAGTTGAAGACCTGCAAAGTGGTTAAAACACCCTCTATGATTCCTGCGTTACCGGAATAAAAGCGCTCGATGAAAGAGTTCTCCTGGGATAAGAGCCAGGTGATTGCCACAATCGCGGCGCCTTTCGTCTTGCTGACCATGTGGCCGGTATATCGCTTCACCGGGCAGTGGTGGGGGGACGAATGGGGCTGGTACGCGGGGTTTTTGGTCTACTGGCCGGTATGGGGTGTTGTTTTTCCACTGTCGATGCTGGGCTGGAAAAGATGTACTGCGCTGTTCTGGCGCCGGAAAATGACGTCTCTGGCCTGGACATTAGTCGCATTGCCTCCGGTTATGGCGCTTATAGGAAAGCACATGGGTATGGAGGAGAGTGACCAACTGTTGTTGCTCTGGATACCCATGACGCTGATCAACGGCGCTTTGGAAGAATTGCTGTGGCGGGGTGTCTTCACCGCGCTTTTTCCGAGGAGTGTGTTTTGGGGGATCCTCTGGCCCACGCTCTGGTTCGCCCTGTGGCATTTTGCCCCCGGCATGTTGTCCATGGGTGAACGCGTGTGGATTCTGGTAACCGGCGCTGCAGTACTAGGCCTGGTCTTCGGCTACGTGGTCCACTCGACGGGCTCAATCCGCTGGACCACCCTGTCCCATATCCTGGCCGGAATCGTGCAAGGGTGATGGCTCTATTTTCAGCGTGCTGAGAAGGTAAGCCTGCATAGCCGGTAGGTGACGCTTACTACCTCAGTAGTTGATGCCAACTTTATCTGTTCTGCGGTTTCTCTGTTCATCTGTTTTACGGTTCCGATCTGTGTTAGGCAGTTTTTACTTACTTACAGAACCGAAAAACAGTAGAACAGAGGAATTAAGAACAGCAGAAGTAGTGTGACTTCGGCATAGATTTACTACACCTGACCGGCAGGTATCTGCCATGACAAAGCATAACGAAGAAAACGTCCATTTTATCACCCATCCAAACCCACCACCATGCCCCACACCATCAAAGACATCCGACTCGCTCCCGCCGGCCGCCTCAAAATCGAGTGGGCGGAAACCCATATGCCCGTGTTGATGGAAATCCGGGAAGATTTTGCGAAAGCGAAACCACTGGAAGGACTACGCATCGGCTTCGCCCTGCACGTCACCAAGGAGACGGCCGTGCTGGTGGAGACGCTCATCGCCGGCGGCGCCGAAGTGGCCATCACCGGCTGCAATCCCTTGTCTACCCAGGACGATATCGCCGCCGCCCTGGCGGATGAAGGCGTGGAAGTGCACGCCTGGCGGGGAGAGAACAAGGAAGAGTACTACCGGAACATCAACAAGGTGCTGGATACCCGGCCGCAGATCACCGTCGACGACGGCGGCGATCTGGTCTTTACCATCCACCGGGAAAGAGAGGAACTGATTCCGGAGATAAAGGGCGGCTGCGAGGAAACGACAACCGGCATCATCCGGCTGAAAGCCATGGAGCGGGACGAGGTGCTGCGCTATCCGGTAATGGACGTCAATAATGCCCAAACCAAGCACTTCTTCGACAACCGCTACGGCACCGGGCAGTCCACCCTCGACGGCATCCTGCGCTCCACCAGCATCCTGATTGCCGGCAAAACCTTCGTCGTGGCCGGTTACGGCTGGTGCGGCCGGGGCATCGCCTCGAAAGCCGAAGGCCTGGGCGCCAACGTGATCGTCACCGAAGTCTCCCCCGTCAAAGCGCTGGAAGCGGTGATG
>Ga0209949_1000398_pt1 | contig 23161 bp, 20 predicted proteins | sample SalPonC_black_MG_FD_185711 | JGI IMG/M metagenome (GOLD analysis project Ga0209949, IMG submission 185711) | Salt pond soil microbial communities from South San Francisco under conditions of wetland restoration - Salt Pond MetaG... | ecosystem: Environmental > Aquatic > Marine > Intertidal zone... | reverse complement strand
ATAAGGCTATCCCGGAAGGACTTACTGCTCAAGATGTCATTAACTCCTACCTGGAGGCCATCGGTGGTGAAGAGGCTCTTCGCGACGTAAGTAGTTTACACATGAAGTACGATATGAATGTGGGAGCCATGACGCTTTCAGGAACGCGGAAAATAAATGTTCCGAATCAGTTTCTGGAAACGATCGAGATGAATGGCATGGTCGCTCAAAAACAAGTCTATAACAACGGGAAAGGTATGGCTCAATCCCCTCAAGGTAAACAAGCTATTGAAGGCGATGAACTGGAATCTTTTAAAATGAATGCAAAGATTTTCGGAGAATTGTACTACGATGAGATGGGGCATGAATTAAAATTGCTCGGGCTGGAAGAAGTCAATGGCAAGGATGTTTATAAAGTCAAAGTGATGCCTAAGGTAGGGGAAGATCAAACCTTCTTCTTTGATGTTGAATCCGGATTGAAAATTCGGGAAATATCGACGACGGAAGGGCAGCAGGGCCCAACAACGATTACAGTTGATTATAAAGATTACCAAGAAGTGGAAGGTGTTATGGTGCCCATGACGACAGAGCTCAGCGGTCCTATGCCTCAACCTATTAAAATGGTAGTAAAAGAGGTGAATCTGAATGTGGAGATTGATGAAAGTGAATTCAAAATAGGGGAGTAAAAATTATAGAAGAGGGGAAAACTCCCCTCTTCTATTTCCCTCGTATGAAACATTCGGATGATTCAAATTTATGTGACTGGAGGTACCTTCGATAAAGACTATAACTTTATAACCGGTGACCTTTTTTTTCGAGATACCCACTTGCCCGACATGTTATCCAGAGGGCGTTGCACACTGGATGTCGATGTTAAGACTCTTATGATGGTAGATAGTCTTGAAATGGCCGAGGCTGATCGCCATCTGATCGCACACAACTGTCAGCGAACTCAAGCCGAACAAATTGTGATTACGCACGGTACAGATCGCATGGTCGAAACGGCGGGCTATTTGGCACAAGAAAATCTAGGTAACAAAACCATTGTTCTGGTAGGGGCCATGATTCCTTACGCCTTCGGAACGTCTTCGGATGGGTTTTTTAATTTGGGAAGTGCATTGGCATTTGTTCAAAGTATGCCTCCCGGTATTTACATTTCCATGAATGGCCGATGCTTTAGTTGGGATAAGGTGAAAAAGAATACACAAACTGGATTTTTTGAAGCCAAATAGAAGGGAATCATCTTTTCTTTTCAGAATTATTACTATATTTGATAATATGTATCTCTGTCAAATGTAATTGATGATGAAAAATATCCTGCTTGCATCTCTAGCTTTTGCTCTTTTTTTCCCTTTTTCCGGCCATAGTCAATCCGACTCTACTGAAATTGTTCGTAAGCATGGGTTTGCAGCTAAAAAGTTGTTTATTGATTTTTTAGGCCCGAGTGGTGGGGATATTGTTGATTTTAGATCATATAGCGATGGTTTTGAGATCGGTTACATGCACAATTTTACGGGTCCCATAGAACTGTATACACCCTTTCGGACTGCTATCGTTCAATTTGACGGTGAGCAGACTCCGACTCGAATGCATAGTCTTGGAGCCCAACTTCAATACAATCTGAAGGATGAGAAGGCTTTATTTCAGCCTTATTTATTACTGGGTGGAAACGTTCTTTTTGCCGTTGATGATGATACCCAGGTAGATCTGCCCCTTGGAATTGGACTGAATATAAACATCCATCCGTCTACAGCCATAAACCTTCAGGGAGGATATCATCTTAGTGGAGAAGATCGATCCAATATGAATTTAACGATGGGGGTAAAGTATTATTTTTTACAAAAGAAAAAGCCTGAACCACCTGTTGAGGAGGAAAAAGAGGAAGAGGAAGAAAAAGATGAATTAGAAGATACGGATGGCGATGGTGTGGCCGATATTTACGACCTATGCCCGAGCGAAGCCGGAATAGCCATGTTTGATGGTTGCCCGGATTCAGATGGCGATGGGATTCCTGATCACAAAGATAAGTGTCCTGAAGATGCAGGGCCGAAAATATTCGATGGTTGTCCGGATACCGATGGCGATGGGGTGCCCGACAGTGAGGATGAATGTCCGAATGTTCCCGGATCCAAAGAAAGTAAAGGATGTCCTACCATAGATAGCGATGGCGATGGCATTCCTGACGACAGGGATGATTGTCCGAAGGAGTATGGACCGAGAGCTACTGGTGGCTGCCCGGACCGGGATGGGGATGGCGTGCCCGATAAAGATGACAAGTGTATAGATACGCCTGGCCCAGTTAATAATATGGGTTGTCCGGTCATTGAGGAAAAGGAGCAGGAAGTACTCGATCTCGCTATGGAATCTGTCAAGTTCGATTCAAATCGGGCTACACTTAAACCCTCTTCTTTCAAGAATTTGAATGATATTGCTGAGATTATGAAGCGATATCCCGATTACAAACTCCGCATCAGTGGACACACGGATAATACCGGTAGCCGGGCTTTAAATCAACGTCTCTCAGAAAGACGTGCGCGCTCCTGCTATGAATACCTGGCCAGTCGAGGTATAAGTGCATCTCGAATGTCCTATGTAGGATTTGGCCCTGACAAGCCTCGCTCAGATAATGATACAGAAACGGGTCGTCGATTAAATCGACGAGTTGAATTTGATCTTTATATTGCCGAGTAGGTGCTGAATTTCAAGGATTCATTAGCTGGAAGCTAATGCCGTTCGGCTGGCTCGCAGGAAACGGATGAGTAAAAAAAGTGCTGAAAAACTCAACCCTATAAGCAGTCCCATCCAAATACCCACATATCCCCAGTCCCAATAAAAAGTGAGGATATAACCCAGGGGAAGCCCGAGCAACCAGTAGGCTAGCAATACAAAGAAAGTGGGCCATTTGACGTCTTCCAGTCCCCGGAGTAAACCCACACTCACTGCTTGAATCCCGTCTGAAAGTTGAAATAGAGCTGCTATGAGTAGCATCTCTCCCGCCATTAAAATAACTTCCGGATTATCGATGTACAATTTCGGTAACTGGAATCGAAGCAATGCTATGGCAATAGCTGAAATCGCCATAAAGCCTGTGGTCACCAATAATATATTACTACCTGTAAACCTGATTTTGGATTGATCTTCTTCGCCGTAAGCCCTGCCCATTCGAATAGCTCCTGCTGACGAGAAGCCAATGCACACCATGAACGGTATCGATGCCAAATTGATGGCAATTTGATGAGCCGCGAGAGGGAGGGTGCCCAACACACCCATTAATAGGGCGGCAGCTACAAAAGCACCGGTCTCGAAGGTATATTGAAAGCCGGCAGGAACACCCAGAGACAATATTTTTTGCACAATTTCCTTATTCCATTGAAAATTAAAAGCCATATAACGTTTGAATTGACTATAATGCATCAATACTAAGATAAAACCCAACATAATACATCGGGTCATTACTGTTGCCACACCTGCACCGAATAAGCCCCAGGCCGGAAAGACCCAGGGACCGAAAATGAGAAGGTAGTTCAGGAAAAAGTTAATGGGAATGCTGGCCAGACTGACATATAAAGCCGGGCGCATCCATTCCAGACCCTCCGTAAAATTTTTCACATTTAAGAATAAAGCCTGAGGAACCACACTTAGAGCCAATAAATAGATGTAGGGTTCAGCTGAGGTGATCACCGACTCAGGTTGTCCCAGTACATAGAGTAAAGGGAAGCCCAGTATCATTAATAATCCCAAAAGTATACCTGCTCCCAAAGCTGTCCAATTTCCATTTCTAAACACGGACGTTAAGTTTTGGAACTGTCGCCGAGCAAAGAGTTTGGCCGCTATGGGAGCCACGCCAGCAGTGAGCCCAAAACAAAAAGTGAGTGGAATAGCTAAATAGCTATTGGCTAAAGCCGCGGCAGCCAGAGGTTCTGCCCCTAATCGGCCCACCATCATGCTATCAATTACCCCCAAAGCGATATAGGATAATTGCCCCAAAATTACGGGACCAGCAATTAAAAGTGACTTTCTAATGTCGGCCTTTCTCGTCATAGGCCGGCAAATCTACTAACTTTTATAAGCAATTACTTTATATTTTTTTGGGCGTCCCCCGAGTGTCCGCCAAAATGGCGGACACTCGGGGCGTTATGCTTCAGGCTATCGGTCTCGTCCAAGGACGAGACTCCTTCGGACCTTCCGCAGCACTGACGCGAAGCTGATCGGAAAATCTACTCATTTCTTTTTCATACTGTTTATTTGCTGCGTTTAATTTCATTTGAAAGTATTGGATTTACTTGTGCATTTTGCATCGGATACGATTTGACTTCCATTCAAACAAACAAGGGGGGCGTTTTTGTGTTATTTTACTATATTTTTAGATGCAAAAAGATTTTAATCAAGAGGTAGAAGTATAACACCCGAAAAGAAACGGATTACATGGACAGCAAAGATTTTGATTTCATTATTGTGGGGGGCGGACCAACAGGTATATTATGTGGATGGGAATGTCAACAGGCAGGGCTATCTTATCTCATTTTAGAAAAGGGGGCATTGGTAAACTCCTTGTACAATTTTCCTGATGAAATGACTTTTTTCTCCACATCGACCAAGCTAGAAATTGCGGACACCCCCTTTCTTTCTCATCATCCCAGGCCGACGCGTGATGAGGCATTGGAATATTATAGAAGGATTGTCCTGGATAATAAGCTCAATCTGCACACTTATGAGGAGGTTGAGACCGTAGACCGAAAGGATGGGTATTTTTCAGTAAAAAGTAATAAGGAAAAATACACTTCTCGTTCAATCATTATAGCAACAGGCTATTACAGTCAACCCAATTTGATGAATATTCAAGGGGAATCGTTATCCAAGGTGAGCCACTACTATAAAAATCCGCATGACTACATAGGAAAAGATTTATTGGTTATCGGTGCTGCAAATTCAGCCTGTGATGCCGCTCTGGAATGCTGGCAGAAGGGTGCCCGTGTTACCATGGCTGTGCGTGGCGCAGAAATTAACCCCAGAGTGAAATACTGGATTCGGCCCAATATTGTAAATCGGATAAAAGAAGGGTCGATTATGGCTCACTTCAAAACTCAGGTGAAAGAGATTCGAGAAACTGAAGTCGTTCTTGAAAAAAATGGAGAGCAATGGTCTGTTCCCAATGATTTTGTGCTGGCTTTAACCGGCTATCATCCAGACTATTCTTTTTTAAAGGAGATTGGTGTAGCCATTGAAAATGACGAAGACGATACACCGGTGTGTGATGAAGATCATCTAGAAACCAACATTCCGAATCTATATCTGGCAGGCGTCATTCAGTGCGGTATGAAAACCCACCGACTATTTATAGAAAATACTCGTGATCACGGGAGAAAGATTGTGGATCACTTTTTGAAAAAACACTCCATTGCCTAATTGAAGTAGGGGCGCAGACGATCAGAAACCATTTCCAATACAGAATGATTGTAAATGATAGCGTCTTTTATCAAATGCCCCGTCAAAAAGGGAGCTTGAATTCCATTTTTTATAGAATTTGGACTTTTTATTATAGTGGCCTTGTCCCACATTTCTTCGGAGATGAATGACGAGAGTAATTTCGCTCCTCCTTCCACCATTAGGGTGCCTACTCCTAAATCAAAAAGTGTATTCAATATTTCTTTCAAACCACCCTCTCTATTTATAACTACGAATTGATCAAAATAAGATCTTAAAGGATGATTTTCTGGTCCCATGCCCAGAGTCGGACCTTTACTAAGCAGAAATGACCAGTTTTTGAGTGGAATCCGTCCTTTTCGATCTAAAATAATCTTAACTGGCGAGTCTCCACAAGAAAATCTGTTATCTAGACGGGGATTATCAACGATTAAGGTATCTGTGCCAACAAGAAGTCCCTGACATTGGCCTCTGATTTGATGTGTTACAAATTTAAGATAAGAATGACTTATTGGTGTTCGCTCACCTACCTTAGAAAGAAACCCATCGTAGGATTGCGCCCATTTCAGATGAATATAAGGTCTTTTCAGCACCTGTTGTGTAGAGAAGGGGATCAAAAGACGTTCACATTCATTTTTACGTACACCTTCCCTCACGACTATACCAGCCTCTTTTAAGATTCTGCATCCTCTACCATTTACTTTTGGGTTTGGGTCAATAGCTCCCACAACCACTCTATGAAAATTCTCTTTTAGAATTCGATGAGCACAAGACGGTGATTTTCCGATAAATGAACAGGGTTCCAGAGTAACATAAATGGTAGATTTTGGAACCAAATGCCGATCCTCGGCTTTAATATCATTAAGTGCTTGGATTTCAGCATGTTCTTGCCCGAACTCTTTGTGCCAACCTTCTCCCAGAATACGATTATTGTAAACGATAACAGCCCCAACTCTCGGATTGGTTTGTGTTCGATTATCGCCATTCCGAGCTAATTCTAAGGCTCGATCCATGTATAGCTCATCTTGTTTCACTATCCAAGGATTTCTTTGATGGCGTCCAGGACCTGATCAACTTCTTGAATGGTGTTATAGCGTGAGAAAGAAAACCGAACAGCCATTCCCTCATGGTCTCCTCGAATCGCTTTTATAACATGAGACCCTTGATTGGCTCCGGAACTACATGCACTTCCGCCTGAGATAGATATACCTTTCAGATCCATATACATGAGGAACATATCACTTTTGGGGTGTGGAGGGAACTGCACATTTAATAGGGTAGAAAGAACCTCTGAAGGATCTGAAGGACCATTGAACTGTATCCGCTCATCAAACTGAGAGAGGCCCTCTTTCAGTCTTGTTTTGAGTTGAAGTAAGTGCTCATGATCTTCGGTTGCCCTCTCTTCAGCCAACTCAAGTGCCTTTGCCATTCCAACAATTCCAGTAATATTTTCCGTCCCGGCTCGCATATTTCGTTCTTGAGCACCGCCGTCAATAAAAGGTTCAATAATGGCATCTTGATTCATATAAATAAATCCAACGCCCTTGGGGCCATGAAACTTGTGAGCAGAGCCGGAAAGAAAGTGAATCTTTGTTTTACTCACATCCACTGGGTGGTGAGCGACTGTTTGAACCGTATCTGAATGCAGATAAGCGTCGTAATTATCGCAAATTTTAGCGATGTTTTCCATGTCCTGAATGGTTCCAATTTCATTATTGGCATGCATGATACTGACCAACACTTTTTGATCTGCAAGAGTTTTTAGGTGCTGCTCAAGCTCATTTTTGTCAATTTTTCCCTCCAAATCAATATTGAGAAATGTGCAGTCGACATCCGGGTTATGCTTTTGTATTCGTTCTATAGAATGTAATATGCAATGATGCTCAATAGGGAGTGTGATGATATGATTTACTCCTAAGTCCCGAACAGCACATTTCAGAGCCATATTGTTGGATTCCGTTCCACCCGAAGTGAAGAAGATTTCTCCTAAAGAAGCTTGAAAGTGCTGCGCCACTAGTTTTCGGGCTTGTTCAATTTTTGCTTTTCCTTTTCGACCGTGGTCGTGAATAGAGGAGGGGTTACCAATATCCTCATTCAGCGATTCCATCATAACATCCCTGACTTCAGGATGCACTGGAGTGGATGCAGCGTTATCAAAATATATTTTCATGAGTATTGAGGGAGTTAATGATATTCGATAATTTGTTCAAATTCCCGGCGAACTCGATTGGCTAAGGACCGAGCTTTTTCCTGGGTATGGTGTTCTGCATATAACCTGAGAATCGGCTCTGTATTGGAAGCTCTTAAGTGAACCCAACCTTGATTGAATAGGATTTTCAGACCATCGATTGTAATACAATCATGCCCGGGAAATGATTGCTGCAGACGTTCGAGCAGCTTCTCGATATTGCGGTCTTGCGGAAGCGTAATTTTATCCTTTATCATTTGGTACCGGGGGTACTTTTCGGTTATAGCACTTAGCTTCTTCTTCTGGTTTGCCATATGTTGGAGCGTAAAAGCCACTCCGACGAGCGCATCACGTCCGTAATGCAATGCGGGATATATAACTCCGCCATTGCCTTCACCTCCTAAAATAGCACCCGATTCCTTCATCTTTTTGACTACATTCACTTCTCCAACTGCTGAGCTTTCATACGTTCCACCTTTAGAAATGATAAAATCCTGAAGGGCTTTTGACGAGGATAAATTAGACACAAAATGACCCTGACCTTTTGAGGATAAGATGAAATCCGTAGCTACTACTAATGTATATTCTTCTCCGATATATCTTCCCTTTTCATCAACTAAAGCCAGTCTATCTACGTCCGGATCAACTGCAATACCCAAATCCGCTTCTTTTTTCTTCACCTGCTTAATGAGGCTATCCAAGTGGGCTTCTAGAGGTTCCGGGTTATGGGCAAACTCACCATTTACTTCTCCGTTGATTATTTCATAAGTGCACCCCAGGGCATCCAAAAGTGCAGGGAGTGCAATGGCTCCCGTTGAATTGATGGCATCGATAATAAGGTGATATTTTTTTTCTCGAATCAGATCAACCTGAATAAGGTCATCGTCTACTATGGCTTTGATATGGTCTTCTAAGCTATGAGTATAGGCCTGAATGGTTCCCCATTTTTCAATAGGTGAAAAATTCAGATCTGAACTATTGCTGAGTTCTATGATAGCCTGGCCTGACTTTTTATCCAAAAATTCTCCTTTATCATCAAGGAGTTTGAGGGCATTCCAACCTTTAGGATTATGGCTGGCTGTCAAAACAATACCGCCTTGAGCACGATGATGTAAAATCGCCATTTCAACCGTTGGGGTTGTACTTAAACCTAAGTTAAGGACATGACAGCCCATGGATCGCAAGGTCTCGGCCACTAATGTATACACATGAAGGCCGGACTTCCTTCCGTCTCGTCCAACCACGAGAGTTGCGGGTTCACCAGCAATATCATTCATAAACTGCGCGAAGGCTGCTGTAGATTGCACAATATCGAGAGGGGTCAAATTTTCATTAACAGCTCCACCGATGGTTCCTCGGAATCCTGAAATAGATTTAATAAGCGCCAAAGTATTGTATATTTGATCTGTGTGAATTAAAACGTAAAAATACGATTTTTGTTAAGATAAATTGAATTTGGAATGGTATGCGAAACAGATAGGGAATGGTTTAAATTATGGTTTAATTCCCCTTATTATCACATCCTATATAATCACCGAAATGAGGTAGAGGCTCAGCAGTTTTTGAGAAATCTTCAACTTGAGCTAAATATTAAACCTAAATCGAGAATATTGGACGTGGCTTGTGGAGAAGGTCGCTTTTCTCGATTATTGTCTTTAGAAGGACACCGCGTCGATGGAATCGATATCGCGGAAAAAAATATTGCGAGGGCGAAGCAGTTTAGCCAGAGGAATCAATGCTTTATTCAACACGATATGAGAAAGCCCTTCCCATTCGATCCAGCTGTATTTGATTACGCTTTCAACTTTTTCACGAGTTTTGGGTATTTTGGTACATGGGATGAGCATAAAAAGACGCTCGATAATGTTTCTCTTGTTCTAAAAAAGGGTGGAGAGTTTCTCATTGATTTTATGAATGTCGAAAAACTATCCAGCACGATTCAGGCTTCGGAGACCAAGGAAATTAATGGAGTCACCTTTGAATTATCAAGGTCACTTTCCGACGATGAGGTTAAGAAGAAAATTCGTGTTTACCCACAGAATCAACCCCCACTTGAGTTTGAAGAACGAGTAAAGGCCTTGACACTTTTTGATTTCGAAAAGTTGTTTTCTTCAACTTCACTTGAGATTATTCAAGTCTATGGGGATTATCAACTTCACCCCTTTAATCCGGAGTCATCGGATCGCTTAATCATACGAACAAAAAAATAATCAAATATGATGGAATGGGACATTTTAATTTTTGAATGGATCAACAAAAGTGCTACAAGTGGATTATTTGATTCGATTCTGCCCCCCATTCGGGATGGTGGTTTTTGGCTGCCTCTTTATGTTTTACTTTTCATTTTGGCCCTGATTCGTTATAAATGGAAAGGCTTTATTTGGTTAGCATTTTGTTTGTTGACGATAGGGGTTTCAGACGGAACTACGAATTATGCATTAAAAAAACAGATTGAACGACTCCGCCCTTGTCATTCCGATTCGCCGGTAGAAGCTCGATTATTGGTTAGATGTGGAAGCGGATATAGTATGAGCTCTGCTCACGCTTCAAACCATATGTCAATGGCCGTCTTTTTTGCTTTTTCTTTATTTTATGGAAACTCAATAGCCGTTTTCATTTTTTTATTTTGGGCTTTGAGCATTGGGTATGCCCAGATTTATGTGGGTGTTCACTATCCCTTTGATATTTTGGTTGGTTTTGCAGTGGGTGCTCTGGCCGGGATATTGGGATTGTATTTATGGCGAAAATTTGCCCGCAAAGTTTGGGGGAATCATTTTATTCCTTGATGATTTAGAAAATAACCGCCAGATACTTGATAAGAAATACAAGAACTATACTGACGACCAACCCAAAAAAGATCTTACCCAAATCAGAAAACAACATATTAAGGATGGATCGGGCGACATATCCATTTTGAACTAATACGATTCCCATCTCCCGACCCGATAGCAACCCAACAAATATCCAGGTTGTTGACATGGGGATTTTACCTCCCCAAATATCAAAATAGTCGTATTTGAAAATGTAAAGAATAATTCCATAAATAAAATCAATGAAGGTGGCAGAGCGGATATCTGATGTATTGAATTTTGATCGCACGATCTCTTGAACAGCTCCTCCTTTCCGGTAAAAAATATACCCGAGTAAACCTACGATGATCAGCAATGAGATGATGAACTCCCAAACATTCAGGTCATTCCCTCCTCCGAAATAAACGTAAATATTTGCCAGATCCTGAGATAGCCATTGAAACCACAAAAATGCAGTGGTGGCCCATTGCACAATAGTCCAGATATACCTTCTCCTTTTTTCCATAGGGCGCAAAACAAAGACGCGCTCTGTAAATCGGCTTATAGCTACGAAAATTATTAGACCCGAACTCAGTGCGACGATATAACCCAAAACTGACTTATATATCATCCCACCGAGTTTTTGTTCGGTATCAAAAATACTGCTAGTTAAAGTGGAAAAATCTGCGGGTAAATCCTGTATAGAAAACAAAGTGAGGATCATGAATGTCGTGCTGACAGGTATTCCCGATCGGGTAATGATCAACAGGACAATAGGAGGCAGTAAATAGTACCAGGGCATAACCTCTGGGGCGGTAAACTTATCTAAACGGCCGTAGGAAATATCATTCTGTAGAAAACCATAAACCAAAGCTACGGATAGTATGCTTGCAGCAAAAAGCCAAAGGCTCCACCAGGGGGCTCTATCTTCATTTGAAGTCAGAAAAGTTCCCAGCGTCTGGATGACATCATTGCCAACAACAGAATAAGCGGCCAGAAAAAAACCGACCCACATGACTAACAGCGTGTAATCCATAATTATAGATTGGAATCCAAAAGTAAGAATTCTATATGAGGTTTATGCAGTTCGGAAAGTTTTAATATTGAGTTAATATGGGGTAAAGACGAACAGAGGAAGACTGTGCCATTAGATATCTTTATGTACCTTTACATCCCGTAACAACACGAAAATTAATATCATGTCAAAATACATCTTTGTTACGGGCGGGGTTACCTCCTCCTTGGGAAAAGGAATTATAGCTGCTTCTTTGGGTAAACTTCTTCAAGCTCGAGGTCTTCGAGTGACGATTCAAAAATTTGACCCCTACATAAATGTTGACCCCGGCACACTTAATCCATACGAACACGGTGAGTGCTATGTTACTGATGATGGAGCTGAAACTGATTTAGATCTGGGACATTACGAAAGGTTTTTAAACCAATCTATGTCTCAAGCCAACAATGTAACAACGGGGAGAATCTATCAATCCGTGATCAACAAAGAACGTCGAGGGGATTATTTAGGGAAAACCGTTCAGGTCATTCCCCATATTACGGATGAAATCAAAGAGCGTGTTATTGCCTTAAGTCAAACAGGTGAGCACGATATCATTATTACGGAGTTGGGAGGAACGGTAGGGGATATTGAATCTCTTCCCTACATCGAAGCACTCAGACAATTGCGAAATGAACTAGGGATATCTAATTGTCTGGTTATCCATCTTACATTAATTCCATATTTGTCTGCCGCCAAAGAGTTGAAAACAAAGCCTACTCAACACTCAGTTAAGGAATTATTGACTTCAGGTATTCAACCGGATTTGTTAGTTTGTCGGACAGAACATGAGCTCACCGAAGAGATCAGGACTAAATTAGCTTTGTTTTGCAATGTAGATCGCGAATCGGTAATTGAAGCCATTGATGCAAGCTCTATTTATGATGTACCCTTGCTCATGCTCAAAGAGAAGCTGGATAGAATGGTTCTCAAGAAAATGAAAATCACTGAATTTAAGGAGAAGGTAGATCTGGATGCCTGGAAAGTGTTTCTTGGACACCAAAAAAATCCGCTTCACGAAATAAAAGTGGGTCTGATAGGGAAATACAATGAGTTGCAGGATGCCTATAAATCTATTTATGAGTCTCTCTATCATGCGGGGGCTGTTTCTGAGACGAATGTTAGAGTCGTTCCTATTCATTCTGAACGCCTCGAAGATCCGGAATATAAATTTGAGGAGCTGTTGCAATACGATGCAGTTATAGTGGCTCCGGGATTTGGTTCCCGAGGAATTGACGGCAAATTAAATGCGATTCGCTTTGTTAGAGAGAATGACATTCCCTTTTTAGGGATTTGCTTAGGAATGCAATGTGCAGTTGTAGAGTTTGCACGAAATGTACTAGGGTTACCTCATGCGTCAAGTACAGAGTGGGAATCCAGCTCATCGGATCCCATTATAGATATCATGCCGGATCAAAAAGATATTGGTGAAATGGGAGGAACTATGAGATTGGGGAAGTATACATGTAAACTTTTAAAAGGAAGCTTGGCACGCAAAATTTATGGGCAATCACAGATTGAAGAAAGACATCGCCATCGTTACGAATTCAATAATACTTACCTCAAACAATTGGAAAATAAAGGGATGCTGGCTTCCGGTAGAAATCCGGAGAAAGATCTCGTAGAAATTATTGAGCTAAAAAATCATCCTTGGTTTATCGGTGTCCAATATCACCCCGAGTATAAAAGCAGGGTGGAGCGCCCTCACCCTTTATTCGTATCCTTTGTTCAGGCAGCGCTAGAGTATCACGAAAAATGAGATATCGCAAATTAAAACTGGATGAGCTCAATAGGAAAACGGTTCCTGAATTTCAAAAGTCCATTAAATATCCAGTTGTATTTGTTCTGGATAATATTCGATCTGCCCTAAATGTGGGAAGTATTTTCCGCACTGCAGACGCTATGGGATTTGATCACCTTTTACTTTACGGAATAACAGCTCAACCGCCGCATAAAGAAATCAATAAGACCGCCATTGGAGCCACAGCATCAGTTTCATGGAGTTATTTTTCAGAGGCTACTTCATTGCTCGAGTACCTTGATTCGGAGGGTTATCTCCTTGTTGGAATTGAGCAAACGGAAGGGAGTACGTCTCTTCAAGACTGGAATCCAAATTTTCAAAAGCATAAATACGCCCTTTTTTTAGGAAATGAGGTGGATGGCGTATCTGAGGAGTTTTTAAACCATCTGGATATCGCTATTGAAATCCCCCAATTTGGGACGAAACACTCTTTCAATGTAGCAGTAAGTGCAGGAATAGTGGGCTGGCACGCTTTGCTTAAAGGACACTTGAGCTCGTGATTCTGTTTTCTTAAAAGTTTTCTTTATCCCACCGCAACCCTAAAATTAGACCCACTTGAAAAGCGGCCGTGCCGGATCTCTCGACACCGACAGGACGTGTAAATTGATCATGAAGGTATATAAGCCGAGCAAAAGGACTTACTGTGATGTAGTCTGAAAGACCTATATCTATTCCAGCTCCAGCTTTAAAACCCCATAGAAGCTCGCTTGCTCTTTCCCATTCCGATGGACTTCCTAAAGGCAATCCCACGTAGGGTGCTACAGTGAAAAAGAAGCCCTTTTTTACGAAATCATTGGATTTGCCAAAAGTGGGACACTGGCAATCATTAAACCAGTCCATGGGATAAAACAAAGTTTGAAATTCAAAACTCATTCCTTGGAATGACTGATCTGTAGATCTGCTGTTCAGGCTCTCAAATCCAAGAAATGGGCGAAACTCTAATCTTACCCTTTTGGCGCGAAACCAATAGTCAATGCCGGCGGTGAAACTATTGTAAGTTGCAGACTGTTCTTCAACTGAATTGAAATTATGATAGTGCCCTTGAATGCCTATTTGAGCTTTTATTGCATTTGCTGCAAAAAAGAGGAATAGGATTAGTAATTTTGCCTTCATTAAACCATACATTTTGAAAGTAAACACCTTAAAGTCTGATAAAGTTAACATTATAACGCTGGGATGTTCAAAAAACCTGGTGGATTCCGAGGAAATTCTAACTCAGTTGCGAGGCAATCAGATTGAAGCAGAGCATGAAAAGGAGGAAAGTGAGGCCAATATCATCATAGTTAATACCTGTGGGTTCATCGATTTAGCTAAAAAAGAGTCAGTAGATACGATTCTGCATTATGCTGAGCAGAAGAAGCAAGGAGTAATTGAAAAGCTCTATGTTACCGGATGTTTATCTCAGCGATATAAAGATGATCTGGAGAAAGAGATCCCTGAGGTGGATGCTTTTTTTGGGACAATGGACTTGCCAGCCTTGTTAGCACGCTTTGAGGCTGATTATAAGCATGAACTCTTGGGGCAGCGCAATATTTCAACGCCCCAGCATTTCGCATATTTGAAAATCTCGGAAGGTTGCAATCGAACCTGCGCATTCTGCGCTATCCCGCTGATGCGCGGTAAACATCGCTCACAACCTATCGAAAATTTAGTTGAGGAAGCCAAGGGATTAGCTCGGATTGGAGTTAAGGAAATCAATCTTATCGCTCAGGAATTGACCTATTATGGCCTTGACCTGTATAAACGTCGCGCCCTTCCTGAGTTGTTAGATGCATTGTCTGAAGTAGAAGGGATCGAATGGATTCGTTTGCACTATGCGTACCCTACTAAGTTTCCCAGAGAAATTTTTGACGCTATGGTTAAAAATGATTCTGTCTGTAATTATTTGGATATTCCCTTACAACATGCATCAAATGATGTTCTGAATCGGATGCGTAGACAGATTACGGTTGAGGAGACCAGGGACCTTTTGGACTATGCGAGAGCGGTAGTACCCCAATTAGCCTTGAGAACTACAGTGTTGGTGGGATTTCCGGGAGAAACCGAAGAGGAGTTTGAAGAGCTGTGCTCTTTTGTAGAGGAACAGCGTTTTGATAGATTAGGTGTTTTCAAATATTCACACGAAGAGAACACTCTGGCTCACGCATTGGAGGATGACGTACCTCCTGAAATTAAAGAGGAGAGAGCTCAATTAATCATGGAGATTCAGAGAGGTATTAATTGGGAAAAAAATCAGCGCTTAGTCGGAACCACGCAACGGATGCTCGTTGACCGCTATGAATCCAATCATTTTGTGGGAAGAACATACAGAGACTCTCACGAGGTCGATAATGAGGTAAAAGTTCGGGCGGACAAACATTTCCTTCGAGTTGGAGACTTCACTATGGTAAATATAGTGGATGCCGATGATTTTAATCTATATGCAGAACCTTTAAGCACTTGATCTTATTAGGTTAAGTATGAGATTAAATTTAGATCAAGCGATATCTTACCTTAAAGATCCGATTTCTCTGGCTGTAGCAGTGCTCATTTTAAGTGTAATTATTTCAACTGCCGGGATGTCTTTAGGGTGGTTTGGCTTGATAGAAACATACGATCTTTTCCCCTGGATGATTGCGGCTGCCATGCTTTTATACTATTCCTTTTTCACTGCGATTATATTGATGGTCACGCGAGACTCGGCCAGAGACTGGAGTAGGGCAATATATGGCTTTATGGGTTTCGTTCTCCTTAGTGGATTATATGCATGGCTGTTGTCTGGGCTCAGTATTTATCAGGCTCAAACATACCAATCAATATATATCGTCTTAACTCTGGCATTTTTCGTCTTTTTGTCTATCGGTTCAACTGTGAAGTTTATTGTTGACTTTACTCATAAACGAGATGCGCAAGCAGATAAACGAACAGACACCCCAAAAAATCAATGAATATGAATACGCGTTTTGTTTTAATTACCTGGATTTTTCTGCCTCTAATTTGGAGTTGCGGGTTTTCACAGAATGATAGTAATTCCGCCTTACCACAAGAGTTTGGTGACACGAACCCCAAGGCCAGTTTAACAAAAGTTGAGAAGTCAAGCTCGGAATGGAAAGAAGAATTAAGTTCCACTGCTTTTCGGGTGCTACGTGAAGAAGGGACTGAGCGAGCCTTTTCCGGGGAATATTGGAATCTAAAGAAAGAAGGAGTATACTCTTGTGCAGGCTGTGGCTTAGATCTATTTCATTCTGACCATAAATTCAAGTCAGGCACAGGCTGGCCTAGCTTTTATAAGCCTGTAGAAAAAGGCGTAATTGCTTATCGAGATGATGGCTCTTTTGGAATGAGCAGGGTAGAGGTTCACTGCGCTCAATGTGGCGGACATCAGGGACATGTGTTCCGCGATGGCCCGGAGCCTACCGGATTGAGATATTGCATTAATTCCGTATCACTCGATTTCCGGGAAGAGTAAAATCGCTATTATTATTTCTACTACTACTCTGCAGAAAGAATGAATTTATTCTTCTTTCCGTTGTCGAGCAGGATATATTTTCCATGCAGTAAATAGCTGGTATTGATCAGGGCTTCTGGATCACTAAACTTGTCTTTATTAACAGCAACAGCATTTCCTTTTAACGCTCGGCGAGCTTCCGATTTCGAAGCACAAATCTCTGTATGTTCTGACAATAACTCTAGCAATGGAATCCCTTTCTCGAGCTCAATTTTGCTTATGGAAAAAGCAGGGATTTCTTTCGCGATGATATCCAGGTCTTTGCGCTCCAGAGATTCGGCATCAGCAGCCTTCGCTTTTTTATTAAACAAAAATTGGGTCACTACCTGCGCAGAGTGAAATGCGGCATCAGAATGAATTCGAGCCGTGATTTCAGCAGCTAATTGTTTTTTAACAGCTTGTGGGTTCTCGTCAATTTCGGAAATCAAATTCTCGATTTCCTCTCTGGGCTTCAGTGAAAAGTATTTTAAAAACTTCGCTAAGTCGGCATCACTCGTATTGAGCCAAAATTGATAAAAAGCGTAAGGTGATGTCATTTTTGGATCTAACCAAATATTTCCTTCCGCCGACTTCCCAAATTTTGTACCATCTGCTTTCGTCAATAAGGGAGTAGTCAGAGCGTAAGCATTTGCATCTGGAATATTCTTGCGAATAAACTCAGTTCCTGAGGTGATATTCCCCCATTGATCAGATCCACCCATTTGCAATTGGCAGTTGTATTTTTCGTACAGCATCTGAAAGTCGTAGGCTTGAAGCAACTGATAGGAAAATTCTGTAAATGAAATCCCCGCATCCATTCTGTTTTTAACAGATTCCTTAGATAGCATGTAATTGACCGTCAATACCTTACCCGCATTGCGCAAGAAGTCCAAAACATTCATATCCCGGTAGAAATCGAGATTATTTATTAAAAGGGCTTTGTTTTTACCCGATGAAAAATTGAGAAATTGAGATAGTTGCTGAAATTGAAACTCTAAATTTTGATCCAGCTCCTCTTCCGTCTTTAGCAGTCGCTCCTGGTCCTTTCCACTGGGGTCTCCAATGCGACCTGTGGCTCCTCCCATTAATACAATGGGAGTATGTCCGGACTCCTGAAATAATTTCAATATCATAATCTGAACATAGTTTCCGATGGTCAAAGAGGGAGCAGTTGGATCAAAACCAATATATCCAATGACTTGATCCTCAGAAAATAAGTTCTCGATATTCGGAGTATGATTATCAATCATTCCTCTCCACTTCATTTCTTCGTAAAAGTTCATGGGCGACTTTTAGTTCAAAGGTAATATAAATCCTTTTTCTCAAGTATATTTGTCATCATGAGTGTCTCTTCCTTTATCGCCGCTAAAACATTTGACCGAAGTAAGCGATCCTTTTCGGGGTTTATTATCAGGTTGACTACTGTCGCGGTAGCTTTGAGTATAAGTGTCATGATTATTGCCGTTTGTATTATCAAGGGCTTTCGAAGTGAAATCAGTGAAAAGGTCTTTGGCTTTTGGGGACATATTCATATCACGCACATTAATTCTCACGACTTTCAAGAGGTACCTTTAGTAGATACCATGGACTGGGTGCAGTCTTTGGCTAATCTCCGTTCAGAATCCGTTCGGAATCACGAGCTTGGTACTTTTGTTGAGCCAGTAGATTACTTCCATAGAACAGCTCACCTTTCAGCTATTATGCAGACCGACGACAATATTGAAGGTCTCATCATGAAGGGAGTGGACTCCTTGTATAATTGGCCGGCCTTTCAACAATATTTAGACACGGATACCCTGAGTCTGGCCAATTATAAGTTGGAAGGTCGGAATACCATCATATCCAGAACTACAGCCCGAAGGTTATCTCTGGAACAGGGCGACCAGGTCATTTTATACTTTATAAAGGACGGTAAAGAAATTCCAAGGCGGTTTACAGTGGAAGGAATTTACCATACAGGTATCCGCGAATTTGATGAAAAACTCGCTTTTGTGCCCTTGCCGGAACTGCAGGCTATTTTAGGTTGGTCTGATCGTCAGATCGGGGGTGTAGAAGTTTTTGTTTCCGACATTGAGCAGTTAGATGCTTTTTCTCGTTATGTCTATTTCGATGTGGTTCCTATGGATATTGTAGCCCGGTCTATCACCCAGCGTTTACAACCCATTTTTCAATGGCTTGAGTTACAAAAGGTTAATGAGCAGATTATCTTGTTGTTAATGATAGCGATTTGCATTCTCAACATGTCTACAGGAGTGCTGATTTTGATATTCGAGCGCATGCGTATGTTGGGCCTACTTACCACATTAGGATACCCGCATAGTGTACTTCAGCGTATATTTCTGCATTATTCAGGATATATCGTGATTCGAGGGTTATTTTGGGGTAATTTGATTGGATTAGGCCTATGCGCCATACAATACTATTTCCAACCGATCACATTAGATGAGGAAAGTTATTATCTCGCTCACGCACCTATTCATTTTGATTGGATTAAAATTGGGCTGATTAATGTAGCCAGTAGTATTTTAATCCTTGTATTTATGGTTCTGCCTACCCTTCTTCTTCGAAAGATCGATCCCATTCGAGCACTGAGTTTCAGACAATAAATTATTTACTAACCGGTTGTTAACAACTTATTTAAGGACTTATACCCCTGCCAATACAGGAGTTTGGTGTTTTTATTAACATTGTGTTAATAAGTTTGCACATATTAGAGAAATCTTTAGTATAAATTTGCAACTCGTAATTATCTTTCTCGTTTAGATTCTGAAATTTCTGTCTATACTGACGCTTAATATCTGAAAATTAGAGCAATAATGAGCCACGAACCTTTACTCACCGAGAATCCGAATCGCTTTGTATTATTCCCCATAAAACATGACGATATCTGGAAGTATTACAAAGATTCCGAAGCTTGTTTCTGGACAGCGGAAGAGATTGACCTATCGGCAGACCTGTCCGATTGGAGCGATAAACTGAACGATGATGAACGCTATTTTATAAAGCACGTATTGGCCTTCTTTGCCGCCAGTGATGGAATCGTCAATGAGAACTTAGCTGAAAACATGGTCAATGAAGTCCAGTATACAGAGGCTAAATTTTATTATGGGTTTCAAATCATGATGGAGAATATTCACTCTGAAACCTACAGTCTCTTGATTGATACCTATATAAAAGACCCCAAAGAAAAAGACTACCTTTTTAATGCCATCGACAATATGGATTGCGTGAAAAAGAAAGCAGATTGGGCCATGCGATGGATTGATGAGGGGTCTTTTCAGGAACGACTTATCGCATTTGCAGCAGTAGAGGGAATCTTTTTCTCTGGCTCTTTCTGTAGCATCTTCTGGCTTAAAAAGCGCGGCCTTATGCCCGGTCTTAGTTTTTCCAATGAGCTGATATCAAGAGATGAGGGCATGCATTGTGATTTCGCATGTTTGCTCTACAACAATCATATTGAAAACCAACTTTCCAAAGAAACCGTACGTAAGATTATCTCTGATGCGGTAGAGATAGAAAAAGAGTTTGTATCGGATGCCTTACCCGTGAATTTGATTGGAATGAATTCCGATTTGATGTGTCAATACATAGAATTTGTCGCTGATCGACTTTTAATTAGTTTGAATTGTGATAAGCTCTTCGAGGTAGAAAATCCCTTTCCCTGGATGGACCTGATATCTCTTCAGGGGAAAACCAACTTTTTTGAAAAGCGCGTGGGAGACTACAAAAAGGCTGGCGTGGGTCAAGATCCTAAGGACAAAATCTTTTCGACAGACGAAGACTTTTAAATCATAATAAATAAAGAAATATCATGCAGGTACTTAAAAGAAGTGGAAAAAGGGAGGATGTTAGTTTTGATAAAATTACAGCCCGAATTAAGAAATTGTGCTACGGCTTAAATCAAATTCATGTGAAGCCCCTTGAAATTGCCCGACGCGTTATACAGGGCTTATATGACGGAGTGAGCACAAGTGACTTGGATAACCTGGCAGCTGAAACGGCAGCCAATATGGCAACCATTCATCCGGATTATGCCCTCCTTGCTGCCCGGATTTCCATAAGCAACCTACACAAGAATACGGAGAAATCGTTTTTCAAAACGATGAAAAAACTCCATGAATATGTGGATCCTAAAACCGGGCTTTCTGCCGGCATGATTAGTGATCAAACGATGGAAATTATTTCAAAAAATAGGGATATTCTGGATTCCAGCATAGTCTACTCTCGCGACGATGCATTTGATTATTTCGGCTTCAAAACCCTCGAAAAATCTTATTTGCTTCGCATGGACGGAAAAGTGGTAGAGCGCCCTCAGCACATGATCATGCGAGCCGCAGTGGGCATTCACGGTGAGGATATCGAGTCGGCGATCGAAACCTATGATCTTATTTCTGAGAAATGGTTCATTCACGCCACACCCACATTATTTAATGCGGGAACACCCCGCCCTCAACTCTCTAGTTGCTTTTTGCTGAGCATGACAGATGACAGCATTCCCGGCATATTTGAAACTCTGACCCGTTGTGCTAAAATCTCTCAATCCGCTGGTGGAATAGGACTAAGTGCGCACAACATTCGCGCCAAAGGATCCTACATAAAAGGAACAGGAGGTCAATCTAACGGCATTGTACCCATGCTGCGCGTATTTAATGATACCGCTCGATATGTAGATCAGGGTGGAGGTAAGCGCAAAGGAGCGTTTGCCGTCTATTTAGAACCCTGGCATGCAGATGTCTACGATTTTTTGGAACTGAAAAAAAATCACGGTAAAGAAGAGATGCGCGCCCGGGATTTATTTTATGCCATGTGGATTCCGGATTTGTTTATGGAGAGGGTCCAAAACGATGAGATGTGGAGTCTATTTTGTCCGGCTGAGGCTCCAGGCCTCTATGACTGCCACGGTGGCGAATTTGAGCAGTTATACCACAAGTACGAGCGTGAAGGACGCGCGCGAAAGCAGGTAAAGGCACAGGAATTGTGGTTTGAAATTCTCGAATCTCAGATTGAAACCGGGACACCATATATTCTGTATAAGGATGCGGCCAATAAGAAATCCAACCAATCTAATTTGGGCACCATCCGCTCAAGTAATCTATGTACGGAAATCATTGAGTACACGGCACCCGACGAAGTGGCGGTTTGTAATTTGGCCTCGATTTCACTTCCGAAATTCGTCAAAGAAGATGGCACATTCGATCATCAGAAGTTGTACGAAATTACAAGAGTGGTCACTCGGAACCTCAATAAGATCATAGACATCAATTACTATCCTATTCCCGAGGCCGAAAACTCAAATATGAGGCACCGCCCCATTGGAATTGGAGTACAAGGCTTAGCGGATGCGTTTATTTTGATGCGCTATCCGTTCGATAGCCCGGAGGCCCGAAAACTGAATCGAGATATATTTGAAACGATGTACTATGCGGCCCTTACGGAGTCTTGCGCTTTGGCTGAGAAGGAAGGAGCCTATTCCACTTTCGAAGGTTCGCCGGCTAGTCGAGGTGAATTGCAGTTTGACCTTTGGGGCGTAAGTCCATCCGACCGATGGAATTGGTCCGGGTTAAAAGCAGAAATTCAGGAAAAGGGCTTGCGAAACAGCTTGCTATTGGCCCCAATGCCGACAGCTTCAACGAGCCAGATATTGGGCAATAACGAGTGTATAGAACCCTACACCTCAAATATTTATAGTCGAAGGACGCTTTCTGGAGAGTATGTGGTGGTCAATAAGCATTTGCTTCGGGATCTTATTGCACTTGATTTGTGGAATGACGATCTGAAACAAGAGATGATGGCAGCTAACGGATCGATTCAAAAGATTGATGATATCCCTCAGGAAATCAAAGATTTGTATAAGACCGTGTGGGAAATGAGTCAAAAGGTCATCATCGATATGTCGGCGGATAGAGGCGCTTTTATATGTCAGAGTCAAAGTCTGAATTTATTCGTGGAAAACCCATCCTTCGGCAAGCTATCGAGTATGCATTTTTATGCCTGGAAAGCAGGTCTGAAAACCGGTATGTATTATTTGCGCACCAAGGCTGCCGTCGATCCCATCAAATTTACTTTGGGAGACAAACACCAGAAGAAATTCGCTAAAAATGGAGCCGTTTCCAGTCTTACCTCATCCTCGCCCGAGCCGGAATCGGAGGGATCGAGTTGCAGTATGGATGACGATTGTTTGATGTGCGGCGCATAATTTTATTCCTCCCCGGAATAGGTAAGGTCATTTGACTTTCAGGGCCCTGCGATGGATTTCGCAGGGTCTTTTTTTCTTTTGGGCGTGCCCCTCGAGTGCCCTGCGGGCAGCTCGAGGGTCGGGCTATCCGCTCGTAGTCAGGGCCCCATGGGCCGGCATCCCTACGGCTCCGTGGGGCTTCCTTCAGTCGCCTACTCGCACTAGGGCTGCTTCGGCACATGCGTCCCTGACTGCCGCTACTATCCCTCACGCTAGAGATTTCAA
>Ga0209949_1000397_pt1 | contig 23175 bp, 12 predicted proteins | sample SalPonC_black_MG_FD_185711 | JGI IMG/M metagenome (GOLD analysis project Ga0209949, IMG submission 185711) | Salt pond soil microbial communities from South San Francisco under conditions of wetland restoration - Salt Pond MetaG... | ecosystem: Environmental > Aquatic > Marine > Intertidal zone... | reverse complement strand
CTTCCGCCGCCTGGACTTTTTCCAGGGCGGTTCGACGACTGAAGGGTGGTATCGGCGGTCTCTGCATCGCGGGTTCCCTCAGCAAAGGCCGAAGCACTGACGGCTCATGTAGGCTTCGAGCGCGTAAGGGACTTCGGCGAGCAGGCTCTCGTCGAAAGCCCGGCTGCCTTCGAGCAAGTCGTCCGGTTCGAGTGTCGGAATCGCCGCGGACTCGGTGCCGGGGAAAAACTCCGGCTCGACGATTCCTTGGCGACGCGTTGAATTGAGTTCGTTTCCAGCATTCATGTCGATCTCCCAGTTTCGTTTGCCCAATTGGCGCCATTCAGTAAGCAAACTTCATGCCAACCGTGATAAATCAATAAAAACAACAGGTTATGCTGAATACATATTTGCAGAAATCTGTAAATCACAGGTTCCTGAAAATCGAGATCTTGGAAAACCGCGAATAACCGTCAGTGGCAAGGACCTGGGCGGTCATGCGCCGATAAAAGAGACCGCGCTTGCACAAGCCAGGCCGGAGCCTCGCGGACCGGCGCCGTCGCCCCCGTCCAGCGGTGTTCGGCGAATCCGTGGTGAGTGCTTGGGGCGTTGTGGTGTCGCTGCCGACGCGGCCCTGCAGCCACTGCGCCCAATCGGATCCTCAGGCTGCGGCGGCGGTCGAGCGCCGGCGCTGCAGCCTTGAAGAGGAGCGTTCGGTCGCGCCGGCAGGGCTTGCGCTCCGCGCGACCGGAACCCCGCTTGCTTTTACCTGGCGCAGGGCCGCAAAGACCATGTCGTCAATTCGCGCACAGGCACGATTGGAAAGACGCGGGGCCAGGATCGTTGGGCAATCCATGGCGCCCTCGTCTTCGCTATCGAAAATTTTTCAGCGGAAATCGATGTCGCCGAAAACGCTGGGAATGAGTTCCGCTACCGTCGGGTGGATGTGCATTGATTGCCGTAGCGAGGTGTAGGGAAGATCGGCGTTCATTGCATCGATAATGCAGTGAATGGCCTCGTCGCCCGACAGCCCGAGTATGGCCGCACCGAGAATCTTGTCGGTGTCGGCATCGACGACGACTTTCATGAACCCCTGTGTCTCGCCAAACTCGCGTGCGCGCCCGACTTGAGACATCTTCAGCTTGCCGACACCAACGCTGTAGCCTGCTGCCCGGGCAGACGCCTCGGTCAAGCCGACACGACCGAGCGGCGGGTCGACGAACAGGGCGTAGCAGTCAGTTCGATCAGCTACAGAGCGTGGCTGCTGCGAGAACAGATTGGCAGCCACGATTTCGAAATCGTTGTAGGCCGTGTGCGTGAACGAGCCGCGCCCATTGACCTCGCCGAGCGCCCAGACCTGGTCCGCGGACGTCCTTAGTTGCTCGTCGACGTCGATCAGCCCTCGCTCGTTCACCGCTATGCCGGCCTGGTCAAGACCCAGGCTGTCTGTATTGGGCTTCCGGCCCACCGCCAGGAGAAGATGCGAGCCCGATATGGTGTTGGGAGCACCATCACGGGAAGTAGTGATCCGTATAGTCGAATCGCGCTTTTCGAATTTGACACATTCGGTACCGAGTTCGAACTGGATACCTTCGCCCTCGAGAATCTCGAGAACCGCCGCGGAGACATCCGAATCCTCGCGCGGTATCAATCGATTCGACGTTTCGACGACCGTCACCTTGCTGCCGAAACGCCGGTATATCTGGGCAAATTCCAATCCGATGTAACTTCCGCCCAGTATCACCAGGTGCTCGGGCAGCACGTCGAGCTCAAGTATCGTGGAATTCGTCATGTAGGGAATGTCGCCCAGTCCGGGGATGTCGGGGACGCGAGCACGCGCCCCGACGTTGATGAATACCTTTTCCGCCTCGAGGATTTCCCCATCGACATCGATGCGCCGCTCGCCGATGAATCGTGCATGACCGCGAATGAATTCCAGGCCATTCATGTTATCGATCCACGTGCTCAGACCCTGACTGGAATCACCACGGACCTTGTTCATGCGTGTCTTGACCCGTGCCATGTCGACTTTCACGTCGCCGGTCTCGACCCCGAAGTCTGCAGCGCGGCGAGCAAGTTGCGCAATCCGCGCGCTAGCCACCAGCGTTTTGGTCGGTATGCAGCCGACGTTCACGCAGGTGCCGCCCAGTTTGTGCCGCTCGATCAGGGCGGTTCGCAGGCCATTCTGGGTGAGCTTCCCCGCCAATGACGGTCCGGCCTGTCCTGCGCCGATCACGATTGCATCAAACTGTCTCATGTCGCATTCCTTTCTGGTTCAGTCCCATTGATTCCGCCCAGCCATCATTGGCCGAGCGGAAATGAATCGTCAGGCGGCCGCGCTCGTCGAGGGCCAGGCGTCGGCCTTGAACGCCTCGTCCAGCGGGGTCTGGGCAACGTGATTGACGTAGTTCGACATCACTTTCAGGCTTGTGCCGAGGATGACTTCGAATACGGCCTGCTTTGTATAGCCGGCATCGAAGAAAGCATCGAGATCGCTCTGATCGACCCAGCCGCGACGTTCGTTCACCCGGATGGAAAACCGGCGAAGCGCTTCCAATTTCGTATCTGCGATCGGTGTGCCGTCGCGCAGTGATCGAATGATGTCTTCCGGCACCTTTGCGCCCCGGGAAATCGTCGTGTGTGCCGCCATGCAGTAGGTGCAATTGTTCAGCCGATTGTTGGTCAGCAGGATGATCTGCCTTTCAGTCTCGCTGAGCCCGGTCTTGCCGAAGATTCCCGAAAGTTTCATGTAACCCTCAAGCAGGGCCGGCGATTCGGCTTGTATGGCCAGCAGGTTCGGCAGGAATCCGTAAGCGCCTTTTGCCGCACGAATGTGGGGTCGGCTGGCTTCCGGCGCAGAGGTTTCGGTATGTACGGTGTACTCGGTCATGATGATTTCCTTCGGTTGGATTTTGTCGTATGGTGATATCAGGTAAAACAGGGCTAATTTGCTCATGCCGCGGACCAGCGAGATCGCCCCAAGTCGCTCTGGCTCTGGAGGCGCTGACCGTACTGGCTTCGGTCGACTACGAGCGCTCCAACAACATCGCGACGGCAGTCGCGCCGGCGCCGCAGATGCTGATCAGTCCATAGCGCGCATCGCGGCGCTTGAGCTCGTTCGCCAGCGTTAACGCGATGCGTGCGCCGGTCGCCGCAAAGGGATGACCGACAGCGATCGAGCTGCCCAGTGGATTCAGGATCTCTCGGTTCACGGGGCCGATTGCAGGCTCCTTCCAACCATGCTCCCAGGCTTTGAGATTGGAAGCGACCTGACCACCGAACGCCTCGTGCATTTCGATAATGTCGATGTCCTCGAGCCCAAGTCCGTTTTTCTCCAGCAGGCGGGGTACAGCGACACCCGGGCCCATCAAGAGGCCGTCGCCGGGGTCGATGCCCACGTTGATGAAATCCTTGATGAACGCCAATGGCTCCCTGTGCAGCGTGTTCGCGCGCCGCTCCGACATCAGGACCACCGAGGCTGCACCGTCGGTCAGCGGACTCGAGTTTCCGGCAGTGATGGTTCCTGCATTGCTCCTGTCGAAGGCCGGCGGTAGCTTGGCGAGCGCCTCAAGACTGGTATTCGAACGAATCATCTGGTCGCGATCGACGCCGCCAAGCGGATGGATTTCGGCCAGGAGTCGCCCGTCTTCCGTTGCGGCGCGTGCGTTCTGATGGCTGCGTAAAGCGATCTGGTCCTGTTCGGCTCGGGATATCTGCCACTCTTTCACGGTGATCTCGGTGTGTTGGCCCATCGACAGGCCGGTGGAAGGTTCCGCGATGCCGTAGGACCAGGGCACAAGATGTCGGGGACGCAGTCGTGCGAGCGCGCGCGCTTTTGCTCCCCGGGTCCTGGCAGCGGCAGTATCCAGAAAGATCCGGCTCGCGTCCGGATTGAATAGAACCGGAGGGTTCGACATGGACTCGACGCCGCCGGCGATACCAGCGCTTGTTCGCCCCGTGACGATTGCGTCGTGGATGCTGGCAATCGCCGAGGTTCCGCTGATGCAATTGTCCGTCACGGTCAATGCCTGAACACTTGAGGGAAGCCGGCTTTTGAAGTTGATCTCGCGGCCAAGATGCGGGATCGCCGGATCCACGATTACGGCGCCGAACACGAGCTGCTCGACAATGGTCGGATCGAGGTCGAGCTTCGCAAGCGCCCCGTTCACGCTATGCGTACCCAACGCGAGCGACGAGTATTCCTTGAGTGCGGTTCCCATTTTTGCGAAAGGCGTGCGAGCCCCCCCGACGATGGCCACCCTGTTTACTTTCTTGCTATTCATTTCATGTCCTCGAGAATGGGCCCGATGTCGCGCCAGTGGGTTGGCTGTGAGCCGGTGGATGCTGGTGGAAACAGCCGTTAAAGGTTTGCCGCGCGTCCTGTCTGAGTTGCCTCTGACGATGGTCCGTTTATCCGCGGGACGGAATTTCCCGGGGGGCCGCGTCGGGCGTATAAAAGTGGCCGCCGGCCATCCGGTGCGTTTGGAGAGTTTCCATCGGCATGTTCGGCTACGCCTGGTCAGGTTTCGTCGCGGCAGCCTCACTTGTTGCCGAGTCGCCGATGAAAGTCGGCAATCGCGCGCCCGATAGCGAAAGGCTGGTCTTCTTGCACATAGTGCAGACCGTGACCGATGTAGACGGTCTCGATGTTTTTGGCATGTGTGGTCCAGTAATCAGCGGTCTCAACGGGATTGGTTGCGCCAGGTGTTGCGTAAAGAAAAAGCCAGGGGATGGTCGTTTCCTTCAAGAACCTGTTGTAGTTGCCGATGATTCGGGTGGTTTCGGCAGGTGTGCCGGCCACCGGAATTTCATTCGGCCACTGATTCACCTGGATTCTCGACTTTTCATCCCGGTGCGGAGCCTGGTAAACATCCAGCGCTGCCGGTGCCAGTGGACGAACGATAAACCCTTCGAGAAAGCCGCCATCCCTGAGCCAGGCATTGTCTTGTACAAGGAGCCTGCGACCGTTGTCTGGGTTGCGCACCATTCGGAAAAAGGTTCCCAGACCCTCAGGCAGGGTGTCCAGGCTGGCGGCCGGGAAGATTGGCGCAAGCAGAGATTCCATGGTCACGATTGCTTTGATGTTGCCGGGATTTTGTGACGCATAGTGCAGTCCCAGGCTCGATCCCCAGTCGTGAAGGACCAGCGTGATGTTCCTCAGGGCCAGTGTGTCCACAAATGCTTCGAAATAGCGATAGTGATCAGCAAACGTGTAAGCCAATTCAGGCTGATCGGACCGGCCGAAGCCGATATTGTCCGGTGCGATCAATCGCCCCCGCCCCTCCAGGTGGGGCATTACGTTGCGCCACAAGTAAGACGAAGTAGGTTGCCCGTGCAAGAACAGGATCGGATCACCTTCTCCGGCATCTACATATGCCATTTTCGAGCCGAGGACGTCGATGTATTCATGCGTGTAGCTCGTCGCCGAGGAGATCTCGGGCGGCGGCAGCTTGAAGCCCTGGTAGGGATTGATAGTTTCTGCGAGCAAGCCATCGCCGCTGAATACCATGCTGATGGCGAATATTGACTGGACAATGCTGTTGGTCTTCATGGGCTTTCCTTTCCGTCTTCCGGCTTTTTGAGAAAACAAGTGGATGCATGCCTGGCACGATCGGACCGGACCCTCTCGGAGACCGTGCGACGGGTGACAGGGGCGATCGGCCCGTGTCCGAATTCGACTTGCAATTCCCGCTGGCAATGGTCCAGTCGATGCCGCTCCTTAAGCAAGCCTCGTGCCAACGCAGGGAAATCAATAAAAACAGGGGCTTAATGAAACTGCAGATTTTCAATAATTTGCGAATAGCAGGTTTCTGAGACTACAATTGCAGAAACCCGAAATGAAGAAGACCCATGCCGGCATCGGTCCAGGCGTTTGTCAATGGGGCCCCAGGACTGCTGGCGGTCGTGGATTTCGACCTGCTTGTTCAGGCTGCGAGCGTTAGCCTCCGGGCCTTGATGTCCGACGACGGGGCGGGGCAGGAACCCTTCGGCTTATCTACCTGTATTTCACCGGAATCGGCCGCCGACGTCGAAGGGGCGGTTCAGTCTGTTTTCGCCACCGGGGCGGCTGTAGTCGACATGGCGATCGAATATGGCGGGCCGGAGACATGGTCGGTCGGCCGGTTCCACGCCTGGCGCCTGCAAGCGGCGAATGGCGAAGTCCTGGTCGGGGTGCAGATTACGCAAGCTGCGGAAGGCGACTGGCTGGAAAGTCGATTCCACGAGCTTCGCGATAGAAACCAGTCCATCCTCGATGCCGCCGGTGACGGCATTTACGGAATTGACGCGTCGGGATGCGCCACGTTCGCCAATCGCGCAGCTGTCGACTTGCTTGGCTGGAAGCCGGACGACATCGTCGGCAAGCGCCTTCACGATGTGCACCATCATTCTTATCCTGACGGCAGTCCGTACCCGGCCGAGAATTGTCCGATCTATGCCGCTGTTCGAGACGGAGAAATTCATCGAGTCGACAACGAAGTCTTCTGGAGCGACGACGGCGAGGCGATTCCGGTCGAGTACACCAGCACGCCGATCATGCGCGACGGTGAAATATCCGGTGCGGTGATCGTGTTTCGCGACATCAGACGGCGGCTCGAAGCCGAGCGGGCGAGAGAGAAGGCGCATGCCGAAGTCGAAGCGGTCAAGCAGCGGCTTGAGCTGATCCTCGAGGCGGCCGGCGAGGGCGTCTACGGTCTCGATCGCGACGGCAACGGCACTTTCGCCAACCGGGCTGCGATCGACCTGCTGGGTTGGCGCCTTGACGATGTTGTCGGCCGGGGCGTGCACGAAATGCATCATCACTCGCACGCCGATGGCTCGCCGTACCCGCGCGAAGATTGTCCGGTCTACGCGGCGATCAAGGACGGCAAGGTGCATCGTGTCGACGATGAGGTGTTCTGGACCCGCGACGGCGACACGCGCCAGGTCGAGTACACCAGCACGCCCATCCTCACCGAAAGCGGCGAGCCCGACGGCGCGGTCGTGGTCTTTCGCGACATATCGGCCAGGAAGAAGATCGAGAAGGAGCGCGACCAGGCCTTCGACAGGATCCGCGAACTCAACCGGCAACTCGAGCTCGAGCGCGACTACCTGCGCGAGGAGGTCGATCTGACGGTGAATTTCGGCGAAATCATCGGCGAGAGCCCGGCGCTCAAGCACACCCTGGCGCAGGTCGAGGCGGTCGCCGCAACGCCGGTGAGCGTGCTGATACTGGGCGAGTCCGGCGTGGGCAAGGAAATGATCGCCCGGGCCATCCATGCCGCCAGCGATCGCAGCGATTGTCCCCTGATCCGGGTCAACTGCGCCTCGGTGCCCAAGGACCTGTTCGAAAGCGAGTTCTTCGGTCACGTCAAGGGCGCGTTCACCGGCGCCCATCGCGACCGGGTCGGGCGCATGCAACTTGCCCATGGCGGCACGCTGTTCCTGGACGAGGTCGGCGAGATTCCGCTGTCGCTTCAAAGCAAGCTTCTGCGGGTGCTGCAGGAAAACGAGTTCGAACCGGTCGGCGACGACCGGACCATCTCGGTCGACGTGCGTATCGTTGCTGCCACCAACCGGGATCTTCGCGCGGAAGTTGAAGCCGGCAGGTTCCGGGAGGACTTGTACTATCGGCTGAGCGTATTTCCGGTCACCGTACCGCCGCTCAGGAAACGCCGCGAGGACATATTGCCGCTCGCGGTGCATTGTGTGAATCGGTTCTGCGACGAGCTTGGCCGAGAGCGCCTTTCGATCAGCAAGCAACAGGCGCGCCTGCTCGAAAGCCAGCGCTGGTCTGGGAACGTCCGGGAACTCAAGAACGTGATGGAGCGCGCCGTGATCCTGAGTCGCGGAACACGACTGGCGCTGGATCTCGGCAATACCGATCCGGATCCAGGGCCTACAGCCGGTGCGTCATCGGCCGACAGCGAAGAATTCGTGACCGAAAGCGAATTTCGTGCGCTGGAGCGCAACAACCTGATTGCGGCGCTGCGTTCGGCCGACTGGCGCGTCTCGGGCGCCGGCGGCGCCGCCGAACTGCTTCAAATCAAGCCTTCGACGCTCACCTATCGCATGAAGGCCTTCGGTATCCAGCCGGGCAAACCCGATCGAGAGAACCCCGCAGGCGATGCGCGACGATAGCAGCGTGCGGGCGGGGCGCTCGGCGTGGTCAGAGTTCGGATATGAGCGTATTGACGCTCATGAACGTCTGGTTGGGGTCTCTGCCGCTGCGGCCGCCGAAGTCCGATGACTCGACCTCGAAAGTGAAGCTGGTGGCCTGGCTCGGCGCCAGTCGCGGCGTCAACAGGCGGCCCGAAATCACCAGCGCGGTGCGCGGATCTCCGCGGTCGCCGCGCTGCGTCAGCCGGGTGACCAGCGAACCCTCGTCGACGATCACGTCGTCGGGTTCGACGGCCACGACTTCGATGTCCGAGATGAATGCCAGCGTGGCCCTCGCAACCCCGCCGGAGTCGCTTACCGTGAATGTGAAGCGGTATTCGGTGCCCGGCAGCAGGTCAAGATACTGCGTTTCGTCGGGCGCGGTCCAGGATTCCCGCGGCGGATTCGACATCGTTTCGGATCCGACGCCTTCTCCGCTGATCCGCAACTCGACGCGCGGCGGCGTGGTGTCGACTTCCGGAATGACGGTTGCGCAACCTGTAATCAGAAGCACTGCGAGAGCGAGTGCGACGAATCCGACCGGTGCGCGTGAATTCTTCGGGACATGCATCATCGAGCCTCCGGGGTCAATGCCCATCTTGGTTTTCCCCCTGGTGCGCTGAATCTAACGCCCGGCGTGGACGCTTGCAAGTGCAGGCCAAACCGAAAAATCGGGTTAATCGACGTTCCGAGCGTGCCGATTGATTCCGCCCAGGGTGCCGAGTTTGGGTTTCCAGCGCCCGTCGAAGCGGATTTGCAACCCCCTGATAAGAAATGGCAACCTGCAGGTATTCCTTCCGCGGATGGGCTGAAACACACTTCATGCTGGTGTGATTCGGAGCGGAAGACATGCAGATCGAAAGGCTGGCAGGCAACACGCAAAGTTGCGGATCGGAACGGCTGGGCAGGCGCAGAACGTTCGCAGGTGCCCGTTCGGTGATCGGGGTATCCATGCTTGCCGCGGTCGGTATCGGGACCTCCCCGTCGGCGATCGCCGAAGACAACGATGATCTCGAACTCGGCATTGCGGCATTGATCGGCACGCATAATTTCGCGCTGCCTTTTTCCTTTTCCCCGGATCCGCTGGTCGGAATCCCGGCCGGCATCGTGACGTTCGCGACCAATTTGGGTCTCAAGGACACCCGGGCGGTGTTCGTGACCCCCGGCGACTGGTCGGACTGGCCGACCAGCACCGACGGCTGCACATTCGATTTCGAGCTGCCGCAATCGGCGGCCGAGTACTCGAATCTGCTGGGCTTCATCGATCTCAAGACCGCCCCGGGCGAGTGGGGCGAGCTGACGCGCACCGGATCGATGCAGGTGGTCCACGCCAACACCGGAGTCAACGTGCACGTCGTCAGTCGCTACGTGGACGCCGAGGAGCCCGGCCAGCAGACCGTCTCGCTGCCGCCGGGTAATCATGGCTTCGAGTGGCGGGCCGACACGCAGATCTCGACCGCGTTTGACATCATTATCCCAGCGGCGCTGTTGACCTACAACTCGATCAAGTACGGTGCGGCCGTCGCCAACCAGGGCGCGTCGGCGGCGCGCCAGGCCGCAATGCAGAACGCTGCGCGCAGCACGCTGCAGAACATCGCCATTTCGACCGGCCTGGTGACCGTTTCGCAGTTTTTCGATACCCGCACGTCGGTGACGCATTCGCGCGATCAGGAGGTCACCATCTACAAGCCGCTGGGGCCCGAGATCTCCACGACCGACCCGGTGCTGGTTCTCGAAGCCACCGATTTCGGCGGCGTCAGCTATGCCAGGGTCGCCGATCAACTCGCCCAGACCATCGAGGCCTCCGACCCTTGCGACCTGCCGTTCTTCCTGGGCAACAATGCGCCGGACCTCCTTGGAATCGGCAGCAACGACCTCACCTGGACGGTACGCGACTTCGGACCGCTGCCCGGTGGCGGGGTCAACAGCGACGCCATCGTCCAGCAGGTGATCGTCGAAGACACCCAGGCGCCGATCATGGTGCCGCCGCCCAGCCGGGTCATAGAAGTGGCGGCAGGCGAGCCGGGGCTGGATGCATCGGCCGTGGAGCTCGGCGTGCCGCGGGTAGTCGATCTTGCGGATCCGGCGCCGGCGGTTGCCAACGACGGCCCGTCGTTTCATCCGATCGATTCGCGATCGCCCATCACCTGGACCGCAACCGACCAGTCGGGCAACGCCAGCCAGGGCGATCAGCTCATCACCGTCAAGACGCTGGGCACCAACACCGCGCCGGTCGTCGACGACGCAGCGGCAAGCACGCTGACCTCGATGCCGGTCGATATCGTGCTGACCGGATTGGACAACGACTTTCTCGACGGTCGTTTCGACCCGCTCACTTTCAGCATCACCCGGCGTCCGGCAAACGGCGAGTTCGTCGCACCGCTGTATCCGTTCTTCATCGAGGACTACCGGACCTCACCCGGCGGTCCCTACGGCGATCCGTTCGTACAGGCCAGCAACCCAAGACAGTGGCTTTATCAGAACGTCTGCCAGGTGTTGTCCGGGCCGGACAACGACAAGATTCCACTCGACTGGGTTCATCGGCCCCTGTTCGTGCACGTCACCGACGACGGCATCTACGTGATGATCGATTTCTATTTTCGCTGCGGCCCGAGCAGCGCAAGCCAGAACAAGCGCCTGTCGTTCTGGGACGCCGACGGCGAGTACATCGACCAGGTCGACTACAGCGGCAGCAACAACACCTTCGTGGTCGACCGCGACAGCTTTCTCTACACGCTCAGGCGCAACGGCGGCGGCACGAGCACCTCGCTCCTGATATCCCAGAGCCAGTCCAGCATCGATCCGGACACTCCGCAGATCGGCGGCGATTCCTGGCGCATCACCTCCTCGTCGGCCAGCAATCCGGACCTGGGGCTGGCGGATTTCGTCAACGCGGAATCATTGTCCTACGGTCGGGTCGACACCGGTGAGGGCCTGCTCTACGTCACCGATCGACGGCGCGTGTTCGTGTTCGACGTGCTGGCCGATCTCGCCGATGGCGTTCCGGACGACAACAACAACATGAATCCGCTGTACCGGGGGGCCTTGAACAACGGCGACCGGTTCTTGTGCACCAGCGGCAGTTGGGGCAACGACTGGACCGGCTTCGCCATGGACGTCGATCCGGACGGCAATCTCTATGTCGCCGACTCGTGTTCCGACCGCGTTCACAAGTTCGCCGCGACAACCCGCGACGCGGCCGGGCAGGTGGTTCGCGGGGATTACATCGGCTGGATGGGCCGATGCGAAACCAGCACCAACAATGCCTGCGACGAGGAAAAGCAGATCAGCAAGGGTTACAGCTGTACCGATGCCACCTGCAGCGTCGGGGCCGGCGGCTTCGCCGGCAGCGAAGACGGCCAGTTTTCCGAGCTGGAGTTCATCGCCCTCGACCCCAACGGCGTGCTGTACGCGACCGACGAAGGCGATCCGGCGACCGGCGGGCGCGTCCAGCGTTTCGGCACCGACGGCAGCTTCGGCGGCGTGGCCCGGTCGACCGGCACCGGCATCAACCAGGGCGACCGGCCCGGTTTCGTCCTCGGCAACCTGGGCACGGTGCGCGCAGTGTCGGTCAACTCCACGCAGTTCTTCGTGGTCGATCAGGAGGAGTCGTTCGTTCACGTGTTCGAGACGTCGCCGCTGAAAGACATCACCGACGAGTCGGTGACCGTGACCTACGTGTCGGACTTCGACTTCCACAGCGACGTCGACAGCTTCCAGTTCGTGGCTACCGACGGGCTGGCCGACAGCAATGTCGGCACTGCGACCATCAACGTCGCGCGCAACTTCCGGGCGCCGCAGGCGCCCGACCGGGCCGTGGTCACCGACGAGAACCAGCCGATCGACATCATGCTGGAGGCCGATGACCCGGACGGCATCGTCGGTATCGATTTCAACGGCCTGGATATCCTCGACTACCAGATCGTGGAGCCGCCCGCGCACGGTCAGCTCAGCCCGGCCAGCGCCGATAACGCAACCGCCACGTTCACTTACACACCGAACCCGGATTCCTTCGGTGAGGATCGATTCGTCTACATCGCCAGCGACGGGGTGGACGATTCCGCGCCGGCGGAGGTAGCGATCCGGGTCATGCCGATCGACGACCCGCCGCAGGTGACCGAGTTGAGCTTGCCGCCGCGTGTTGGCCTGGGTTTGCCGGTGACCATCAACGCGGAATTCGAAGATGACGGTGCCATTGACTATTCAGCCATGCTGCTGGCCGGCGACGGATCACCGGTACAGAGCAGGGGCGGTATTCTGGAAGATGACAACAGGCCGCGACTCGACGGCATCGTGCTGGTCGAGCCCGCGCTTGGCCGTGGCAAGGGTCAGGCGGTGGCCCAGCACGTCTTCACCAGCGCGGGTTCGTACGCAATGGACTTCTGCGTGGCCGACCAACTCGGGCGCCAGGATTGCCGGCAGATCACCGTGGTACCGGAAGCGCTGGTCGGTCTGGGTCTCAGCTTGCCGGACGATCACGGCAGCGAGCCGCCGGCGCCGATCACCGCCGGGGACGGGTTCTTTGTCGATGTGGTCGTCGGCAATCTCGAACCGGACGGGGCCGCCGGCCTGATCGCCCTGGCGATTGCGATGGAAGGCACGGTCAGCGGCGGTGACGTCACGTTCGCCGGCGCGTCGGAAGGGATATGCCAGGTCAGCCCCGATGGATTCAGCATGAGTTGTGACTTCGGCGATTTCGGCGTTGGCGAAGAGCGCACCATCCGGCTCTGGTTCGATTCGGATTTTGCCTCGCTCGACGATGCCGATGTCACCATCGACCTGAGCTTTACCACCGAGTCGCCGGCGGTCAACGATTTGATGAACGTCAGTGCGGTTCGAACGGTCGATGCGGTCGGCGGCATCTTTCGGGACAACTTCGAATCGCAGTGAGATTCGGATGCGACAGGGGCCGCGGGCGGCGCGTCCACCGCGTTGAATTGATCGTCAGCAGGCCACGGGTATACTGATCCCCGGACGGCCGGAGTGGGTTGAATGAGGATTCGCGATCTGTTCGGCGCGCTTTGGCTGCTGGCGGGCGCGGGCACCAGCCTTGCGCTGGAGCCGCCGCCCGGCAAGCCACCGGTGCGCAACTATCTGATGGCCGAATACCAGGGCCATTTGAACAACTGGGTGGTCCGCCAGGGACCGGACCAGCGGATCTACGTCGGCGGCGGCGACGGCCTGGTCATTTTCGACGGCGCCGGCTGGCAGTCGATTCGATCGCGGCACCGAAGCCGCATTCGCGTGATGGAAGTCGATCGGGCCGGTCGCATCTGGACCGGTTCGCCCGACGAGTTCGGCTATTTTGCGCCCTCGAGCGAAGGCGCCCTGCTGTATACCTCGCTGAGCGACATGTTGCCCGACGAGCACCGGAATTTCGGCCCGGTGCGCGGCGTGCAGCTTATCGAAGGCGCCGTCTATTTCAACGCGCTTCGCCGCCTGTTCCGCTGGCGCCACGGCGAGCTGATGGTGGTTGCCGCTGACGCAGACGAGGTTTTTCGCGTCTCCCTGAATCACCGGAACAGGTTCCTGGTCGCCGTCGGCAATCGGCTAATCGACTACACCGAGTTTCCGCCGGCCGGCATGGAGGTTCAGCCGGAGCAGCGCTGGCAAATGCCCGAGGGTCCCCGCCTGAGTTTTCTCACCTCCTGGCCGGACGGGCGCATCCTGATGGGCAGTGTCGACGACGGGCTGTTCTGGCTGGGCGAGAACGGTCCGCAACCTCTGGAAACCGCGTTCGATTTTTCGCAGGCCTGGCCGTATCGAGCGGTTCCGGCACCGGGCGGAGGCATGCTGGTGGGCAGCCAGCTGCAGGGTCTTTTCCATTTGGGCCCGGGCGGCGAGGCGCTGGAGCAGATCACCCACCGCAACGGGCTGGCGGTCAACAGCATCACCGACCTTGTCATCGATCACGAGCAAGGCGTCTGGCTTGCCCAGGACGGCGCCATCGCCCGGGTCGACCTGTTCGGCGGGCGGCGAATCTACGATGCCGACTTCGGCGTGTCGAACGCCCATGCGCTCGTGCCGTTCAAGGGGCGCTGGCTGGTCGGGGGACTGGCCGGCCTGGGCGTGCTGTCGGCCGACGGCCACGATGCAAGCCGGCTTGACTCTATCGACTTCCCCATCCTCGAGGTCTTTGAGATCCTCGGCGACGGCGACGGCCTGCTCGTCGCGGGCTCCGACGGTGTGCATCGAGTCGTGCCGGACCTGGAACGCATGACCGTGCTGAACCACGAGACACTCCTGGCCGACAGCTACAGCTTCGGTCTGGTGCGCTCGCGTCTGCGCGATGCCGTGTATGCCGAGCTCGAATCGGGTCTGGGCGTATTGCTGCGCACCGACGAGGGCTGGCGCGCGCTCGGGCCTGTCGAAGGTGTGGTACATCGGGCCCACAGCGTCGCCGAAGATGCCGACGGCCGGGTCTGGGTCGGTACCGTCGCCGGCCGCTATTACCGCCTTGCGTGGCAGGGAGAGGAACTGGTGCTGGAGGCCGTGCTCGACGCCGAACACGGCGTACCCGAAGGCTACGCCTGGGCCTTCAACGTCGGCCGGAGACTGGTACTGGGCACCAGCGAGGGCGGCTATCGACCGGTGCCGGGGGGAGGGCGCATCGAAGCCGATCCCGATTTCGGGAACGACCGGCTCGGCGAGCCGCGCGGGGTTTATCGCTTGTACGGCGCCGGCAACGGCCAGGTCATCGGCGGCATCGGGCCGGGCGGTGCGCTCTGGCGAGGTGCGCTCGCGGCTGACGGACGGTTCGATTGGCAGGGGCGTTGGCTGAGCGACCTGGCGCCGGCGGTCAACTGGTTCATCGGCGAGCGCGGCGATCATCTCTGGATCGGTCGTCATCCGGGGCTGATTCGGCTTGACTGGCCGCCGCCCGGCACGGACTCGGCGGACAGCCGCCTGCAGGTGGTGCGGGCCGGCTTTCCCGACGCGGCGCAATGGTTGATCGCCGGACCCGGCGCAGGCGGGCGCTTCGATCCCCTGTCGTCGCGTGCCGAGTCGCTGCGCTTTGAATATGCGCTGACCAGTTATACCGCCCCGGATCGGACCGAGTACCGGGTGCGCCTGGAGGGCCTTGAAAAAGCCTGGTCGCGCTGGAGCGGCGAAGCCCGGCGCGACTACACCAACCTGCCGGGGGGCGAGTATGTATTCCGGGTTCAGGCCCGAAATGCCGCGGGCATGACGTTCGAGTCCGAGCCGTTGCCGTTTCGCGTGCAACCGCCGTTTTTCCTCACGCCGCTGGCCTGGGGGTTGTACGCGCTGGTCGGTCTCATGCTCCTGGGGCTGGCCGCCCGGTCAGGCCAGAGGGTGCGCGAGCGCAGCCTGCTGGCCCGCCAGCGCGTGCTGGCCGAGCAGGTGGCCGAACGCACCACAGAGGTCCGCGCCCAGGCCCGCGAGATTCGCCGGATCAGCGACGCGCGGGCGCGGTTTTTCGCCAACGTCTCGCATGAATTGCGCACGCCCCTCACCCTGACCCGCGCGCCGTTGCAGGAACTTGCTCGAACCGGCGGCGAGCGCCTGGATGCCGAATCGAAACGCTATCTGGACGTGGCGCTGCACAACAGCGAGGCCATGCATTCGCTGATCGGGCAGGTGCTGGACATGCAGCGCCTCGACGCCGGACGCATGCCGCTGAAGCTGATCGAGGCCGACCTGGCGGTGATCGTTCGCGGCATCGTCGATCGCTTCGCCGTCCAGGCGCGACTGCGCCGGATCGAGCTGACCTGTGACGGCACCGACCGGCCCGTCGTGCTGGCCTGCGACCAGGCGCATATCGACACCATGCTGAGCAATCTGTTGTCCAACGCGATCAAGTTCACGCCGGACGACGGCCGGGTCGCGGTGCGTCTCGGCAGCAATGGCGCGCGCGTCGAAATATCGGTAACCGACACCGGGCCCGGCATCGACCCGGCCGACCAGCAGGCCATTTTCGAGCGCTATCGCCAGGGCGACCAGGCATCGGCCACCAGCCCCGGCAGCGGCCTCGGCCTGGCGCTGGTCCGCGAACTGGCCGAGCTTCACGGCGGCCGGGTCCGGGTCGAATCGCAGCCGGGCCAGGGCGCCTGCTTCGCGCTGGAAATTCCGGCCGACCTGCTCGCGGATGAATTCCCGGTCGACCCGTCGAGCAGAGACGACGACCAGGGTGTGCGGCAGACGGAAGCGGCATCGGCCGCAGCAACGGTCGCGGATATGACGGCGGAGGATGTGCCGTGCGTGTTGCTGGTCGACGACAACGCCGAATTGCGCGCGTTCCTCCGGCTCCGACTGGGGCGCAGCTACCGTATCGAAGAGGCTGCCAACGGCGCCGAAGGCCTCGAGCGGGCACGCGCGCTGGTGCCGGACGCAATAATCACCGACGGCCTGATGCCGGTCATGGACGGTCTGCTGATGACGCGCGAGATCAAGTCCGATCCGGAACTGGCGTTCGTGCCGGTGCTGATGCTCACATCGCGCGCGGCCCCGGAGGACACGGTGCGCGGGCTTGAAGCCGGCGCGGACGATTATCTCTCCAAGCCGTTCGACAGCGCCGAACTGGCCGCGCGCGTTGCCGGACTGATTGCTTCGCGCCGGCGCCTGAAGACCCGCATGGAAGGTATCGAGGCCGAACCAGTCGAGGCAGGCGAGTCGCCTTTCATGGCGCAGGTCAACAGCGTGCTTCAGGCGCACCTGCCCGATTCCCAGTTCTCGGTACGCGACTGGGCCCAGTTGCTTCACATGGATCGCACCACGCTGTTTCGGAGACTGAAAAGCGAAACCGGTAGTGCGCCGGAGGAATACCTGCGTGAAAAACGCCTCCAGGCAGCCGCCCGGCTCCTGGCCGAGCGTGCCGGAAACGTTGCCGAAGTCGCCGACGCAGTGGGCTTCGCCAGCGTCACGCACTTCACGCGTCGATTCCGCGAGCGGTTCGAAACCACCCCGGCGGCCTATGCGCGAAACGGCGGCGCGTGAACAAGCCTGAGTGAATGCGCGTCTCTGGCACGAGCTGCACGGTTCATGAAGCTAGACAGTGTCTGGTCGGGATGAGCCAGAAGTAATTTTTGTGAGTTCCGCAAATGCCGGTGAATTCCTCGCCGGCTCTCTCTTCTAGATAAAGTCCGTCACGCCGGTGCCATTCTTTTCGATGCCGGCGCCGTTGCGTTCGATCCATGCTGCTTTCATCGCGATATCTTCAGGTTTGGGTGGACCGTATCAGTATTAAGAATTGCGCGGACCGGATAAGTTAGAGTTCCGGTAAAGGCTGCGCGATCTGCTCCGCCCACTGTAGTCGGAGCAGTTCGCGCATGCAGGGTGCCCGAACTGAAACTCTAAGTTATCCGGCCCGCGCCGGGGTTGTTAAGGTTGGACGTCCATTACGTCAAGCCGGGTGATCCAGTATTCGGTGTCGGGGGCGGGGAAGGTGAGGTAACGGGCATTGTTGACGTACAGCGAGCCGCCGAACATGGCCCCGCTCGCGACGCCGTCCAGGTTTTCCGGGTCGGTAATGTTGCCGAGCAACGTTCCGGTGCGCTGGTCTTCGTCGAGCGCGACAACCTGAATCCTGTCGATGGGGTTGTTGGGATCGGCAAACGGAGGGCCATTGTCCGGGAAAATGACGTCGTAAGGCGTCAGAATGAACAGCATGTTGCCGTAAAGCACGATGCCGTCGATGAAGCCTGTCAGCGGCGCATCCAGTTCGATCCTGTCGCTGTCGCCGGTGTCCGGATCGACCCGGTAGATTTGCGCATTGGCCGAGTTGCCGACGATCAGGGTCTTGCCGTCGGGCGTGGCGACGATACCGTTGGCCAGAGAAAATCCGTCGGCTGCGTTGTCGTCGGCAAAGTCGCCGATCAGCGGGAGCGGCGTTGCCGCGTCGGCGCCTTCCGGAAGTCTGCCGTTGCGTGACAGCCCAAGCCGATACAGGAACGGCTGGCCGAAGTCGGTGAAGTAGACTGCTTCCCGGGTGACGGCCAGGTCGTTGATGACGGTCGAGAACTCGGGCGCGAGCTGGTAGCTGGCGATCTCCTCGCCGGTATCGGCGTCGTACACGTACGCGTTTCCACCGATGCAGCCGGCGGCAAACAGGTAGTTGCTGCGGGGATCGACGCGCATGCCGAGCCTGAAGCATTGCGTGGAAAGGTCGAAATCGGGCTCGGCCGGCACCAGGATTTCACCCTCGCCTGTGCGCAGGTTCAGCTTGTAGATGGATCCATCGACCGAGCCGGTATAGGCCGTGAAAGCCCTGCCGATGGCGAATCCTTCCGGCGGGGCGCCGGTCAGCGCCGGGACGACGTCGGCGAATGGCTTGTTGCCGGCGTCGACGGCCTGCGTGGGCAGCGCCCAGGCGGCGACGGCAAGCGTTGTAAATATGAGTTGTCTGTTCATGGTTTTCGGGCCTCGGGTCTGATTGGTTTGCCAGGATTCACGCCGCGTGCGGGATGCATGACTTGTCTTCGCGCGGCTTGTGGTGCTGAGCGTCCCTGAGTGCGACAGCATTGGGGTAAAGTGTGATGTGCAGCACAGACGACGGCCTGATCAAACCCTGATTTGTTGCTGATCTGTTGCTGATTCTTTTGTACGGGGACCAATTCCGGATGTATTTGCCGATTACCGACGTGGGCTCGAGTCGCCTGCATCCGCTTCGCGCCGGAATCTTCCGGGCCGCCGCATGAACGCGGCCGATACTGCCGAACCGACTGTGCGCGCTTTCGGACGATGGCGTCTGGATGCCAGTACCGGCGACCTTTTCGACGGGGTCAGCACTGTCCGGCTGGAGCCGCGCGTTGCACGGCTGCTGGATTATTTTCTGGCGCACCAGGACACGCTCATCAGCCGGGATGAACTGATGGCCGCGGTCTGGGACGACCGAATCGTGTCCGATCACGCAGTCAACCGGTGCATTTCGATCCTGCGCCAGATCCTGTCGCCCGAAGACAAGAGCGCGTATATCGAGACGGTGGTGCGGCGTGGATTCATCAGCCATTTCCCGCCCCCGCTGGAGGCTCCCACGCCTGCGCAAGCCCCGGAAACGGCAAGCCCTCTGCTGCGCAAGACCAGGCTTTGGGGTCTCGGCGCCCTGGCCGTGGTGCTTGCATCGGTGCTGTTCGGCGCCTTGCGCATGGCCGGCGATTCGTCCGCGCCCGGCCCGGTGCCCGTCGAAACGCCAATGGTGGCGGTGCTGCCGTTCATATCCGACGGGCTTTCGGGCGACAGCCATTTCTTTGCCAACGGCATGCACGACGATCTCCTGACGCAGCTGGCTCAACTCCAGTCGATGCGGGTGATATCCCGCACCTCGGTGTCCGAGTATCGAGACAGCGAGATGAACATCCGGGAGATTGGTCGGCAACTCGGCGCAGACGCCATCCTCGAGGGCGGCGTGCAGCAGATCGGCGACCAGATCCGGATAAACGTCCAGCTGATCGATTCGGGCTCGGACGTGCACCTGTGGGCCGAGCAGTACGATCGGGAGCTCACACCGACGAATATCTTCGACGTCCAATCCGAGATTGCGCGCGCGATTGCCTCGGCGATGCATTTCACGCTGACCCCACAGGATGCCGTTCGGCTGGAAGTCATCCCGACGGAAAACATGGCGGCATATCGTGCATACCATGAAGCGATGGAGTTGCGGCAATCAGAGACCGTGGCGGCCCCCGCCTATATCGCTGCGCTGGAGAGGGCGGTGGCGCTGGATCCCGGTTTCGTCAGGGCCTGGGCGGAATTGGCCGGGTCGCTCAGCTATATCAACCTGCCGCGCCACGATCCGCAATCGATCCAGCGCCTGGAAGGCATTCTGGAGCGCGTGCAGACGCTTGCGCCGCAGTCCTCCGAAGCCCTGATCGCACAGAGCTATTATGTTTATTACATCCTCAAAGACCACGATCGCGCCTTCGAACTGATCCGGCAGGCACAGGAGCTCAGGCCCAGCGACCCGCAGGTGCTGGAGCTGCAGTCATGGATACAGCGCCGCCAGGGCGATATCGCCGGTATGATCGAAACGCTACGGCAGGCCCGCAGGCTGGATCCCAGAAACGCATATTGGACAACCAGGCTGGTGACGTATCTGATGCTTGCTCACCGCTACGACCAGGCCGTCGAGGAATTCGAGAATGCGTCCCTGGATAATTTCAGGCTTGCCTATCTTGAAAAGGTTCTGCGGGTGCGCGAGCACGGGCAACCTGGCCGCCTGGTCGATGACCTGGTCGTGTTGCAAAGGGAATACGGCGCCGAGCTCGATCCATTCGAGCTGTGGGAGGCGCACATTGCCGCCAGGGACTTTGACGGCGCGGCCGCACTCTTGAGCAGGGTCAGCACGGCTGAACCTGGAAGCGATGCCTGGACATCGTTCGACGTGCCCGATGTTGACCTCGCCGGGGTCATTACCGACCACTTCCGTGATGCGCACACCGGTCAGCTCCCGGTTCAAGCGCCGGCGGAGCCTGAACGGAGGCTGGCGCGAAATCGGGCGCAGGAGGTCAATTACTTCGAGCCCAACGTTTACCTGGCCGAAGCCTATATCTCGGCCGCGCAGGGAGAGACGGCCGAGACCGAAAGACTGGTCCGGACCTGGTTTCGCGGCGCCGTGCGGGACCTGGCCCAGAGGCTGAACTTGCGGCATAACGTCTGCCGTGCACTGGGCATGGCCGCGGCGGCTTCGGCCGCGGTCGAATGTCTTCGGTCGGCGTTCGAGGAACCCAGCTGGGCCCATCCCTTCATCGAACCGTTCCTGCCTTACTACGACTCGATCCGGAACGACTCCCAGTATGTCGAGTTCATGGCCGAGTTAGCGCGCGGCTGACCCCGGGGACCGACGCGTGGGCGGTCTGCTGCTGGATTCCGCCGGTGGCGCCGGTTAAGCTGATCGCAGGCCCGCCTCCAGGATTTCCCCGTGTGCATTCCAGCCTTCAGATCATGTCTGCTCGTTATTGTTGTTCTTTTCGCGAACCTGCCTGCCGCGCTGGCTGATTCGGTGATTCGCGCCCAGCGCATGCTGGATGTTGCTTCAGGCGAAATCATCGAGCCGGCCGTGGTCGTTGTTCGCGACGGACGTATCGAATCGGTCAACCCGAAGACCATCCCGGGTGATATCGAGATCATCGATCTCGGCGATCGCACCCTGTTGCCCGGTTTCATGGATATGCACAGCCACGTGACGCTGGACTTCTTCACCGGCGACCACTGGACGACCGCGGCGGTCATGGAAACGCCGGCCGACTGGGCGCTGCACGGCGCCGAGTTCGGTCGCGACATGCTGATGGCCGGTTTCACGACGGTGCGCGACGCCGGCGCCTGGCCGGGCTTCCCCGACGTGGCGCTGATGCGGGCGGTCGACAAGGGCGGCGTCCCCGGCCCGCGAATCTTTCCGGCGGGTCATTATCTTTCGATCACCGGCGGCCACTGCGACGTGACCGGGTTCGCGCCGGGCATCATGGAGCTGGGCCCGAAGCAGGGCATCGCCAACGGCCGGGCCGAGATTCTGGAGGCGGTTCGCTACCAGGCCAAGCATGGCGTGAAAGTCATCAAGGTCTGCGCCACGGCCGGCGTATTTTCCAAGGGCGAAAGTCCCGGTGCGCAGCAGTACTCCGATGAAGAGCTGCGCGTCATCGTCGACGAGGCGAACCGGCACGGGCTCAAGGTGATGGCCCACGCGCACGGCAGCGAGGGCATCCTGGCCGCGGTCAAGGCCGGTGTGGCCTCGATCGAGCACGGCTCGATGCTGACGCCGGAAATAGTCGACGAGATGAAGGCGCGCGGCACTTTTTACGTACCGACGATCCACTTGAACGATATTCCGCTGCCGCCCGAGACCCCGCAGTGGACCGTGGAGAAGAGCAAGTTCCTCGAGCCTTACATCGAGCGGAGTTTCAAGCTGGCGCTCGAAAGCGATATCAACATCGCGCTGGGCAGCGATGCCGGCGTGATGCCGCACCGCGACGCCCGGCTTGAATTCCATGCCATGGTGCGGCGCGGGATGACCCCATTGCGAGCGCTCCAGGCGTCCACCATTCATGCCGCCGAGCTGCTCGGGGTTGAAGATCGCGGCCGGATTGAACAGGGATTGCTGGCCGATCTTGTCGCAGTGGACGGCAATCCGCTTCAGGATATCCGTACCGTGGAGAACGTCCGCTTCGTGATGAAGGGCGGCGAGGTCTACCTGGCACCTTAACGGCGGTTCAATCGATCGTGGTCGAGCCGGGCCATGCAGCGGAAATGCCGGGATTCTTGCCGGCTTGCCGCGAGGACTGCCGCGCGCGTATGATGAAATCATCATTGTTGCCTGCGCACCAAATCCGGCAGTTGCGGCTCGAGGGAACAAACTTGCAGGAATCCAGCGGAAAAACCGGTTCCGGGCTTGATCGGGCGTTCTTGTCTTCCCGGGTCGACATGCGTCGCGCCGGTTTGCGGCTGCTTCGAAAGCTTCTTCTCTATCACCTGTCACTGGGCGTGCTGTTGCTCGCGCTGGTTTCGATATTCCCTTCGTTTGTCGACTGGCTGCCGGTCGGGGGCGTGCAGGATCTTGCCGAGGGCGGCGAAATCAGCATCGACACGGGGCAGGCCGAAACGATGCGCCCGGACGGCGAGATCATCGGCACTGTCTTGCGGGCCGGCGAAGACCTCGACCGTCTGGGCTACGCCCGGCAGCTGATGATCACGCTGATCGGTACCTGGTTATTGATGCTTCCCGTGTCCTGGGTACACAAGGGCATTCACAGGTCCGGCATCCATGATCACTCGCTGGACGAAACGACCTTGATCCTGCCGGGCGTGGTCGCCGCGATCGTGCTCATCGTGCAGCACAGCCTTGCCCTGGCGTTCAGTCTTGCCGGCATCGTCGCCGGCGTTCAGTTCAGGCGCGCGTTGCAGGATACCTTCGATGCACTGTTCATCCTGGTCGCCATAGGTACCGGTATCGCTGCCGGCGTTGCCGCGCTCGAGGTCGCCGCGATTCTGACCGTGTTCTTCAGTTATGCAACCCTTTACGTTTCCTGTTTCGGCGACGGGCTGGAGCACGATTTCGTGGCCCGGCGGAAGGCCGAGAAGCAGCAGCGCAAGCAGGCGGTCGAAGAACAGGCC
>Ga0209949_1000391_pt1 | contig 23358 bp, 19 predicted proteins | sample SalPonC_black_MG_FD_185711 | JGI IMG/M metagenome (GOLD analysis project Ga0209949, IMG submission 185711) | Salt pond soil microbial communities from South San Francisco under conditions of wetland restoration - Salt Pond MetaG... | ecosystem: Environmental > Aquatic > Marine > Intertidal zone... | reverse complement strand
ACCGTTGCTTCGTATGTGATTGCTTCACTCTCATCTTCGCGCTCAATGAGCTGTTTGGCCAATTGGTTGACAATCTGCGTCTGTATCACACGCTTCAGCGGTCTGGCGCCATATACAGGATCATACCCGCGAACTGCAAGCCAGTCTTTTACTTTATCAGACACATGAAGCGTCACTTTATTTCTGTCCAGCATCTTATCAATTCGACGCAGCTGAATATCCACGATTTCACGAATATGTGTTTTATCCAGCGGATGGAAGACCACCACGTCATCAATTCTGTTCAGAAACTCGGGACGGATGGTTTTTCGCAACTGATCCATGAGCTTATTCTGAAGCTCCAGGTATGTGTCCTCATCCATTTCACCGCCTGACTTCTCAATCTCTTCAGAGATAAGATGAGACCCGATGTTACTGGTCATGATCACAATAGTGTTGGTGAAGTCGACCGTCACGCCTTTGTTGTCGGTCAGGCGACCATCATCCAGAACCTGTAGCAAGATGTTAAACACATCGCCGTGTGCTTTCTCAATCTCATCAAGCAGTACTACTGAATAAGGTTTTCTACGAACGGCTTCTGTCAGCTGTCCGCCCTCTTCATATCCCACATAGCCGGGAGGTGACCCAACCAGGCGGCTCACACTGTGCTTCTCCATGTACTCACTCATATCAATCCGGATCATGGCGTCTTCGTCATCAAACAGAAATTCTGCAAGTGACCGTGCAAGCTCGGTTTTACCTACGCCTGTAGACCCCAGGAACATAAACGAACCGATAGGCCGCTGCTCGTCCTGCAGGCCGGCACGTGACCGGCGTACAGCGTCGGAGACAGCCTCAATAGCCTGATCCTGCCCGATGACCCGTTTATGGAGCTCATCTTCCAGTTTGAGTAGTTTCTGCCGTTCGCTGGATAACATCTTCGTAACCGGAATACCCGTCCATCTCGACACGATGTCGGCTATATCTTCTGCTTCCACCTGCTCTTTTAAAAGTGAACGGCCTTCCTTAACATTGTTCAGCTTTTCTTTGGTATCAGCAAGATCTTTCTCAAGCTGTGTGATAGTGCCATATCGCAGCTCGGCCACCTTCTCGTAGTTTCCTTCGCGTTCAGCTTTATCTGCCTGGTTGCGTGCGGTTTCTATCGCCTGTTTCAGCTCACGGTTTTTCTGGATAAGGCCTTTCTCCATATCCCACTGGGCACGCATCGATTTACGCTGCTCCTCGAGGTCGGCAAGTTCTTTCTCGTTGGTTTTTAATTTCGACTCATCTTTTTCACGTTTCAAGGCTTCCCGCTCAATCTCAAGACGGCGGATCTGGCGTTCAATACTATCCAGCTCCTCCGGCATAGAGTCAATCTGAAGCCGTAGTCTTGCCGCAGATTCATCAATCAGGTCAATTGCCTTATCGGGCAGAAACCGGTCTGCAATGTAGCGGTGAGAGAGTTCTGCTGCAGCAACGATTGCTGAGTCGGTAATTCGCACACCGTGATGGACCTCATAGCGCTCCTGCAGTCCGCGTAAAATTGACACGGTATCTTCAACACTAGGCTCACCGACAAACACAGTTTGAAGCCGGCGTTCGAGCGCCTTGTCTTTTTCTATATACTTGCGGTACTCTGTCAGTGTTGTCGCACCAATGGCATGGAGCTCACCGCGTGCAAGTGACGGTTTAAGGATATTTGCGGCATCCATCGACCCTTCTGTAGCGCCGGCTCCCACAAGTGTATGTATCTCATCAATAAAGAGAATCATTTCGCCATCGGAGTCCATTACCTCTTTTACAACAGCCTTCAGCCGCTCCTCAAATTCTCCGCGAAACTTGGTTCCGGCAACAAGAGCTCCCATATCCAAAGCTACAATTCGCTTGGATTTCAGGCCTTCGGGAACATCCCCGCGGACAATACGCAGGGCAAGACCTTCAGCGATTGCCGTTTTACCCACACCGGGCTCACCAATCAAAACCGGGTTATTTTTGGTCCGGCGTGACAGGATCTGCATGACGCGCCGTATCTCCTGGTCGCGTCCTATGACGGGATCCAGCTTGTTTTTCTCGGCAAGTTCATTCAGATCCCGTGCATACTTTTTAAGTGCCTCGTACCTGCTTTCTGCGTTGGGATCATCAACCGTTTGTGAGCCGCGGACACTTTTCAGAATCTCCAGTATCTGGTCATCCGTGACTCCATTCTTTTTCAGATATTCACCGGTCTCTCCTTTTGATGCTGCTATTCCCAGCAAAATGTGCTCGGAACTTATATACTCATCGCCCAGATCCGTAGCCCGTTTCTGGGCAGCATCAAACACTGCTTTTGAATTATTGGAAAGATACTGGCCGGAAACTGAAGATCCCTTGATGACGGGAAATGATTTAATCTGCCGCTGCAGATCATCTCTGAGCGCCGGAATGGCAATCCCAATTTTCTTGAGAATGGAGTTAACCACGTTCTCAGCATCATCAAGCAGCGCCATCAAGATATGCGCCGGCTCAACAGCCTGATTGTTATTGTTCTGGGCGAGTTCTATTCCGGCCTGAACTGCCTCTTGTGCTTTTATGGTAAATTTATTGAAGTTCATAGTCCTCAGTAATTTATTTTCTTTATTGAGGTAGTCGCCAAAAACGTACCACAGGCCAATATCTGACGGATTTGCAGTGAACCTCACCCCCATTGTTCTGCCCTGACCGATTGGCAAACAATTTAGGCAGAAAACCCCCTGGCAGCACCCTCTTTGTCATGCGATTCTCTTCAATCGCCCGGAATGTGTTTAGGTGGTATACAAAAAAAGGCGACTCCCCGGAAGAGAATCGCCTTTAGAATGATTAAACCGCTGCAGAATTAAATCCCCAGACAGTTATCGGTTAGCTGCTACTTGCTGCTCTTCCAGCTTCTCAACGATAACCTGGAACGCACCTGTTGCGTTATTGGACTCCACATAGTTGCGGATCCTGTCGCTTTCCTCCGCATACTCTTCATAGTCTTTCAAATAAGAAAGAGCCAGAAAAGCTTTATAACGGACCACATGATTATTTTCATCAAGTGCTATTTGCGTGATCTTCTCTGCAATTTTATCTGAAGAAAATTCAGGGTTAAGGGTCTTGTATGCTATCGTGTTGTAAAACGTAGCTTCAAGAATACCATTAACATCAGACTGCAGACCGTAGAGAAGAGCTTTCTCCATTTTGTCGTCCTTGTCAGCCTGTTCAACAGGCGTGGTCCGGAGTGTATCTGCTGTGGATGAATTTGCATTTACGAATTCAGCCGAGGTGAAGGAGATCACCAAGATCATTAGAGTTGTGATTGTTTTTACGATAGACTTCATGGTTCTGATTAATTTTATTTTGATTGTTAACAGCCGTGACTGTTTTGTTCATGCATAAGTTATCGTCAGCCATGATTTTATACCAAATTTAGAAACCTTTTTTGATTTATTTTTTGTGTCATACTTCTGACATAAGTGCATAAAAATATCATAAAAGCTCTTCCAATTTTTTACTCTTAACAGTGTCGTAACATCAATAAAACTTATCATCCTTATAGCCCCTTTCCCTTTTGTAAAAAAACCGCTTTTACAGTCATGATTTCATGGAAGCGTTTTCCATACTTTATTTCAATTTTTTTGTTATTTCTGACAAATGAACACAAAAATTATCCTCGTAAAGTCATTTAAAAGCGCTTTGCACTCTTCTTTGTCAGACGTTATTTTTAATATACATTCGCAGATACACTATGGTTTGTGCGTGAAACCCGACTCATATGGAAAAAAAAGTCTCTAAAATTACAATTGAACTTAAGAAAGGCGACATCGCAAATCAGCCTGAAGCGGGTGCGATCGTCAATGCTGCAAATGCTGAATTGAAAATGGGCGGAGGAGTTGCAGGAGCTATCCATCGTAAAGGTGATCCTGAACTCGAGAAGCTTACCCGTCCGCTGGCTCCGATATCTCCCGGGGAAGCCGTCATTACTGAAGCACCCGGTTTACCTAACGACTATGTTATCCACTGTCTTGGCCCGGTATATGGCAGGGATACACCGTCTGATCAGCTGCTCGCAAACTGCTATAAACACGCGCTGCAGCTCGCGGAAGAGAATGGGATTGCAGTAATTGCTTTTCCTGCGATCTCCACGGGTGCGTTTGGTTATCCCACAAGAGAGGCCGCACGGGTTGCATTCGAGACCGTTAAAGAACAAGCAGACGGGCTTTCCAGTGTGAAAAAGGTACAGTTTGTCCTGTTTGATGAAGAGTCACTTGTAATACATCGGGAAGTGCTGGATACAATATAGGATCGGATCTCCGACCCATTGATGTCAGACATCCGACTATAAATCTAAAAAGAGAAGATGACTGATTCGTCTTTAGCGCGTTTACCGGTTGATGTAATTCTGAGAGAACATCCATTCACAAATTTAGGCGATTTGTAGCGACAGATAAATAACACAAAACAATCAGCCTGCAAAAAGAGTGCGAAGACGGAGAGAATGCCAGCTGCTGATGATGTCGAACATACATACCCCAGAGTCTGGAGACTTGCCAGGTTTTACCTATCTATTCGTTAAATAAAACTTCTATACTTCTAAAACCTGACAGGCCTTTTACGACAGATTACGACTGTTTAACACTAAGCAGATTCACAAGGAAATAAGGGAGGGTAGTTCTCAGAACCCATTAATTATCATAAATATCGTTTAATACACCCGCCAGTCTCACGCCGGCTTTTACAAGACGTTCTTTCACAAGGTCTAAATTGGCATACCGATATTCGTAGCCGAGTCGATTGTCATCGGGCAGGTTGTAAACCTCATCCCTGAAACTCATGGATTCATACGCCCAGTCGCGTACAGAAGCACTCTGCCACTCTTCGACCGTCTGCTCATCAATCACATCAATATTTGAGGAGAGTTCTGTATAGCTCATCTGACGAGAGTCGATCATATCACTGTCCCACACCCGGTGCAGGTTACTGTTGCCCCCCATCCACTGAACGCGGACACTGTTTCCGCCACGATCTTCGCCGTTTCCTACATGCAGTGGCTGGTGGATATCTCCAACCATATGAACCACCATCTTAAGTTTATCGTGTTCTTCTTTGGGTGTGAGCCCGCCTTCTTTAAGTTCTGCAATCAGTGTTTCAAGGGCCCAGAGTATATCTCCGTCCGGATTCTTTTCAGTCTCTTCGTATGTCATACCATCCGGAATGGTAACCCAGTGCCATGTGCCTGTATAGTCGTAACTGTCGTCACTGCGTATATCATCCATCCAGACGGCAGCCTCGGCCAGTGATTCATTACCGATGACACGATCAAGCGCTTCTGCTGTTTTCTCGGTAATATGATTTTCAGCAATGTGCCCGGTTGTGTAGTGGCCGATCTGTCCCCATCGCAGCTCATTACGTTCTGTGTGGTCGTTGTCCGTAACAGATGGATTTGTAAACAGGGCGGTACTAAGAATTATAGACAGGAATAGTTTCATCAGGTATAAAATCAGGTTCAAACAGAGTTAATAAAAATAGCGGAGTTAAGATTCAAAACTTTCATTTCAGAATCCACCGTAACCAAAAGAATTCGCGATGATTTAACATCTTCAGCGGTACGGCTTACGCATGCGTATTATGCTTATCACTGGTTAAGCTCAGCAAGCTCCTTAAACAATTTCTTCTCTTTGGCTGAGAGTTTATCAGGGAGTTTTACATTGCATCGTACATAATAGTTTCCGTTGCTTCCTTTTCCGTTCATTCCCGGCAGACCGCGCCCGGCGAATTTAAACAGTTTCCCGTTATCAGTTCCTTCCGGTATATTCAGTTTAAGCTTTCCGTTAAGAGTGCTCACCACCACTGAACCGCCCAATACTGCGGTATACAGATCCAGGTCAAAATCCTGGTAAATATCACGCCCTTTTCGTTCAATATTGCTCGGGATATCTACCTTAATTTTCAGGTACAAGTCCCCTCTTGTGGCTCCGGCTCCGGACTTGTTTCCACGACCTTTTAGCTTCAGACGTTTTCCGTCCTCAATACCGGCGGGAATTTTTACTTTCACACGGTCGCCATTAATTCTGAATGTCTTGGTCGTGTCTGTAAAGATATCCTTAAGGGGAATCGTCACATTTGCAGCGGTATCTTCACCAGCTGGTGCTCGTCTCCCGGAGGAGTGCTGTTGTTGTTGCTGCTGGAAACCACCGCCAAACAACGTTTCAAAAAAGCTGGAAAAGGGGCTGCCTCCACCGGGTGATCCGGCGCCTGGGCTTCGTCCCTGCCTTTGAGCTTGTTCCCCGAATATATCATTCATATTTACGCGTGTGCGATACTGGCCTCCTCCGCCCTGTTGCTGGCGGGCATACTGCGACCAGTCAAATCCACCGCCCGTCTGCTCATTAGCTCTCTGATATCGTTTCCAGTCAGATCCTGCCTGATCGTAGAGTTTCCGTTTTTCGGGATCTTTAAGCACTTCGTAGGCTTCCCCTACTTCCTTAAATTTATCTTCCGCACCGGGATTATCCGGGTTTTTATCGGGATGATATTTAGCCGCCAGTTTACGATACGCCTTTTTTATCTCCTGCTGCGTGGCAGACTTGGGAACACCTAAAATTTTATAGTAATCTTTATAATCCATCACAAATGGTTGATTTTTACAAAGATGTGTGCAAAAGTGATGCCATACACTGATTTACAGAAACATTGACAATAAAAAAAGCTGACACCTTTCAAGGTGCCAGCTCCTAACCTCAACCAAAACAATCTTATCTCATAACTCAATAGCCACAAACATATTGCGTCCCTGCCTGTAAATTCTCATCAAGAGCGCATCATTACCTGATTCCAGGTAACTGTTCATCATCGTATAGAACTGATTCTCATTTTCGATCACCTGGCTGCCGATTTGCAGTATCACATCACCTTGACGGAGCCCCTGACGATACGCACGGCTTTGCTGCTCTATATCAGCAACAACCACACCCTCCACGCCGGATTCCAGCCTGAGCTGCTGTCGGATATTGTCGGTTAGGTTACTTACTTCAAATCCGAGTCTTTCTGTGAGTTCTTCTTCGACGTCGGGCTGAACACCTGCAATCTCTTCACGGTTAAGTTCACCCAATTCAACCGTAATCGACATATCCTCCCCATCACGGAAGATACCCAGATCAACTTCAGTTCCCGGAGAAGAACTGGCTATGGCAATACGAAAATCGTAGAAATCCCTTACCGGTTCGCCATTAAGTTCCACAACAACATCACCGGACTTGAGACCTGCTTCATCAGCCGGACCGCCTTGTTCAACATTTCCGATAATGAATCCACGGGGAGATCCCATATCAAGCGCACGGGCCATGGTTTGATCCACTTCTCCGCCCATTTCAATTCCGAGATATCCGCGGGCAACGCGCCCATCTTCAATCAGGTCTTCCATCACATTTTTCACCATGTTGACAGGGATTGCAAATCCTATGCCCTGACTTCCGCCGCTGCGGCTGGCAATTGCCGTGTTAATACCTATGAGTTCCCCATCAAGGTTGATAAGTGCACCACCTGAATTACCGGGATTGATGGCTGCATCAGTCTGTATATAATTCTCATACAAATTCAGACCCACAAAAGACCGGCCGCTTGCGCTTACTATACCTTGCGATACAGTATGTGCAAAACTCTCTTGCAGCGGACTTCCTATTGCAAGCACCATCTCACCAACATTTATGCCGTCACTGTCTCCAAGCGGGATCGCAGGCAGATCGTCAACATCTATTTTTAAAACGGCTACGTCACTACCAGGATCGGCACCCACAACCTCAGCGCTATGTTCATCTCCGTTGAAGAGCCGAACATTAATTTCATCCGCGTTTTCAATCACATGGTTGTTGGTAATAATATATCCTTCACCTGAATCCACAATAACTCCTGATCCCAGGCCGCTTACCTGCCGTTCACGCTGCTGGCCTTGCGGGTTGTTGAAAAACAGGTCAAACGGTGAACGGGACTGCTGTCTAACGGTCATTTCCGTTGTAATGGTGACAACAGTTGGGTTTGTGCGTTCTGCAATATTAACGATAGCATTATTGAAGTCAGCAAGCGTTCTGATAGGAATTTCATCAGCAGATGTTGCTGACGATTCGTTGTAGGTGGGTGTATTGTAGTCAGATGTCTGAGTTGTATCGTTATCCGATGCGAACTGCATTCCAAGCAACAGCGTAATAATTGCCACGGCGGCAACAATACTTTTAGTAAATCGGTCCATTGAATCTATTGGGTTTGTGAGTTAAGGGTTTATCTCAAACTTTTAAAACGCGAATAATAACAAAGGAATTCGATCCGTATTTATTGTGCTTGTGGATAAATTCCCGGTAAGGTGTTGATAGTCATGCTGAAAACTGTGCATAACAGATTATAAAAAATGCCGAGGTCACAGGTCAATATGACCCCGGCTACTAACTAACCTGCTCTCGTGAGAGAACAATGAGCACTACTTAATTTCAATCTGCTTTTTTACTTTTTCTTCTTTCTTGTTGATGTCGATCTGCAGAATTCCATCTGTGTAAGTGGCTTCTATCGATTCTTCATCAACGTTATCCGGCAGCTGGAATGAGCGTTCGAAGGTTCCGTAGTGAGTTTCAACTCTGTGAAATTTACGCCCCTCTTCTTCATTTCTGTTTTTGCGCTCACCGCTAATTGTAAGAGCACCATTTTCGATACCTATATTGATGTCTTCTTTCTTCATTCCGGGAATCTCAACATCAATGCTCAGTTTTTTATCTGTTTCCGAAATGTTGATATCGGGTTTAAAACTTGAGCCTCTTGTTGCGACCGCTTCGTTGAAAAATTCGTCCATAATATCTGAAAACTGTCGTCCGACAAGGTTTCGTCCGGGTCTGTTATATTTTATAAGTGTCATAATGTAAACTCCATTATTGTTTATTGTGATTCACTTATAATAGTTGCAATGTGCGTGCCAGCTGCAAAAGCTGTCATGCCTATGACAAAATCACCGCCATTTTCATGTAGGTGTTACAGGTTCTATAACGTGCCTAACAGCTTGTCATTATACAAAAGACGCTTTGACTGTTGAGAACTGTTATAATGGCGGTCTGAGCCTGCTGAAGCCGCTTTCTCATTGCAGTTTTTCTCACGCCAGATACCAGAAGACATGGTGATTTTAAAAAATAGAAAAGGGCGACGGTGGTTTATCGCCATCCGGCACAAGCTAAAAGAGAATGGTATGATGAGGGATTTTCAGAACTTATAACAGTGGGAAATAATGCTTTGACATGCGGCACATCAAATTATTAAGGCCTGGAGGCCCGCCGGACTCAACTCAGACCCGATCTGAAATTTACGTCTGTGCAGGGGAGATAAACGGGCACGGACAGAATTTGCAGATCAGGCGGGTATGGTATTTCCCGGCTCAAGGACGGGATGACGCTTTGTTTAGACCCGTAATCTAAACTTAACTATTACCGTAGCTTTTATTCCACTCTTTGGCTACAAGAAACGCCATTTCCAGGCTTTGCTCATAGTTAAGCCGAGGGTCGCAGTATGTTTCGTAGTTGGTGATCAATCCCTCTTCATTAAGTCCGTTTGCCCCCCCAACGCATTCGGTTACGTTGTCGCCGGTCATTTCGAGATGAACGCCTCCAAGGTAGCTGCCTTCCGCCCTGTGAACAGCGAACGTAGCCCGGATCTCTTCAAGAATGTCATCAAACCTTCGTGTTTTAAAGCTGTTCTCAGTTGAAAATGTGTTACCGTGCATAGGATCACAGCTCCATACGACGGGATGGCCTTCTTTCTTAATGGCTTTGATAAAGCCGGGCATAATTTTTTCCACATGATCGACACCCATCCGCGTGATTAATACAATTTTTCCAGCCTCATGGGTCGGGTTGATGGTTTCAATCAGGCGCAATGTTTCATCCATGTCGAACGGGGGACCAACTTTGATACCAACCGGGTTTTCAATTCCCCTGAGGTATTCAACATGTCCACCATCCAGCTGCTTGGTGCGGTTTCCCAGCCATACCATGTGGCCGCTCAGGTTAAACCATCCGGCTTTCCGCGGAACCTGGCGGGTCTGTGCAGAATCGTAATAGAGATTGAGCGCTTCATGAGAGGTATAAAGATCAATTTTATGAAGCGTGGTAAATACATTCGGGGTGATGGTTTCCATAAAGTGAATCGCTTTATGGATCGAATTCACCATCGCCTCGTAATCCTTGTAGTATTCATTGTTCTTCATGAAATCAAGCTCCCACTGCTCGGGATGCTGAAGATCTGCAAAGCCTTCATCAGTGAGGGCGCGTAGAAAGTTCAGTGTGAGGCCCGATTTGTTGTAGGCCTCAATCATGCGCGAGGGATCAGGTTTTCTTGCTTCAACGTTTGGTTCATAACTATTGATGAGATCACCGCGGTAATTCAGCATTTTCACACCGTCGATCTCCTCATAATCTTTTGACCGTGGCTTTGCAAACTGCCCCGCAATACGGCCAACACGCACGACAGGCGTTCCCATTTCGTGGACGAGAATAAAACTCATCTGCAGCATAACCTTCAGCAGGTTAACAATTTTTGGTGATCTGCAGCCCTCAAATGTTTCGGCACAGTCGCCTCCCTGCAGCAGAAACCCGTTACCGCTCGAAACGTCCGCCAGTTTCTCTTTAAGCTTATCTATTTCCCACGACGTAATGAGCGGCGGAAGGCTTTTCAATTCACTGTAGCGGCGCTGAAGCTCTTCAGTTTCAGGATACGGCGGCAGCTGTTTCACAGGCTTTTCATTCCACGACAGCGGGTGCCAGTCCATCTCTGATGCTGACGAAGATGGGGGGATAGGATTCACACTTTTCGGCTTGGTGCTCATGTGCAGATGACTTTTGGAAATTTAAAATAGCCCCTAATATAAGAATCTGCGCTGTAAGAAGTATAATTTTCATTCTGCATACATTATTTAACTGGATACCTTGCCGGCTATTGATGATGACCAACCTCATTGGCCGACTGACTGCATGGTGCGCCTGCGACCCTACATTGTCCAGCTCCAATCTATACTATTTGCTTTTTTATTGAACTCTTCTGCCCTGTCATTACGTTACTAATTTCGTATCTTGCAAGGCTATAATTTATATTTAACTCCCTCCCATTTTGCACACAAATATTGTTATTCGGGGTGCGCGCGAGCACAACCTCAAAAATATTGACATCAATATTCCCCGCGAACAGCTTGTCGTTTTCACAGGCCTGTCCGGTTCCGGCAAATCCTCTCTCGCATTCGATACTATATATGCCGAAGGTCAGCGCCGGTTCCTGGAGTCACTCTCCGCTTACGCCCGCCAGTTTATGGGAATGATGGAGAGGCCGGAAGTTGACTTTATAGATGGTTTATCCCCTGTGATCTCCATCGACCAGAAAACAACCAACCGGAATCCCCGATCAACGGTAGGAACAGTTACGGAGATCTATGATTTCCTTCGCCTGCTCTACGCCCGCGTTGCTATTCCATATTCTTACAAGTCCGGCAATAAGATGGAGAAACAGACCTCCGACCAGATTGTAGCTGCGATCATGGATATTGAAAAGGGAACAAAAGCATACTGCCTGGCTCCGGTTGTTCGCGGACGTAAAGGGCACTATCGCGAACTGTTTGAACAGATGCAGAAACAAGGGTTTGTTAAAGCGCGGGTTGATGGTGAACTGATTGACCTTGAAGGCGAGATAAAGCTCGACCGTTACAAGACCCATAATATTGAAGTGGTGATCGACCGGTTTGTTATCAGCCCCAAAAGCGAGAAACGAATTTCTGAGAGCGTACATATGGCGCTTGAGATGGCCGACGGCAACCTGATTCTCGGTATACAGGAAGATGGAGAGATTCGCGACAAAGTATTCTCAAAGAATCTTTACGATCCAGAAAGCGGGCTTTCTTACGAAGATCCGGCTCCAAACCTGTTTTCATTCAATTCACCTTATGGAGCCTGCAAATCATGCAACGGCCTCGGGTATACGTATGACGTTAGCCGGCAGCTTGTGATCCCAAACCCGGATGAATCCATCAACGACGGAGGCCTTCGCTTCTTTGGCAAACCCCGCGATATTTTTGTTTTTAAGCAGATAAAGGCCGTTCTCGATACAATGGATGTCGACTTTGACACCCCGCTGAAAGAGTTTCCTGAAGAAGCCATGAACATCCTGTTTGAGGGAGCGGGCGATAAAAAATATGATGTAAGCTACGATTTCAAGAACAGCAACGTCACCTACAAGCACAAATTTGCGGGTATCAAATCGATCATTAACGATCAGTATCACGACAGCAAGTCTAACAAGCAGCGGGATAAAGCGAAAGCATATCTCTCAAAAGTAACATGCAGCACCTGCGACGGCGGAAGGCTGAACAAAGAAGCACTCTCATATAAAATTGACGGGCTTACAATCCAGGACCTTGTGGAGCAGGATATTCGCTCGCTGCGCAATACCGTAGGCAACCTTGAACTTAGTGAGCGCCAGCGAAAAATCGGCCAGCAGGTACTTAAAGAGGTCATCGACAGAATTGACTTTCTGCTCAATGTCGGGCTCGACTACCTCACCCTCAACCGGGAGGCACAAACGCTCAGCGGCGGCGAGGCACAGCGCATTCGCCTGGCTACTCAAATTGGTACGCAACTTGTTGGCGTTCTGTACATTCTTGATGAACCCAGTATTGGCTTGCATCAGCGAGACAACATAAAGCTTATTAAATCCCTGGAAACACTGAGAGATCTTGGAAATTCCGTAATCGTGGTTGAGCACGACCGCGAAACCATTGAACATGCCGATTATGTTGTGGACCTTGGGCCGGGTGCCGGTACCGAAGGCGGCTACATCGTTACCGAAGGCACGCCCGACGAGCTTGATCCGGAAGCACTGACGACCAAATTTTTGAACGATAAGGAGTCGATACCCTATCCCGATAAACGACGTGAGGGAAGCGGAAAGTCAATTCGGCTCGTGGAAGCATCAGGCCACAACCTGAAAGATGTAGAGCTCGATGTGCCGCTTGGAAAGTTTATTTGCGTAACCGGGGTAAGCGGCAGCGGGAAGAGTTCACTGATCAATCAGACGCTTGTTCCCATTCTTTCAACCACATTTTATAATTCCAAAGCTGTGCCTCTGCCCTACCAGAAAATAGAGGGACTTGATAACGTGGATAAGGTTATTTCGATTGACCAGAGCCCGATCGGGCGCACACCACGCTCAAATCCCGGAACCTACACAAAGGTATTTGATCATATTCGGTCACTGTTCGCTGAACTGCCGGAATCAAAAATCAGGGGCTATGATCAGGGACGCTTCTCATTTAATGTAAAAGGCGGACGATGCGAAACCTGTAAAGGCGATGGCGTCCGTAAAATTGAGATGAATTTTCTGCCTGATGTGTATGTGGATTGCGAGGAGTGCAACGGGAAACGATATAACCGGGAAACACTTGAGATTCATTACAAAGGAAAAAATATCTCTGATGTGCTTAAGATGCCGGTGAGTGAGGCGGCAGAGTTCTTTGATTCAGTTCCGGCTATCAAGCGAAAACTGAAAACCCTGAATTCGGTCGGGCTTGGATACCTGACACTTGGCCAGTCGAGCACCACGGTAAGTGGTGGCGAAGCTCAGCGGATTAAGCTGTCGCGGGAGCTGTCAAAAATTGGCACCGGCGACACCGTCTATATTATGGATGAACCAACAACGGGCCTCCATTTCCAGGATGTGCGCATGCTGGTGGACGTGATTCAGAAACTGGTTGAGAAAGGAAACACGGTAATTGTCATCGAACACAATCTCGATCTCATTAAGGCAGCCGACTGGGTGATTGACCTTGGCCCTGAAGGTGGTGTCGGGGGCGGACAAATCATCGCAGAGGGGACACCTGAAGAGGTTGCGGAAGTTAAGCAGAGCTACACCGGGACGTTCCTGAAACAGGAGTTTGAACGGGAGAAACAGCTTGTGGAAAAATAGGCGTATTTACTGAAATATTAGTTTGCCTGCACTCGGTTATCTGCCTATTTTGCCTGACTAATGACGAGCAGATTATCACATATTATCAGAAACTTTGTTATAACGTTTCTGCTGACAGGCTTTGTCGCACAAATTGCGGTGCCCTTTTTTGGCGATGTTCAAAAAAATGCATTCACGCAGTGGCTCGACCATAAGGTTGTTGCAGGCAGCAATGATCTGAGTGATGAACTCAGAGACCGGATCCGGGAGCTTCCTAAAGAAGAAGGCAACCTCTGGATGTTGATACAGGACGCCTCAAAGCTTATTTCTGAGAATGAGGAGAGCTTTCAAATAGCTCCGTTCACGTCTCAGAGACAGCACGATCAGGTAACAACCTGGCTCATCGGACAATGGAGCTCATATAAGCATCAGCAGACTACCGCCAATGCAGTGCTTCCGAAGATCGCGGCCCCGGTTTACAAATGGCTTTCGCAGACACCCTCTTTTCAAGCGTCAATTTCTGAGCCTGTTACTGCCGCAATACCAGATTTTGTACACACTGTACTTTCTGCCCCTGCGGTTTTAATTACAAAATTCCCCCCTCCTTCCAGCGGCATCAGTATAAACGCTCCCTAGCTTAGCCACCTCCTTATTTCTTATCAGCACTGGTGACGTACGCCCGTCTTATACAATTCTATCTATACTTATTTACAAACCTATTTTTACTTAACGCCATGAAAAAACAAAATAACGGATTTAAAATCGGAATGATCGTCATCTTCCTCGGACTGACGATCATGTATTTGTTCCCGACCATCCAGTGGACTCTGGAACAGCGACATATTGAAGATATGCCGGAAGCTGAACAGGCCCAGTACCTGGAAGAGAACAGGGAACGCCTCCAAAGCCTTCAGGAAAATTCACTGTCTCTCGGCCTTGATCTCCAGGGCGGTATGTATGTAACCCTGGAAGTAGGGGTTGACCAGCTTGTATTTGAACTTGCAGGCGACTTCGCTGATGAAACACTGCGCGACGTCATTGATGTTGCTCAGCAGCGGGCCATTGATGAGGGCACAGATTTCATTACAGAATTTATCACTGAATTTGAAAGCCGTGATCCCAATGCGATGCTCAGCCGCTATTACAGGTCAGATACCGAAAATATTACCCGTCGGTCAACTAACGAAGAGGTAGAGCAGTACCTTCGTGGACAGGTTAGCAGCGCCGTTGAGCGGGCAATGGAAATTGTACGCTCCAGGGTTGACCGTTACGGAGTAACCGAGCCATCAATCCTGCAGCAGGGAAACAGCCGCCTGGTTGTGGAACTTCCCGGTGTGGATGATGAAGAACGAGTGCGAAATCTTCTCAGAGGAACGGCAAGGCTTGAATTCCGGCTCACTCCTAATGCTGAAGATATGAATAACGCCAAACGGCAGATTATCAATTACTTCCAAAATCAGGGAAGTGAGGATGCAGACAGCCTGGCATCAGGCGACACCCTCAACACGCCACAGAATAACACAAACCCGTTGCTTGAGGTATTCAGTCCCCAGGGCCGCAGCGAATATGTATTTGGATATGCCGCCGGGCCTGACACAGCCAGGGTTAACGATTTACTTACTCGCGAAGAGGTACAGAACCTGCTGCCGCGAAACGCAGAACTTATGTGGGGCGCTCAGCCTTTTACAACACAGCAAGGACTCGATTTGTTTGAGCTGATTCCTGTGAGAACACAAATTGAAATGACCGGCGATGTAATTTCGGAGGCAAGCGTTGAGTTCGATCCCAATACTAATGAAGCGCAGGTTTCAATGACTATGGACTCTGAAGGGGCACGGCGCTGGTCGCGAATTACCGGCGCTAACATTGGCCGGCCGGTCGCCATTGTTCTTGATGGCTATGTGTATTCCTATCCTAACGTAATTACGAAAATTAATAACGGACGATCATCCATAACAGGACTTTCCGGACTGCAGGAAGCGGAAGATCTCGTGAACATACTGTTATCAGGCGCACTTCCCGCACCGCTCGATATTATTGAGGAGCGTACAGTTGGGGCATCGCTTGGTGAAGAATCCATCCAGGCAGGTTTTTATTCGGTGCTTTTCGGTCTGATAGCTGTAGCTATATTCATGATTGCCTACTACCACGCAGGGGGCGGAATTGCTGATCTTGCGTTGATACTTAACATCATATTTATTCTCGGAATTCTTGCCGCATTCAACGCCACACTCACACTACCCGGGATTGCCGGTATTGTGTTGACAATTGGTATGGCGGTTGATGCGAACGTGCTCATTTTTGACAGGATACGCGAAGAGCTCAGGGCGGGTAAAACGCTCCGTGCGGCTATCGATAACGGGTATTCAAACGCGATGAGTGCTATTGTGGATGCGAATGTTACCACATTTTTTGTCGCTGTGATTCTGTTCAGCTTCGGTGTGGGACCTATTAAAGGTTTCGCTATTACGCTGATGGCGGGTATTGCATCGTCTCTTTTCAGCGCAATTGTGATAACCCGTGTTGTTGTGGACTACCTCACACGCGATAAAACATCCACAGTTAGCTTTGGATAAGCTGAATCACCGACCAAAAATTTTCAACACTTTTTAACACAGGTAATTATTATGAAATGGTTTGAATCACCAACGTTTGATTTTATTAAAGGCCAGAAGATTATGTATATAGTCTCCGGCATTCTTTTTGTCAGTTCCCTGATTGCAGTATTAACCATGGGGCTGAACTACGGCATTGACTTCAGAGGAGGAAAAGAGTTCGTTTTTGACTTCGAAAACGATGTAGAAGTTACAGAAATCCGCTCGGCTCTGACTGAACCACTGGGAGCAACCCCGGAGCTGAAACTCTTTGGATCGCCGAGTGAGATTCTCGTGAGAACTGATGCAGAAGGCGACATTAATGTTGTCCAAAACCTGATCGTCAGCAATCTTCAGGAGCTATATCCAGACAACCCGGTGAGGGTTATCAAGACCGACCTGGTAGGTCCCAGGTTTGCCGAGGATTTGAAACTCGCGGCTGTAAACTCCATTCTGTTTGCGGTAGCAGTGGTATTTATCTATATCCTTATCCGGTTTAAAGGATGGTATTTTTCAGCTGGAGCTGTTGCCGCACTCATCCATGATGTGGTTATAGTGCTTGGTATTTTCACCGTCATAGAGCCGCTGGTGAATTTCAACGTCACCATCGACCAGGCACTTATAGCGGCTTTTCTTACCATTGTCGGGTATTCCCTGAATGATACCGTGGTTGTATTTGACCGCATCAGGGAGAACTCATTGATCTACAAAACAATGGAGTTTAAAGACATGATTAACAAAAGCCTGAATGACACCCTCAGCCGAACGGTCATCACTTCTGTTACCACCTTGTTTGTGGTAACCGTGCTCTTTATATTCGGCGGAGAAGTACTTAAAGGGTTTGCATTTGCTCTTGTAGTCGGGGTTATTCTCGGTACATATAGTTCACTGTTTGTGGCCAGCTCTATTGTCGTAGAGTTAGAAAAACGTGCTTCACAGGCAAAATCTTAACAACCTGAAAAAATAAAAGGATAAAATCATGGCTTTTAATGTATCAGAAAGATATAACTGTGTAGTTATTGAATTTAAGGGCAATGTCATGGGAGGCCCCGATGCAGTAAGTTTGAATGAAAAACTTCACGAGCTGATCGAAGAAGACAAGCTTAATATCGTAGTTGATCTATCTAAAGTTAAGTTTATGAACTCCTCAGGACTTGGGATGTTAATCGGAGGTCTCACGACCCTGAGGAAATCCGGCGGAGATCTTCGGATCTGTAATGCAGGCGATAAAATTGAAAGCCTGCTTATCGTGACAAAACTCATTACCGTATTCAAACACTACAAAACCCTTGAAGAAGCGGTTGAATCGTTTGACGATTCAGAATAGTATTTCGGTATTGATTAGATAAAACTTTAACTATCAAAACGATAAGGAGGTGTATCTGCACCTCCTTTTTTTTGGCCTATGTCTACAAATATTATCATTGGTGCCCAATGGGGCGACGAAGGAAAAGGTAAAATCGTAGATCTTCTCAGTAAAAACGCCGACTACGTTGTGCGATACCAGGGAGGAGCAAATGCGGGACATACCATAAAATTCGACGACAAAGAGGTTGTTCTACACCTCATACCTTCCGGTATTTTTAATGGTGATGCAGTCTGCATCATCGGCAATGGAGTGGTAGTAGATCCGGCTGCTCTTGTGGATGAGATTCGCGGCGTTGAAGAGATGGGAACAACCCTGACCGACCGGTTTTTCATCAGCAACTCCGCACACGTCATTCTCCCCTATCATAAGATTTTAGATAATGTCCGTGAAAAAAGCCGCGGCGACGACGCAATCGGGACCACGGGACGAGGTATAGGGCCTGCCTATGTTAGTAAAGTTGCACGAGTTGGTATTCGGATGGGAGACCTGAGAGATACAGAAAGGCTTGAGCAGCTTATACAAACAAACGTAGCCGAGATTAATAAAGCATTGAAGCACGTTCATAATGAGCCTGAAATTGATGCTGATGAAATTCTTTTTAATCTGAAACCTATTGCCGAACAGATTGAGCCTTATATCTGCAACACTGCGGCGATGCTTCACAAAGCTGTTGCATCAGGCAAAAATATACTGCTTGAGGGTGCACAAGGCTCACTTCTCGATATAGATCACGGAACCTATCCGTTTGTTACGTCATCATCGCCAACAGCAGGTGGTGCATGTGTGGGAAGCGGCGTTCCGCCCACGGCAATTGACCACGCCATCGGCATTACCAAAGCCTATTCCACCCGTGTAGGCAATGGACCCTACCCCACCGAGCTTCATGATGAGACAGGCAAAAAACTTCGAAAAAAAGGAGCAGAATTTGGAGCAACCACCGGCAGACCAAGACGCTGTGGATGGCTCGACCTTGTTGCGCTGAAATATGCGGTAGACCTGAACGGAATGGATCAGCTTGCACTCACAAAAATGGATGTGCTTGATGACTTTGACGAAATTAAAGTCTGCACGCATTATATCATAGACGGTGAAAAAACTGATGTATACCCGGTAGAAACAGGAGCTCTTGAACATGTGGAACCCGTTTACGAAACACTGCCCGGATGGAAACAAAGCTGTCAGAAAGCCGAAGATTATGATGCCCTCCCCGATAATGCCAAAGCATATATCGAATTTATAGAGGAGTATACCGGAAGCCGTTGCAGTATCATTTCAACCGGACCTGGCCGAACCCAAACACTGGTAAGAGACTAATCTGATGAGTTCCGCCGGAACATTCTCAGTTCAGTACGAGTTGACGGCGGACTCAATTTCTGATGCCGAACAAATAGCTGATGACATAGCACTCGAACAGACAGCCGAGCTGCCATTTGAGGCTGTTCCTTCGGAACTACGACATCTCATTGGCAAGCCCACACATCTAAGTCAGCTGTCTGACCATCGATTTTCCTGCTCTGTTGTTTATAGCAAATATGTGGTTGGCAACGACATTCTTCAGTTTCTGAACGTTATGTTCGGTAACGTCTCCATCAAACCAAATATAAGAATTACAGATTTTGACCCCGGAGCATGTGCCAATCTGTTTTCCGGTCCGTCGTATGGAATTGATGGTATCCGAAATCTACTCTCAGTTCAAAATAGTGCACTGAGTTGTACCGCACTCAAACCTGTTGGGTCATCTCCTGAGGCTCTTGCTGATATAGCCAATAAGGCAACACTTGGCGGGATTGATATCATTAAAGATGATCACGGGTTGGTAAATCAGGTTTCTGCTCCATTCAGGGAGAGAGTGGAAAAATGCGTTCAATCAATAAGGAGTGCCGAACAGACATCCGGCAAGAAAACACTCTATTTTCCCAATATTACTTCACGGTTCGAAGAGCTCATGCAGCGAGCCGAGCTTGCTAAAAAGCTGGGAGCTGACGGCCTGCTCATCTCTCCACAACTCACCGGTCTGGCAGCACTGACTTCTTTAGCTGAGTCATCTATTGATCTGCCGATCATGGCTCACCCCGCATTTTCAGGTCCATATACAATTAACCAGAATTCAGGGATCGCGCCTGATATCTATTTTGGGAAGCTTTGGCGCGCATTGGGAGCCGACGCAGTGATTTACCCAAACAGTGGCGGACGTTTTTCCTATTCGGTTGAAGAGTGCCAGTTAATTAACACCCGATGCAGAGAGCCCTTCAGTGACTTTAAATCAGCATTTCCGGTACCCGGAGGCGGTATTAACAGGGAATCCGTTTCAGACTGGAAAAAGCGATACGGAATTGAAACGATATTCCTGATCGGAGGAAGCCTCTACCTGCACCCCGAAGGCATTGATACGGCCGTAAGGGAGTTCCAGGAAACTATTGATAATGGCTCGCTTTAAACAAAAATTCATCAAAACTCCTGCCCATCTCATGGAGACCCTAGGCTACGCTCGGGGTGACAATAGTTCGGGGTTGTAAGGCGCGGCGCATAAAACACTGACATAGAACAAGGCGTCATATTGCGCCGTGTGCCAAACAATGTTGGCGGCGTAAGATCGAATTTTGCAAAATTAGGAATTGGATACGCCGCTCTTAAACTACCAAAAGCCCTGTCATGTCGAGCGACGCATCGTGTTTTCCGATGCAAAGCCGAGACATCTCCACGTTCTCAGATCCATCTTAAACAACGGCTCATCTGACCTCCATCCAATAGCGGGAGATTCTGCCACACCGGGCCACAAAATGGCCGTTCGATCAGGATGACAACATTATGCACGGTGATAGTGGCGGCGTAAGACATAACCTTGCAAATCGATGGTTTGGGAACGCCGCCCTTTATATATCAACATCCCTGTCATTTCGAGTGAGCCCCGCCCTTTTGGGGCGAATCGAGAAATCTCCAGGTTCATAGAACTATCTTAATCAACGACTCAACTGAATTTTTTCCTGTAGCACGGGAAACGTGAGTGGGCTTTTTGTGGCTGGATGTGTAGAGTAGACTCCAAGCGCCTCGCCCGGCACAAGCCCACCTCTGCCCCGTCGCTGCTCTTCCTGCGGCAGTCGCTTTGGTGGCCGTCTCCTCCCGAGAGGAGAGGTACAAATAAAAAAACCTCCGTCCTGATTTTTCAGAAGGAGGTTTATGGAGCGGGAAACCGGATTCGAACCGGCGACCTTCTCGTTGGCAACGAGATGCTCTACCACTGAGCTATTCCCGCGGTAGAAGTGTCAGCTAATTTCCTGACAAGACTCTAAAGATAAAGCCTTTTGAGTGATAGTTTCAACACTATTTTCTGATTTTATCTAAAACTTTTTCAGAGCTGATGATACTTTTGATTTTATCATCATCAGGCACAACCGGACGATCCCTATACCGGTCCACAATGCAGATAAAACCAAGTTCACTTCCCCGGTCTGCATGAAACTGGTGGATCGTCTCAGGCGATATGTAGACCACATCAAACGCACTAATCTCCTGAATTTCATTATTGAGGATCACGTGCCCTCTTCCTCTAATAATGATTACAGAGTGCGGATGCCGGTGATATTCAAGCGAAGAGTATCCTCCTGATTGAATTTCAAAGTATCGCGTTTCGGAATTCAGTGCCGGATGTTCATCAGAGAGCAGCGTATACCGATGGATATCCTTAAAATTCTGAGTATCGGTTTTATAATCTTTTCGCTCGACTCCCGACCATGAGTAATTATTCTCTTTGATAACGATCGACTTACTGTTCATAACGCTTGCTGCTAAATTCTTTTACATGTTCGCCTGTTCACCCTATGATTGAACTCTTCAATCTGCTTGACTAACAAAATTATTCGATTGAGAAATCATATGTTACAATCGTCTGGATACCTGTTGCCGGATCCGTCTCTAAAGCGTAGATCATTTCATCGGTCACCGATTTTATACGCTTGATCCTTGGCCATTGAAATTTTGTCCGAATGTCACCATCCGTCGTTAACACCCACCACTCATACGTTTCGTCGCTATCGGTAATGGTTGATACCCAGAAATTATTTGAATTGTCTACCACAACCGAATGGATAGCGGGCCATGCGTCAGGAAATCCGGTATTCCTGACAGCCGCTTCATAAATCTCGCCATCCTGATGGTTCAGTACTTCCTGCCTGCTCAGTTTACTCTTCGTAAACGGATGATAAAACGCACTCAGATAGTCGCCTTCCATGGTATACTGTTTGAAAAGTATATCCTCAGTCCATACAGTGTATAATTGATCATTTTCTGTTAAAGTAATAAGACCATTGCTGCTGAAAGGTGAATATACGATACCTCCATTATCAGGCACAACAAAATGCTCAGCTAACACTTGCTCTAAGATTTTGTCAGAAATAATCTCGCCTGATCCGTTGATCATATATCGATACAACAAATCTCTTCTTCCCTCAGATTTAAGGAATGCCAGTAAAATCCTGTTATTATCAATCACGTGAAAATCATAGGCCGATGTACCTTTAAGCTCATCTATGTGTGACCACTCCCGGGGATCCAACTGTATTGAACGTTCAAATGAAAGGGTCTGCAGAGAATAAATGTTTATTTTCAATGTGCTCCCATCAAGTATATATAATAAATCGTTATGTATTTGCGGACTGATAGCGCTCCGGAACTCGCCCGGTCCATCTCCGTAATTCCCAAGCGAAGCCAGATAAGATGCCTCTGATTCAAATACGTGTAAGGCAGCGCGTCCTTCGGAAATCTCAGAAATAATAACTCTCCCCGATTCATCGACGGCCAGCCCGCGTATAAGACCGAATTTAACGCTGTCGGTTTCCCCAAAAACCTGCGTTTGATTGAATGTGATCTCACCCTGAACAGGTGTATCAGAAGGATATACGTTTAAGTTTTCAAGATCAGCAAGATCCTCAGGTACTGAATTTGAATCTGTCTGCCCACACCCCGCAGCAAAGACGAATATCAGCAGCAACATCAAGGAAACAGAATAAATCTTCATAAATGTAGCGGTGTGCTCTGTTGAGTAAAAATTATGAGCGTACCTCTGGAGGAATTAGTCTGCTGACGGATCACTCTGATCGGGATTCCAGAACAATAATCCCGCCATCGACACAAAAATTCCGTTGCGAATAATCATCGACCAGCCAAACGTACTTCCCAATACCATAGATAAGATATTGGAATCGTCCACATCACCAAAACACCCGCAGTCTCCCTCCATACCGGAACCGAGACCATATATGGCAAACACAAAAAAACCTGTGTAGATCAACGCCCCCGCTGGAATAACCCATTTCTTAAACAGCCCTGACACCATGAGTCCCCCAACCAGCAGCTCAATCCAGGGTAGCGTATCAATGATAAAAGACTGCAGAACGGTTGGAATCCACGCGATGTAGGCTACGGTCTCCAGAAGAGCCGTGTTATCCTGAACCTTGAGGTATCCCGCAA
>Ga0209949_1000389_pt1 | contig 23374 bp, 22 predicted proteins | sample SalPonC_black_MG_FD_185711 | JGI IMG/M metagenome (GOLD analysis project Ga0209949, IMG submission 185711) | Salt pond soil microbial communities from South San Francisco under conditions of wetland restoration - Salt Pond MetaG... | ecosystem: Environmental > Aquatic > Marine > Intertidal zone... | reverse complement strand
AACAACATAATACCAAAAGAACAATAAAAAACCGCTTTTTCTCAAGCTCGCACTCTCTAATCAAGGTAATCCCTTAATCAAATGAACACCTCCTACGCCTGCGGCTTCGGAGGGCAATGTCAGCGGTTCAGACAGGGAAATAAAAAATTCTTCACAAAAAGACATCTCCACCCCGAACCCTTTCAAAAATCTACAAATTAATCCGTGATTCAGAAACCCTACAGAAACAACATAACACCAAAAGAACAATAAAAAACCGCTCTTTCTCAAGGGCCCACTCTCTAATCATGGTAATCCTTTAATCCCATGAACACCTCCTAGCCCCTCCTTCGCTAAAGCTACGTAGGGCAGAGCAAGGCTTCGGAGGGCAATGTCAGTGGTTCAGACACGGAATAAAAAAATCCTGAAAACTAACGATCAAAAGGCGATCGTATAAAAAAACGCATCAGATGAAAGACCTACATTCTGCAAGATAAATGTCAAGAAGGTTCTTTATTTTTATTTAATCTAAATAGGCTTGGAAATTTGAGATCGGGGAATTAAATTTGCTGCATGTCAACTATTTAGAATAATTCTAAACAATTCAATATGAAACCAATAATTACCCTTTTCTTTGCGGCGCTTTGTTTACCCGCAATCGCTCAATTCAACATTTTGAGCTACGGACCCGGCTATCAAGACCAGGTCTTTTATAATCTAAAAACTGAGGAAACTCAGACTATTTCTCACAGTTCCTATGATATATATGTATCAACGGCAGCTGGAAGTGCCAGCATTTATGTTAACGAGGGTGTTTCCTCCTCCATGAGTAATCCCCAGGCTGAAGTGGAGTTGTATATCACCGGCTCCATGGATTTTTCGGCCGTCGATACAGCAAATATGGAGCGTATTTATAATGATGAAAGCCATGCCGGGCAAGGCGCATTTAATATTGTGAGAAATACGGGCGACCCTTTTGATTTAGGGTGGGGAAGGTATGATCCGGTGACACACGCCGTCAGCGGTAATCGCATCTTTGTGATCCGGCTACGTGATGGGGCCTATCATAAAATTTTCGTGGAATCGCTAGCCTCTGGGAATTTCAATATCCAGGTAGCCCCATTGGGTACATCACATTCTACTGATATTGAAATCCGTAAAGCAGACTATGTAGGACCCTATGCTTTTATTTCTCTTGTAAATAATAGCGTCCACGATTTCGCTGCAGAACCCTGGGATCTTTGGTTTACCCGTTATACAACTCCATTGGATGATGGCTCGGGCAACATACTTCAATATGTGGTGGCGGGTGCTCTTTTACATCCTGAGATTAAGGCTGCAAAAGCCGATAAGGTTGATCCCGCAACTGTCGAATGGAGCGATTACGAGTCCGAACTAAGTGATACGCCTAGCATTGTAGGCCATGACTGGAAGGATTTTAGTATCATGACATTTACATGGACTGTTTTTGAGGACCTGGTTTATTTTATTGAGCGAGAGAACGGAGAAGTTTGGCAGCTTCAATTTATTGACTTTGAAGGATCCTCTACCGGAAGCCTAACCATCCGCGCTGAAAATGTAGGCATGACGAGTTCCTTTCAAGGTGTAGAAATAGAAAAGCACCCATTGACCCTCTACCCCAACCCCGTATACAGTCAGGGCTTCACCCTTAGGTCTCAGCAGTCCATCGGTTCGTATCAAATTGAAATTGTTTCAGCCCATGGGAAGGTAGTACACACAGAAAAAATAACGCTTCTACCGGGAGATTCACCTAAAATACAAGCACCAAAAAATCCGGGGACCTACTATTTGCGTTGGCTTCGTGGTGGGAAAAGCGGCGTAATTCCATTTGTCGTTCTTTAATTTAAGGATTATGTGTTTTTGGACAAAAAGTTGTTGGATTTTCCTTGGATGCTTAGCTATAATAAATGTGCAAGCACAGAGCCAATCTACAGAGAAGGTGGATTCTTCAATCTTTTCTTTGTACGATTTGGATTCTGTAGTGGTCACCGCTGAATATGGCCCCACGCTCAAATCGGAATCCGTCCACAGGGTACACACTATTTCTGAAGGAGAAATTCGCACCCGCGGACAGCTTAATCTTTCGGAAATTTTACAAAATGAGCTCAATTTAAACATCACGATTGACCCCATTTTAGGACAAACCGCCAGTATTCAGGGTATTGGTCGCGAAAATATCCTAATCCTGATTGACGGAGTCCCTGTAGTGGGCCGCCTGGATGGTGGGATTGACCTCAGCCAAATCCCAAGTGCCAATGTAGAACGGATAGAAATTATAAAGGGGGCCCTTTCAGCTCAATACGGAAGTCAAGCCTCCGGCGGGGTTATCAATATCATTACGAAATCAAGACAAACTTCGAAGTTAGATCTTGAAATACAGCAACACCTGGAGAGTCAAAGACTGAATCAAACGCAACTTACGGCCGGCATTCAGAGTGAGCGCTGGCTTCTTCGTCTCAATGGCAATTATTTCGACTGGATGCCCGCGCCTGTAGATAGCCTCCGTATTTTTGATAAAGTAGAATTGGACAACGGAGAGGAAATTTCACAAAGACGAATTCCCTGGTCGCCCAAAACACAGTTGGGGTTTGGTGGAACACTAGCATTTCGCTGGAGTACCCACAGCCGTTTTGAATACGGGTTTCAGCGATTTACAGAAGACCTATGGCGATATGGAGAAAAGCGACGGTTGGCATTCATGCCCTACGCTATTGACCAGCGATTTTTTACCATGCGCCAGGATCATAGATTTCGCTTACACTCTAATTTAGGGAAACTCGGACAGATTGAGTCGGTTACCGCCTGGAATCAATTTTTTCGAACGCGAGAAAATCATCGCTTTGATTTGGAAGCCGATAGCTACGAGGATAATTTCACGCCTTTGGATTCGAACCAATTTTCAAGCATTTTACACCGCACGAAATGGAACTTTAGCCCTTCCGGCCAGTTCCAGGGTCAGTGGGGGGGTGAATTACTTTTCGATCGAGCGAAAGGAGACCGCATCGTCGACACGCTTAGCGCTCCAGCAAATGAAGCGGAGATGTTACATCTAGCCAGCTGGCTCAGTCTTCGGTACCAGCTCTCTGAAGCCTGGGTTGTCCAGGGACAATTCCGATACAATTATAATAACCGCTACAGCAGTCCGCTCATTCCAGGATTTAATATAAAGTATACCCCGGATAAAAACTGGACTGTCCGCGCTAGCTATGGCCGCGGCTTTCGGGCGCCTTCCCTTCGAGAACTATTCATTGAGTTTATCGACGTCAACCATTTCATCATTGGAAATCCGGATCTTCGGGCAGAAACGAGTCATAACATAGATGTGAGCTTGACTCATCGCCGAGAAATATTCTGGGGGCATCAAGCTACCGTAGAGGGGAATTATTTTTTTAATGCGCTTGAAGACCGGATCTCTCTGGCTCAGTTCCAACCCTTAGAATTTACGTATTTCAATGTTGATGAATTCAAAAGTCAGGGAGTGAATGTGAGCTTTACCATACAAAAGAAAGGGGCCTATCGTCTTCAAACCTCGGGTTCATACATGCGTCAATCGAATACCGTATCAGGAACAGCAACTCGAAGATCCACTCCCGTTTGGGAAGCTAGGAACAACTTGAATTTTCCGCTACCCGTATATAAACCCATCCGCATTGATATTATGCACCGATTCTTTGGCAGACAAACGCAGTTCTTTTTGGACGAAAATGATGAGTTACTCGAAGGGTTTATTGAGGGTTTTCACTTACTCAATATATCTGCGCAATATGCTTTCGCAAGGGATCGAATAACCGCCGGCATGGGTGTGAAAAACGCCTTGAATCAAACTCAAGTTGGAACAGCCGGATCTCAGCAGGGTGCTCACAGTAACGCAGGTAACCAACAACTTGTCCAGCGCGATCGCTCATATTTTATACGGTTGCAATTTCGCCTCAACAGTGCCCCTTAGCGTTTTATACTAATCCCGTAGCTAAGTAATTCCGAGACCGCTTCGAAAAGAAAGCTGTTTTATGATTAGCCAGAGCACTGGGTCGATTGTCGAACTGAAAGGCCTTATAAGCGTTAATTCTTCAAAGGAACCTCATTATCATTGACCCTTAGTGCCCCTGAGAAAATCTTAAATCCTTTGCTTCTCCCACTTTCAGACTTTACCCCAGGGATGCACCCGCGCGCATTTATTTTGTATTTTTGCCGTCTATGGGGAGACGAAAAAAGAAGCCATTTTCAGATGTAGAGATTACGGGCATTGCCCATAAAGGAAAAGCCGTGGGTCGCGCCCCATCCGGCGAAGTCATTTTCGTGGAAGGTGGCGTGCCGGGCGACCGAGCCGACGTACTGGGTCTGCGCAAGAAAAAGGGCGTGTGGCAAGGCATTGTTCAAGAGATCACAAAGCCCTCCAGCCAACGGCAGGAACCCTTTTGCCAACATTTTGAGGACTGTGGCGGCTGCAAGTGGCAGCACTTTGCCTATGCCGGGCAGATTGAGCACAAAGAAAAGAGCGTGTCAGATGCCATGCGTCGGATCGCCGGATTAACAGACACCGAAATACGGCCCATTCTACCCGCTCCTCAGACTACGGCCTACCGCAATAAAATGGAATACAGCTTCTCAGCCAAACGGTGGATTACCGAAGCGGAAATCGAACAGGGGGGCGAGATCGATGGTCGCTACGCACTGGGTCTCCACCGACCGGGCGCATTCGATAAAATTGTGGACCTGGAAAAATGTTGGCTCCAGGCCGAACCCGGGAATGCCATTCGAAATGCAGTAAAAGCCTTTGCCATAGAACAGGGCTGGTCGTTTTACGATGCGCGGGAACAAACGGGCTGGCTGCGCGCCCTCGTTCTGCGTAATAATGAAGAAGGCCAGTGGATGCTGACTTTAGTCGCTTCCGAGCGTCGGGCCGATGACATCGATGCCCTCTTCAGTCATTTGCAGGCAAATTTTCCCGCCATTATTTCCTACAATTTCATGCTTAATGCCAAGAAAAATGATTCGCTGCAGGACCTGGAAGCCGAGCATTGGTCCGGCGACGAATATTTACGGATTACACTCGGCGAGGTGAGCTATGATCTGGGACCCAAGTCGTTTTTTCAGACCAATACCCGTCAAGCTCAGAATCTCTATGATCTGGTCATCGAGTTTGCAGATTTGCAAGGGCATGAAAACGTATATGACTTGTACTGTGGCATCGGAAGTATCGGCTTATACCTGGCTGAGCAAGCCGGACGTGTGGTCGGCATAGATATTGTTGAAGAAGCCATTTCTGATGCTAAGAAGAATGCGGCGCGACATCCCGATCGGCCGATGGAGTTTTTTGCCGGCGACGTCAAAGATATTTTGAAGCCTGAGTTTACCGAAAAGTATGGCGCGCCAGACCTGGTCATTACGGATCCCCCGCGCGCCGGTATGCACGAGGATGTTATCAACTACTTATTGGAAGTGCGTCCACCGCGCATCGTCTATGTATCCTGTAATCCCGCCACGCAGGCACGCGATTGCGCACGACTGTCCGAAGTGTACGATATTCCTGTGGTGCAACCCGTCGATATGTTCCCTCACACCTCTCACGTTGAAAGTATAGCGCGCTTAAATCGAAAAGAATGAGTAAAGAAAAATTTTATCAGCAGATTGAGCTTGAGCTTCGCTCGTATCAAGACATTATGGAAGCTGTTTTAGAAACGGTTTTTCGGGAAGATGTAAGTAAGTATCCCATTATTGTCGCCCACCATGAAGACGAACTTGCCATGGGCATACCTATTGTGCAGCATCAGGAAACAGGCGACGATTGGTCCTTACACATTTCTACTTTAGAGGAGTTTTCGACCAAGCAACTTATCGCACCGGATAAAATCGATGCCTTCCGCGAAGTCTATAAGGACCCCGCTACACATATTTGTATCTTTTATATTGGACAGGGCGAGCAGCAGTTTCTGTTCATGCGAAGACAAGCCTAGCCCACGGCGTTTATATTGTTGAAGTTCATATTATACACGTATAAAATCAACATCACCAACATAAAAAGTGCGATGCCAATCCACATTAATGCATATCCTTTCTTTCCGTAATTTTCACCTCCAGAGGCCATAAGCTATTCGTTTTGCTCTTGCAAAATACGTATAATAATCCAAGATCACCAAACATTATCATTTCGTTTCTCCCATAAATTTATTCGCTAAAATTGTTGTGAGAAGAACGAGAAACATATATATTTGCCTCGCCTTAGAAACACATGCCTCAATAGCTCAGTTGGTTAGAGCGGCGGACTGTTAATCCGTAGGTCCAAGGTTCGAGTCCTTGTTGAGGCGCAAAGCCTGCAGCTTTATAGTTGTGGGCTTTTTTTATTTTTGGGCGGTTCGTCCCCATAAATGGGTCCGACGCTACGTTCGGGGGTGCCGTCCGGCAGCTGGTGCCGAAAACGCCACCAGCTTTGGACCCGCCTCATGGCGGCCCCTGCCATCGCTACCGCAAAAGGCCTACATAAAAAATCTATCGCCTTGGCTCTGATTACCTCCATAGAGCATTACTTTTCTGTATCTTTGCGGCGCAAATACGAAAAATGGAATTACTAAATCAATTAATCAAGATCCGCGAACAATTTGAGGATCTAGAACAAAAAATGGCCGACCCTCAGGTCATTTCCGATGTAAAGCGATTCGCTAACATCAATAAAGAGTACCGTGACTTAGAGCCCTTTGTTGAGGTTCTAAAAACGTATCAGAAATTGCTGGGAAATATTGAAACGGCAGAAGGCATGCTGGAAGACCCGGAAATGAAGGAAATGGCAGAAATGGAGTTGGAAGAACTCGTTCCGCAGCGAGAAGCGCTGGAGGAAAAGATAAAAATGATGCTGATTCCCAAAGATCCGGAAGATAGCAAAGATGTCATCTTTGAGATCCGATCCGGAGCCGGAGGTGATGAAGCCAGTATATTTGCAGGCGATCTTCTCCGTATGTATACCAAGTATTTTGACACTGTTGGCCTCAAGTATGAGGTCGTTCACGAAAATCAGGGCACCGTTGGCGGCTATAATAAGGTGACACTGGAAGTTACCGGTAAAGATGTATACGGAATGTTAAAATTTGAGTCCGGAGCCCACCGTGTGCAACGGGTGCCTCAAACGGAATCTCAAGGACGAGTGCATACATCGGCAGCCACCGTAGTGGTTATGCCTAAAATGGAGCCCGAAGATATTAATATCAATAAAGCAGACCTCAAAGTGGACACATTCCGCTCCAGTGGTGCGGGTGGTCAGCACGTTAATAAAACAGAATCTGGGGTCCGGTTCACACATATACCTACTGGTGTTGTTGCCGAAAGTACTGACGGCCGTTCACAAATCAAAAACAGAGATATCGCCATGCAGCGATTAATCAATAAAATTCGAGAAGCGCAAATCGAAGCTCAGGATTCTGAAGAGCGCGAAAAGCGTCGCTCCCTTGTGGGCTCAGGTGACCGATCCGATAAAATACGGACGTATAATTACCCTCAAAATCGGGTGACAGATCACCGGATAAATCTCACAGTATATAATCTTGATAAGGTCATTGAAGGAGATCTGGATGAGATTTTGGAAGCTCTGCGCATTGCAGAAACTACAGAGAAAATGAAGGCATCCGGAATATCGTAAGTCTTGGGGTCTGAACAGCACTTGGCCGTTTTTCTTTGCCTCTATACATGATTAGAAGTTAGAATTCGATAAAACCCGTATCAGAGATTCTATCCCCGCAGAACCTATTAATGTGAAACAAATCGAACGTGCTCAGCGTTTTATTTAAAATATAAATCAATGGAAGCCACCTTGGAAATCAGCATGTACCCTTTGCAATCGGACTACAAAGAACAGATCCTTAATTTTGTTCGCGATTTAAAAAGCCGCCCGGAATTAAAAGTTAGCGTAAATGGAATTAGTACCCAAATTTTTGGAAGTTATGATGATATAATGTCTATTTTACAATCTCCGGTGAAGCGAGAATTAGAAAAAGATATGGGACTGGTTTTTGTAATGAAGCTCACCTCAGGCCGGCATGATGAAGGGCCAAATTTATAGTTATGTCAGTATTTTCTAAAATCGCAATTATTGCTCTTTTGATGATGGGACTTTTATATTCCACATCTGCTCAGAAAAATGCCTGGGGCATGCTGATGTTGACCGAAACAGAAAAACAGTTTGATCCTACCCTCGGCATGGAAATTGACATTCCGGATATCCATCCGGCAGCCAGCAAGCTCAATGGGCAACAGATTCAGCTGGAGGGTTTTATAATTCCATTAGAAGGCAAAAAATCGCAAGCTCACTTTATGTTTTCTGCCTTTCCTATTAACATGTGTTACTTTTGTGGCCGGGCTGGTCCTGAAAGTGTTATTGAGGTTTTTATGAAAAAGGGTGAAACCATGCCCTTTACCGACAAAAAGATTTGGATTCAAGGTACCTTACGTGTAAATGGACAAGATCCACAAAGCAATATTTATACCCTACACTATGCTGAAAAACTATAAAGTCTTCCTTTTTCTTTTCCTCAGTTTCACGCTACTACAAACTACAGTGGCGCAGAAGGGAGTGTGGAAGACATTAAGTCAACTGACCTATAAAAAAGAAATGGATGAGTTTTTAGGCTTTAAAATTGACAAGCCTGTTTTTGGCACGCCCGTAAAGGCTCTCGAGGGCGAGGAAATTACAATCCGAGGATATATCATCCCCGTCGAGGGATATCAGGACCAAACCGAGTTTGTCTTTTCTGCTTACCCTTATAGCATGTGCTTTTTTTGTGGAGGGGCGGGACCAGAAACTGTGATGGAAGTAGAGGCTCGGGAACCAATTGAATACACGGCAGACCCCATTACCTTGAAGGGAACGCTTCACCTCAATCCCGATGACATCAATGCCCTCATGTATAAAATGACAGATGCTAGGCAGGTTGCCGAAGAAGACTAATAAATAAGTTGTCGGCTATATTTTTGATAGTGAGAGATTAGTCCATATACTTGCACATCACGAATTGAGATTTATATGTCGAATATGAAAGCCCTTCCCTATGTTGAGTACCGCAATGGAACAACACCTATCGTTTTCTTGCATGGGCTCATGGAGGATGCTCGGATGTGGTCAGATATGCTGGGAGACCTCCCTTTTCGTTGCTATGCCTTAGATCTGCCCGGCTATGGTCAGGCCCAAGATCGTTCGTTTGAAAGTGTTTCCAGCGCAGCTAAGGCTGTACATGAGACCGTTCAAAGCCTGGATCTGCAAAATTTTATTTTGGTGGGCCACTCCATGGGAGGCTACGTGGCTTTATCGTATTTAGAACAGTTTCCCGACCGTCTTATGGGCATGGGATTAATTCACTCCCACCCCTTTGCCGATAGTGAGGCGAAAAAGCTAGAACGAAATAAAGCTATCCAATTTATTGAGAAATTTGGCCTGAGTATATACGCGCAACAATTTTTCTCCAATCTGTTTGCCCGCTCGTATAAAGACAACCTGGCTATACATACACTCAGCCTGCGATCAACACAACAAAGTCAAGAGCGGGTTATCGAAAGCATGGAAGCGCTCAAAAACCGAAAGGACCAAAGCCAAACTGCGATAGAAAACGATACCCCCACGCTATGGGTATTGGGAACAGAAGATAATCTGGTGGATATAGACAGAACCTTGGAGGTTGCTGCTACATCCAATCAAACTCAAATTGAGATATATGAGAATGTAGGGCACATGAGTATGTTTGAGCATACCAAAGTACTGCGAAAAGACTTGATCAAGTTTGTTCGTTTTTGTGAGCAGATCCATCAAGCTTAGGGTTCTCACGATGTCGCTGCGCATCCCGCTGCGTTTTTTTCTTTAGCGAGTTTAAAAAGGCGGCTGACAGGTCTACGCCCGTTTGATTAGCCAGGGCAATCAATACAAAAAGGACATCCGCCATTTCATCCGCCATCGCTTGCCGAGCTTTTTGCTCAGTAATTTTCTCCTTAAAAGACTGTTCGCCGTACAAGCGAGACATATATCGCGCTAGTTCACCCACCTCTTCCATAAGAACCGCAGTATTTGTCAATTCGTTGAAGTAGCGCTGACCGATGGTCTGAATCCAATCGTCTACTTTCTTTTGCGCTTCTTTAACTGTTAAGTCGGCTGAACTATCCATAATTTAGTCAATCGGTTTTATGTATGCGCCCAATCATACTGGTCGATTTGACCAATGCATTGCATGAGCAAATCAATGCTGTGTTTGACATCTTCAGTATGCACCATTTCAATCACCTGGTGGATATGACGGGTGGGAATAGAAATAGCTCCTGCAATAGATCCATTTTTTCCACTGCGCTGCATGGCAGCAGTGTCTGTTCCTCCGGCCGGCAGTACTTCTGCTTGCCATGGGATTTGATTTGCCTCGGCTTGTTGTTTCATGAAGTCGACCATGCGGTAGTCGCAAATCGTCATACCATCGAGGATTTTAATCGCCGTCCCGGCGCCCAATTGCGTCACTCTTTCATGAGGCTGAGCACCCGGCGTATCGAAAGCGATGGTTGTGTCCAGTGCTATGGTAAAATCCGGATTTAAGTGATGAGCCGCTACCTGCGCTCCGCGAACACCGACCTCTTCCTGCACAGTAAATACACCCTGAAGCGTAAAAGGTATAGTGGTATCCTTTAGCAATCTAAAGATTTCTAATAATATGAAAACAGATATCCGATTATCGAGTGATTTGGCATTCACACAGGGTCCCATTTCTATGAGCTCCCGCTCGCGTGTGATGGTATTCCCTACCGTAATCTTTTTTACGAGTGATTTTTTATCCAGACCGGTATCGATAAAAAAGTCTTCCATGCGAGGAGGCTTTTTGCGATCTTCCGGCTTCATAATATGAATGGGCTTACTTCCCATAACACCCATTACGTCTTCACGGCCATGGATAATAACCCGCTGAGCGGTCAGTGTTTTCGGATCAAAGCCACCTAGTGGCTGAAACCGCACAAAGCCATCATCGTCAATATGAGTGACTACAAAACTTATTTCATCCATATGGGCAGCCACTGCAATCGACTTCTCCTGTTCGCCTTTTTTGGTAGCGACGACATTACCCATCGAATCAATTGTAATTTCGTCGGTCAGTTCTTGTAAATGCTCCACGATAAAAGCGCGGATCCTGTGTTCATAGCCTGGGGCTCCGGGAATTCGGCACACCTCGGCTAGTAATTTCGTATCTATCATAATTCAAAATTGGTGTTTGAAAGTACAATTTTTTAGAAGAGAAAAAAAAGATTGGAAGAACATTATAAATGAACCCTTCAATCAATCTATAAAGCATGCTTTAAAGGCAGCAGATGAACCCATAGAATTGCGTGAGCGATGTGCAGCCATTCCGGCGAAAGCCGGAAGTCCGAGCCCTTCTCCAACTTTTTGGAGAAGGACGAAGGACCGAGTAAAGCCCCGTAGTCCACTACATCGTAGGGGACGCAGGGGAATTCTGAACGAGTGGCGAAACGTAGCGCCTCAGCTCGTCTTTAGCGAGCTGGGGCACGCCCTTAAAATAAATATAAACATGCCAGGATACCTTGCATTTTAGACACTATTATTACATACACGCACTGGAATAGCTTGTATCTTTCGCCCATGAAAAACCGGCGACTTCTCAATCAGTTTCGCAAGATCGCTATATCGGAAGGTTGGAGTTATGTCCTGCTGCTTGGGGTAGGCATGCCCCTCAAATATGGTATGGACTGGCCTGAGCCGAATTACGTGATCGGCATGGCGCATGGATTACTTTTTGTCTTATATGCCATTTGGGCGCTTTGGGCTGGCTTAGCGCTGAAGTGGAAGCTAGCCACTTTTTTCTGGGCGGGGCTTGCGGCTCTCCTTCCTTTTGGGACTTTTGTAGCCGATGCTAAAATCTTCAAGCCAATGGCGAACCGGCTATCCATAAAGGAGAGTGAGGGAGGTCCAATGTAATCTTTGTTACTGACTATTTCGAAAGGGGTCATTTTCTTTGCTTCAAATTCGAATCAAAAAAAATGAACAAAATGAGCTTTTCAATACTGTCCCGGGTATATGTCGGGCTAATGATTTTGTTTCCTTTCGCCTTAATGAGCCAGAGCAGTCCGTTGGGGAATTGGATGATTTACTTTGGGGACTATCAAATAGATAGTCGATGGAATTTGCACCATGAAATTCAGTATCGGAACTATAATGGCGTAGGAGATCTGGAGCAATTATTAATTCGGACTGGTTTGGGGTATGATCTAAGCCCGGGGAATGATAACTTACTTTTGGGTTATGGATATATTTTGAGTGAGCCATACAGTGATGATGACGGCGGCAAGTTCCAAGTACAGGAGCATCGTATTTTTCAGCAGTTCATCACGGTACAGCGATATTCTCGATTACAGCTGCAGCATCGGTATCGATTTGAGCAACGGTGGGTCGAGGAGGATTTCTTACTTCGGTTTCGTTATTTTCTTTCATTACATATTCCTTTGATAAAAGCGGAGTCCTACCCTTATGCTTCGGTGTACAATGAGGTGTTTTTGCAGCCTGAAGAAATCGTTTTTGATCGGAATCGGCTGTATGTGGGGGCAGGATATAAATGGAGTTCGAAAGTTAGGGCTGAGCTGGGCTACATGAATCAGTTTTTTACTGATGGTGGGCGAGATCAAATCAATCTCATTTTATTCCTGAGCTTTTAAATGAGCTGACGAGGATTCAATTTACAGCTGTCTTCTGCAGGACCTCATTTATAGTTCGATCGTAAGGCAGTAACAGCGGAATGGACTGCAGTTTTTCAGCCGTTGCCAACTGTACTCCAAAATGCTCCTGGCTCAAGGATATCATATTGGGGTCTTCCTCAACTTCACAAGTAACGAGTACAATGGTCACCTGGGCAGTTTGGCGCAGACGATGACCCTCCAGTTTCAAGAGCTGGCAGTTACGAACTTCGAGGTTGAGTTCTTCGCGGACCTCTCTTTTTATGCAGTCTTGCCAGCGTTCCCCAGGTTTGAGTTTTCCTCCCGGAAGGTCCCATCGCCCGGTTTCTGTTTTCAATAAGACGACCTGGTCCTGGATCACACAAATCGCTTTTACAGCAATAGCATGGCGCGGGGCAAAAATATCAGTAGGAAGCACCATGCCTACAGTTCGAAGGAACATACGTTTCAAGCCTTTTTCCCCTTTTAATTTTCCCAATCTTTTATTTAGGTCGTTTTGAGAGCTTTTTTGGGTGTCGCTCTCTTTTTTCTCCATTGTATTTACTGTCCTAAGCGGTACCTCGGCGTGCCGAGGACGTGCGTACTCCGGCACTAGTTTTTTTAGATTAGCCAGAATTTCATCTAAATTTCCTCTTCCTCGACACAAATTGGTCAGTTCTTGAAAACACTCGAGGTCCTCGGGTTTGACTTTATCCTCAATTTTGGCAATCATAATTTTCGGATGATGAGTGGGTTTCATCTTTTCTCTACTCGTTAACAACTCTTCATAAAGTTTCTCTCCAGGTCTAAGTCCGACGATATGGATAGGAATATCTTTGCCCGGCACTAGCCCCGACAATTGAATGAGTCTGCGAGCCAGGTCATAAATCCTAATGGGTTCTCCCATATCAAATACAAATATCTCGCCCCCATTGCCCATAACCCCGGCTTCAAGGACAAGTTGACACGCCTCCGGAATCGTCATAAAAAACCGTGTAATGTCCTTGTGGGTAACAGTGAGCGCTTGCCTTTTTTTAATTTGGTTTTGAAAAAGAGGGATTACAGACCCACTTGAACCCAAAACATTCCCAAAGCGAGTTATAATAAACTGAGTATCAGTTTCTTTGCTGTCTTGCATATGTCTAATGAATACTTCGGCAGCGTTTTTACTCGCTCCCATTACACTCGTTGGGTTTACCACTTTATCCGTTGAAACCAGCACAAATTTTTTAGAGCCAACCATAACCGCTGCTCTGGCAATATTGATGGATCCAAGCAAATTGGTTTGCACAGCTTCTTCGGGGTGTCTTTCCATAATTGGAACATGCTTGTAAGCTGCTGAATGAAAAACATACTCCGGCCTATATTTTAAAAAGACCTCTTTCATTTTATTTGCTGCGCGCACATCTCCAACAATGGCTACAAATCGGTCATCCTTCAATTCTCGCTGCAGTTCGACAAGAGGTGTTTCCGCCTGGTCGACTCCCAAAACCATTTGGGGATTGAATTTCAATAATTGCCGAACCATCTCACTTCCAATGGAGCCTGCACAACCCGTTACTAAAACGCAAAGTCCGTTAATCTCGCTTGATATTTTCATCTTATCCAACTCAATGGTTGGCCGATTTAGCAAGTCGGTCAATTTTACTTTTCTAAGCTGCTTTTCGCTCAGCTTATTATTTACCCATTCGCTAGTCGACGGTACTTTGAGTACTTCCACTTTCTGTTCAAGACAGGTGTTAATAAAATGAATTCTTCGGTGGTCAGGCAGGTCCCGGATGGCTATAATAGCCTGTTCTATATTTAGTTTCTCAATGACCTCCTCTAAGTTGTCTTCTACATTATAAATAGGCGTGCCATTCAGTTGCTTTCGATTTACCTTGGGGTTATCGTCCAAAAAAGCAATTACTTTAAAATGCGCATTTGTGGATGCCTCTAAAATATTTTGGGTTTGAGCGCCTAGTTGGCCCGCTCCATATATTATCGTATTGGCAAGTGGGCCATTTTTTTGGCTGCGTAAATATTTGTATAAAATTCGAAGTAAGACGCGAAAGCCTCCTGATAAATACAAAAGAAAAAGATAATCAATAACCACGACGGTTGCCGCCCGGTCGCCGGGTAGAACAAGCGGAAAAAACTTCAGTATTGCAAAAAACGCTAGCGTGGAAGAAGTTGTCGCTAAAAAAAGATTTATAAAATCTCTTTCCCCTACAAATCGTATAATGATTAAATACGTTTTAAAAAAGACAAAACTGATGGCCCTCAAAGTGAGCAGAATCAATGGCAAATAACTGAACATGACCAGACTCCAGCTCGTGGCATTCAGCGTGCGATCTACAAAAACGGCAAATGCAAAGGAGATCAAAGCAAAAGTCAAGTCCAGACAGAGTATAAATATTTTAGTAAAATATCCCGCTATCCGATTTTTGCTTCCTAATCGATATCGATTAATCCAGTCTAGTATCTTATTCTTGAACTTCATTTAGGAGGACTCATTTATACTTTGCTTTATGGCCCGCTCGATTCGCCCCATATCTTCGCCCGTTAAATTTGAACCGCTTGGAAAACAGAGGCCATTTTCAAACAAGCGTTCCGCCACATTGCCTCCAAAATACATGCAGTCTGCAAAGACGGGTTGTAAGTGCATCGGTTTCCACAGCGGCCGGCATTCAATTTGCTCTTTTTCCAGCGCGTGCCGAATGTGATCCGGCGACCAGGTAGAACGACCAAGATCAAAAGCACTCAACCAACGGTTGCTCATTGTTTTTTCATTTTCGGTTTGGGCTTGCCACTCCAAGCCCCAGTTTAAAAACCAGTTCGTATAGGTTTCAAAAACGCGTTTTCGCTGTTGAATGCGCTCATCCAATACTTCCAACTGCCCTCTTCCAATGCCCGCCAGCACATTAGAAAGCCGATAGTTATAGCCTATTTCAGTATGCTGATAATGGGGCGCTGGATCTCTAGCCTGAGTAGCCAAAAATCGAGCCTTTTCAATCCAATTTGAATTGTTAGATACCAGAGCACCACCCCCGCTAGTCGTAATAATCTTATTGCCATTAAAAGAATAAGCCCCTAAATCGCCCAAAGTGCCTGTTTTGATGCCCTTATAGGTTGCCCCTAAAGATTCTGCAGCGTCCTCTACAACTGGAATACCATACTTTTTGCTTATAGCTAGTATGTCATCCATGGCGGCCGGCATTCCATATAAATGGACGGGCATGATAGCTCGAATGGTGCCGGGGAATTTTTCACTATCATTCCGGATGGTTTGGATCGCTTCCTCGAGAGCGTTGGGGTCTAGATTCCAACTATGAGGTTCAGAGTCAATAAATACTGGTTGAGCGCCTGTATAATGTATGGCGTTTGCTGAGCCGCAAAAGGTAAAGCTTTGACACAGCACATAATCGCCTGGCTGTGTATCCAAAATAATCAAGGCAAGGTGCAAAGCAGCGGTGCCGGACGAAAGGGCAGCAGCATGACCGATATTATTATATTCTTGAAGCTCGGCTTCGAAGCCATTCACATTGGGCCCCAAGGGAGCAATCCAATTGGTAGCAAAGGCTTCTTTGACATATTCCAATTCTCTGTGCCCCATATGTGGGGAAGACAGCCATATTTTTTCCTTCGTTGGACTCATTGTAAAAGCACATTAATCCTATATCTATTTATTCAGATCCAAGGCGGAACCCCAAAGAAACCATAATGTTTTGATGTCTAATTGTGTTTACATCAGGTTCAAACGTGGCGATATTAGCCAAGCCGTAGGCATAGGAAGCAGATAAAAACACATTCGAAAACTCTATACCCACCGTTCCCATCAAGCCATAGTCTACGGAATTATACTCGCCGTTATCACCAAATTCGATCACTTGTTCTTCTTCATAAAAATCTCCCTCAAAGGTATATTCAAAAAGTCGTGTGCCACTCAAAGCAAAACCAAAATAAGGCCCTGCAGCTACGATTAGGTTTGCTCCTCCCAAATCAAACCGGCTCTTGAGCAAAATTGGAATATCCAGGTAAAGTAGTCGTGTCTGTTGGTCGCCACCAAACGAAACGGTATCCATAATTTCTTCATCAAAAAAGAAACTTGTAAACGGGGATTTATATCCTTTGCTTTGCAGCAAAAGACCCGTTTCGAGGCTCAGTTTATTGCTGAAGGGTAACTCAACAAATGCGCCAACGTGGAAGCCCGGCGCCATCGACGTTGAGTTGCTCCCAATGGCTGGACCGTCAAAACTCATGTTCGACAAATTCAAACCGCCCTTTACGTTAAAACTTGGTGACTGAGCAGATAAAAAAATAGGGCTGCAGATAATCGTGGCAACTCCAAGAATCAAAAATAAATATGTACGCATCCTATGATATTTAAGTGTTTTTTAAAGGTAATTAATATTTACGAAAATACATTAGCTCAGGACTTTCCCTTTGAATACTCTTTACATAAACCGGGGTCGAGCTCAAAATAAGGTAAGGTAGAAAGATCTTGCTTTGAATAGTGGTATTTACCTACAAGGAAGAGCTATACAGATCGTTTAGATAGGGTACTGCTCAAGCCGAGCAAAAAGTGCATCGAGATTTCCTGAGCTCTCCCCAGCAGGTAAAGTCTTTGGGCTCGGCAAGTCCTCCAATTGACCGAAGTCTTTCAGTTCGCTTTGCATGCAGACGGGCCATAGGTAATGCTGAGCGTAAAAGTCGGCTAAATAGAGTTGTTCAGGATATCCGGGTGTTGGAATAAGGCTCGCGGTACGCTGCCATATACTCAGATCACTCAGATGAAAAAAGTCACTTCTACACAAAATTCGCTGTGACGATTTAACCAATTGCTGGAGCTCCTCATCCGCAGGATGTGTGAGGTGAAAAATGTGAGGAGCATTTTTTACATTTATTTTCGGTGGCCCGGGTGTTACAAACATAAAGCGTCGATGCGTTTGCTCCTGTGCCATCTGAAAAAGCTGCTCTTCCAATTCTAATCGAGCGGGTTCGGGGCCATATAAAAAAAACAGCCAGTCATATGTCAACTCTTCATCAACGGGCAAGGCTTTGCGAAATCGGCTGAGTGGTCCAATAAATCGGTAATTCCTTTGCTCTGAGTCATGCGATATATGACTACCTATTCCGGGAGGAAATGCAAAGTCCGGCACCCATACTTCGTCAAAGCTATTCATCCATTGTCGATGGACTGTATTCGCCATGGTTTCAGTAAGCTTCTTCCGACCCTTAAGATGCACTTGATGAGAAAGAAAAAAAGAGGGGCAGTCTTTTAGAAAACACCCATACCGGCCATCTGAAATAACGGCGTCAAAGGGTGTTATCTGGTGCTGCCTCTTCAAGATCTCTTGTTCCGCTTCCAACGCTTCAATGAGCGCCGGTGACTTCATGGCGATGTTCATCGCCATATTGTTCCACCGATATTGACCCTTATAAGTTGGCAGCTCCAGGGTTTCCACTTCCGGAAAAATAGTATGTAGCCGCTTAAGCACTTCCGCACCGCTGGCCAAAGTCAAACGGTAGCCTTTTGCTAAGGATTCTTCTATAATGGGCACACACCTGTGCGCATGACCCCACCCCCAGTCGAGTACAGCAATGAGAAGGTGAGTATTGTTATACTCCATTTTTTTGCCTAGTTCAGTTTGATCTCGTCGTCTTTACCATCAAAAAAATGGTATCTTGTCAACGGTAGTTCATTCTTCGCTTTGATAGGTATCCACTTTCCATGCTTGAGATACCATTTCATCTGAATAGAAGGCAATCCTTTCTTCAAAAATGCTTCTACGAAAGGATGTACGTGCAACTTGATTTTCGACTTGGGCCGAGACTGTCGAATGAACATCAAATCCCGCTCAATTTCGTCCGTGACTAAGACCGTCGCATTCACTTTGCCCGTCCCATGACAAGTTGGGCACTTTTCGGCGGTATCAATCTTCACTGCCGGGCGCACGCGTTGTCTGGTGATTTGAATTAAGCCAAATTTACTGAGTGGTAGAATCGTGTGTTGAGCACGGTCCTTTTTCATCGCATCCTTAAGCGTTTTGTATAGCTTTTTGCGATGATCATACTTTTTCATGTCTATGAAATCTACCACAATAAGTCCACCAATATCTCGCAATCGTAGTTGCCGGGCAATTTCTTCCGCAGACTCTAAATTTACATAGAGTGCTGTTTCTTCCTGACTAGAGCGACGCGATTTAGGACCAGAGTTCACATCGACCACATGCATGGCTTCGGTGTGTTCGATCACCAAATAAGCCCCTGAAGGCATAGTTGCCGTTTTGCCGAACGCCGATTTGATCTGCCGGGTTACACCGTAGCGGTCAAAAACAGGTTGCTTCCCTTTGTAAGATCGCAAAATTCGCTGCTTGTCAGGTGCGATTTCACCCAGGTAATTCTTTAGGTTACTGTATAAGTCCTCATCGTTCACAATAATCCGATTGAACGAATCGGTAAGTAAATCTCTCAATATGGAGCTGGTCTTGTCCAACTCACTAAGTAATTTCATGGGTGCTTTGGCATTGTGCAGTTGTCCATGCACTTCTTTCCATTTCCCCAAAAGTTCACTGAGCTCATTATGTAGATCAGCCACTTTTTTACCCTCAGCTGCTGTGCGCACAATAACACCGAAATTAGCGGGCTTTATGCTTTCTATGAGCAACTGTAGCCGCTTCCGCTCGTCGGGATTACGTATTTTTTTGGAAACCGCAACCACGTCGTTAAAGGGAGTTAGAACAATGTAGCGACCTGGAATGGTCACTTCACAGCTCAATCGTGGTCCTTTTGTTGATATGGGTTCCTTGAGAATTTGAACGAGAATGGGGTGCTTTTTGTCCACCACATCGTTTATCTTGCCCGATTTGTTGATATCGGGTTCTATCTTAAAATCCCTCAGTTCTGGGGATTGCTTACTTCCGGAGACACTACCCCGAACAAATTTTTGTAGCGATTGAAATTTTGGGCCGAGATCCGTATAATGTAGAAAGGCATCTTTTTTATGATCGATATCTACAAAGGCCGCATTTAAACCGGGCATGAGTTTTTTCACGCGCCCTATAAAAATGTCGCCGACGGTAAACTCATTATTCGTAGACTCGCGATGAATCTCTACCAACTTCCCGTTCTCAATCATCGCTATTTCAACTTCTGCTGGAGAAGCATTGATGATTAATTCTTTTTCCACTTCCGATATATTTAATTTCTTGCACAGCAACATTGCCCTAGGTGTGAGCGAGGGTCTATAGACCCTGTCAACAGGAAGAGAAAGAAAACAATAGTATTAGCTGCCAAGGTGACGAGCTAAAACCATCTGGTAGCTAGTAAAGCTGGGGCTGAACAAACAGCCCCAGCGCTGTGCAGAGGTTAATAATTATTTCTTCTTCTTATGACGATTCTTACGAAGTCTCTTTTTTCGTTTGTGCGTTGAAATCTTATGTCGCTTTCTTTTTTTTCCACTTGGCATAATTCTAAATTTTTGTTTTTTTAATTATTCATTTGGCACGCTTGCCGACTCGCCTCAGCTTTTTTCGGTTGCTGTGTTGATGCATACGCATCTGCAAGTAAGCAGTGTGCATTTTTCCTGTTAGGTTGGAGCGTTAAAACACGTTCTAAACGTTCAATCGCTCTTTCATATTGACCGGTTTGTATGGCCAGTCGTCCGAGTTGATATATAACACTGGCATTCTCTGGATGTTTTCGGTTCAGCTCGAGTAACATCTGAATCCCCTTCATGGGTTGATTCTCGAGCGGCGCTTGAACAAACGTTAAAGCCAGATTAATTCTATGGTCCAAATTTTTGGGCTCGAGCGTAATCGCTTTTTCAAAAGCACTTCGAGCCTGGTCCGCAGCAAATGCGCGTTCCTTCGGTGCTACATTCTCTTTGTGTAATGCTAAGGCATAAGTAGTACCTGCCATAGACCAAGATGGAGCCGTTGCCTCTAACTCCGCCACCTGTTCTGCGTAATACCCTGCTAAAACAGGTTCTTCCTGCTGGTACCAGGCACCGGAAAGTTCTTTCATCCGTGCTACTGAATCTGTGAGATCACTGCTATTCTCAATAGAGGCGTTGATCGACCGAATGCGCATTTGATTTTCTTCGTCTAGCTTAGGCAGTTTCTCTCTGATCAGGTTGCTAGCACTAGTCGTCTGCATTTGAAAAACACGACTGTCCTCGTATTCATAGGCCTCCGGCGGACGGCTGTCTAAAGTCAAGTACATCACGGCAACCGTAACAATCCCAACGCTCAATAAAATCCACTGTGCTTTCCCCATTACTCGCGCCTTTCGCTATTTAATCGTCCAGTTCTTCCACGTTCTCTTTCACTCGCTCAACAAAAACCTTTGAAGGCTTAAATGCGGGGATGTAATGAGCTGGAATCTCAATAGCTTTGTTCTTTTTAATGTGCCGACCAATTTTTTTGGCTCTCTTTTTAACAATAAAAGATCCAAATCCTCGGATGTATACATTCTCACCGTCTGTTAATGAATCTTTGACTTCAGAAAAGAAAGACTCTAACGATACGAGAACGTCTACCTTGGGTACACCGGTTTTTTCTGAAATGGCTGCAACTAAGTCTGCTTTCCTCATATTCTTTATTTTAATCTCTTTGCTCACCGACGCTTAATTTTTACCCCATGAGCAGCGCAAAGGTCGCATTTTTTTTGACAACCAAGAACATTTACCAAACTTTTGTGGGTTAAGGCTCTGAAAATCACACTCCTAGCGCTTTTTTGACACCCGCTAGATCTTTAGAATAAAAGAACACACTACCTTCCTGCCTTGCCACCCACGACATTTAAGCTCATTTCCCTCCCTTTTAGCATATATCGACCGCTATAGCCTGTCCGGATTGTTACAGTAAAATTTCCTTCCCTCAGTAGTTTCTTCCCATATTAAATATACACAGCACTTACAATGAATTTCCACTCTACTGCATTTCAGCAGCTCCAAAACAAATCGTACATTCACATCACCAAAATAAACCTAAAACACTATGCCAAGCTATCACATTTTCATTGCAGGCAGTGGCGGTATCGGCCGGGCACTGGGTCTGATCTTAGCGGATCATTCCGAAATTGATGCTCATTTATATTTGGGAGATATTGCAGAAGACGCGGCACAAGATGCGGTCAACTTTATACATGAAGGAGTAAATACAGCGGTCGCCACATCCATCATCATGCCAAAAGAGGGAATGCTGTCGGACTGTGAAAAAGCACTCCAAAAATGTGATGTTTTACTGGATTGCCTGCCGGGCAGCCAGGCGCCTCGAATGGCTCAATGGGCGCGAACATACGGATTGCACTATGCTAACCTCACTGAATATGTCCAGGAGACCAAGGAAGTCCTCGCGATTGCAGAAAATGCCCCGACCGGATATGTGTTGCAAACGGGACTTGCGCCGGGCTTCATTAACGTACTTGCGCATCAGCTTTATCAGCAGTTTCAGACTGAGCACGAGGTAAAAGTCATAGAACACGTCGCCATGAAAGTTGGCGCTCTCAGTCAGCATGCACAACCTCCACATTATTATGGATTTACCTGGAGTCCGATCGGTGTGGCGACAGAGTATGTAAAGGAGGCTGAAGTGCTCCGCGATTTCGAAAAAACAAATATACTCTCACTTTCTGATACGCAGTCTTTGATGATTGACGGCACCCACTACGAGGATGACTTCACTTCGGGAGGCGCAGCCAATTTACCTGACTTTTTTCGCGGAAAGGTTCGTCAATTGGATTACCGCACGCTACGATGGCCGGGGCACTACGATTGGGCGAGAGACATCATTGGAAATACTCCGAAAGGGAGCGATCCCATTGCATTTCTCCAGGATACCATGCTTAATACGGTTCCTTCCCTGACTGACGACCAGGTCATTATTTATGCCGCTGTCACCGGAAGGGATGCCAACAGTCGCCTACACAGCATCGAAAAGTCCTATCGCATAGGTCCCCGAAAAATTGGAAAGCAAACACTGCGCGCCATACAACATACCACAGCCGCTCCTTTAGCCGAAGTCGCCTACCAATTGTTGAGCGGTCGTTGGTCGGGACCCGTATTGCAGTCCGATATAGATCCCCGGCAATTTTTGTCTGGTCCCTTCGTACGCGCCTCATATGGCAGCTAATCACAGGAGCGATGAACATACACGGCATTCAATATCACTCACCGTCAACCCAAAAAATTTATATACCTTAGAACTCCTCAAAATTGCAATCATGTTACGACGACTACTTTGGATACTCTGCCTGCCCCTCACTACCATTGGAGCACAATCTATCTACACCCCAACGGAAGAGGATGCCTTCTTTATTCGAGATATCTACACGACAGCCTTAGAAGATCAATTTGGCTACAATTGGCTGCGCGATTTAACAGAAAACATAGGTCCGAGACTTAGCGGCTCCGAAGGGGCTGCCCAGTCAGTTTACTTTGTCAAACAACATATGGAAGCCCTCGGCGCAGATACAGTTTTTCTGCAGGACGTCCCCAATGTGCCCCGCTGGGAGCGCGGCGAAACCGAAACTGTGCGTTTTGTTGATGCCCCTATTTGGGGAAACGCTGAATTGCCGGCACTATCGCTGGGCAACTCCATCGGAACTCCGGAGGGCGGGCTGAAAGCTCAAGTCGTAGAAGTTCATGACCTGGACCATCTCGATAGCCTCGGACCTCTTCGTTTGAAAGGGAAAATTGTATTTTTCAATCGACCTTTCG